>ENA-OQED01000218-OQED01000218.1-human-gut-metagenome-genome-assembly--contig:-NODE-218-length-23532-cov-1.283401_pt1 | contig 23532 bp, 19 predicted proteins | sample MGYA00242790_ERZ504625 | MGnify/ENA primary metagenome ERZ504625 (study PRJEB26092, sample SAMD00036345) | human gut metagenome | host: Homo sapiens | study: EMG produced TPA metagenomics assembly of...
TGTTGTTGGAGTAGCTTTACTTCCCCAAGATATAGATCAAAGCTGCCGCCCTGCACCGCCTTCGTGTAATCCGCCCATGCGAGCTGGGAAACCGTTATCTTTATGCCTACGGCAGAAAGTTGGGTGGCGATTAAATTGGCTGCGGAAAGGCGGAAGGGATTCCCTTGATTGACGATCAGTGTGAATGTCAGCGCCTTCCCATTCCCGGTGCGCGCGCCGGAGGCATTGGTTTTGTCGAAACCGGCTTCTTGCAGCAGCTGAACGGCAGCTTCCTTATTCTGCTTGACGTCTGCACACGTCAGCCCTTTCAGCGCATGCCAATCCGGGCGAAACGGGATGGCGCTGGCTGAGGCATGGCCCTGATAGGCGGAGGAGGCGATCTCCTCCCGCGCAAGCGCAAGGCTCATCGCCTGTAGCACTTTCTGATTCTGCAAAAGTTCGTTTTTGGATTGAACGCCGAGAAAAACAAGGTTATTCATCAAGAATTCTTCTGTGTTGGCGTTGATTCGCTGATAGACGCCGCCGCTTAAATCATTGAAAATAAAATTGACGTTGCCAATCTCCAAGCTGTGAATCACCGAATCGCTATCCGGCACATCGACAAGGGTGATCGAGGTGAAATTCATTTTGTCGCCCCCTGACCAGGCCTTATTGGCCTTCAGGGTGACGGAGCTGTCGCCTCGCACTGCCGTATAGCGCCCGCTGCCAACCGGAATCGCCGTTTCAGAGGAGTCGCTCCCGCGCTTGATTACGGCAAAGTCAAGGCAAGCCAGCGCATAGGGATCGGCTTCTTTCAAGGTGAACACAATTTCGCCGTTTTGCACTTTTGCGCCGCTGAAATTGGAGAGCTGCGCCCGATAATGCGGGGATACCGCTGCCTTTTCAAAGGAATAGACAACATCTGAAGCGGAGAGGGAAGATCCGTCGGAAAAGACAAGGCCGCTTTTGAGGGCAACGCGCACCTGCGTGCCGCTGACGCTGCCGGAGGTGGCGAGAAAGGGCTGCGGTGAAAGCGCCGCGTCAACCGAGTAGAGGGAATCGTAAAGCACAGTGGAGAGCAGCTGGTTCGGCAGGCTTTTCGCTGAAAACGGATTGAGAGAATCGCCTTTTACATACGGCAGGGAGAGCCTCCCAGTGCCGCCCGTGTTTTGCAGGCTTTCTGAAATGACTGTTTCCTCTCCAGAGGCGGCGGTGGAATCCTCCGCAGGAGGCTCCTTCCCGCAGGAGGCAAGTGACACGAAGCAGACGGACAGGCATAACATCAGGGCAATCCACCGGGCAAAAGCTGAAGGCTTCATTATGATGACCATTCCTTTCTTGCGTCGTTTTCGGAGGAAAGCACGCCAAGCGTGCGCTTACTGCTTTTAGAACGGGATTTATTGAATGCAAACGCGTTGAATTTGGGTTGTTTTGCCGCTGTGCTCATCAATTTCAAAGATGCAGCCGCACATCATGCAGGGACCGTCCCCGTTTTCAAAGCGGACAGGCATTCCAGTGCGCATTTTTTCGATTGCCAGTTCCGGGCGGACGCCCAACACGGATTGGATCTCTCCGGTCATGCCAAGGTCGGTCAAATACCCTGTGCCTTGCGGCAAAATTTGCTCGTCGGCCGTCTGCACATGCGTGTGCGTGCCGAACAGGGCAGAAACGCGACCGTCCAGATAAAAGCCGAGCGCTCGCTTTTCCGCCGTGGCTTCCGCGTGAAAATCCACAATTTTGATCCGGCAGCTTTTTAATTCCTCCTGTCGAAGCAGGCGGTCAACACAATCAAACGGATTTTCCAGCGGATCGAGGAAAACAACACCCAGCAAATTGATCACAGCAATTTGGACGCGCCCCTTATCGATAATCTGATACCCGCGCCCTGGGCTGCCCGCGCGGTAGTTGGCGGGGCGGATAAGATATTCTGTTTCATCGAGGTAGGTATATATCTCACGGCGGCGATAAACGTGGTTGCCTGTGGTGATTAAATCCGCTCCGCTGGTGAATAGGTCCTGCGCTGCCGCAGGCGTAATGCCGTTGCCCGGCGCGGCGTTTTCACCGTTGACAATACAAACATCGATTTGATTGAGCTTCTTAAAGGAGGGAAGGTGCGCGCGCAGAAAGTCGCAGCCGCCTGCGCCTACCACATCCCCAATTGCAAGAATATTCATGCGATCATGCCTTTCTGTGCCGGTAATCGGCAAACGCTGCCCGCTTTTCTGTGCATGCAGGGAAAAGCGAATGCAAAAGGAGGGTATACATCCCTGCATACCCTCCCAACATGTCAAAAAAATTATTTTGCGTAATCAACAGCACGGTTTTCACGGATTATGTTAACCTTGATCTGCCCGGGATATTCGAGCTCGCTCTCAATCTTTTTCACGATTTCTCGCGCGATGAGCGTCATCTTATCGTCCGTGATGACCTCAGGCTTCACCATGATGCGCACCTCGCGCCCCGCCTGAATGGCGAAGGAACGGTCAACGCCCTCAAAGGAATTTGCAATTTCCTCGAGCTTTTCCAACCGTTTGATATAATTCTGGACGTTTTCACGCCGTGCGCCGGGGCGGGCGGCTGAAATAGCGTCCGCTGCCTGAACAAGGCAGGCGACGATCGTTTTGGGCTCTACATCACCATGATGTGCCTGAATTGCATGAACCACGGCTTCGTTTTCGCGGAACCGCTTGGCGTATTCCACGCCAAGCTCCACATGAGAGCCGTCGAACTCGTGGTCAAGCGCCTTTCCGATATCGTGCAAAAGGCCTGCCCGGCGGGCGGTTTTGATATCCGCGCCGATTTCGGAAGCCATGAGCCCCGCGATGTAGGAAACCTCCAGGGAGTGGTTGAGCACGTTCTGACCGTAGCTTGTACGGTACTTGAGCTTGCCGAGGAGTTTCACAAGCTCCGGATGCACGCCGTTGACGCCGGCATCTACTACGGCGCGCTCGCCCGCCTGTTTGATAGTAGCCTCTACCTCACGGCGCGCTTTGTCAACGGTTTCCTCAATGCGGGCCGGATGGATGCGCCCGTCTGTAATAAGCTTTTCCAAAGATACGCGCGCAATTTCACGGCGTACCGGATCAAAGCTGGAAAGTGTGATGGCTTCGGGCGTGTCGTCAATGATGAGGTCAACGCCCGTGATTGTTTCAAGCGCACGGATATTACGGCCCTCGCGGCCGATAATGCGGCCTTTCATCTCATCGTTCGGCAGCGAAACAACGGAAACAGTCGCTTCCGCCGCATGGTCGGCTGCACAGCGCTGAATGGCAGTGGCAACAATCTCCCTTGCGAGCGTATCCGCCTCATCTTTGGTTTTCTGTTCGAATTCCATGATTTTGACGGCCTTCTCATGGGTGAGATCGTCCTCCAGGTTTTTGAGCAGATATTCTTTTGCCTGCTCTTGAGTAAACCCGGAGATCCGCTCAAGCATTTCAAACTGGCTTCTTTTGATGCTCTCTACTTCATCCAGACGCGTTTGAGCATCTTTCAGTTTTTTTGTTGAGCGTTTCATCCTTTTTTTCGAGATTTTCAATCTTGCGGTCGAGCGTCTCCTCCTTTTGGATGATCCGGCGTTCCTGGCGCTGAACTTCTGAGCGGCGTTCCCGCAGCTCGCGTTCCAACTCGTTGCGCTGTTTGTGAATTTCGTCCTTTGCCTCAATGATGGCTTCCTTTTTTTTGGTTTCCGCCTCTGCAAGAGCGTTGTTAACGATCCGGGTCGCCTCTTGCGTGGCAGAGCCAATCTCTGCTTCTGCAACGCGCTTGCGGTGCATTTGGCCAAGCAAAAAGCCCACAATGCCAAATACCACGGCGCTGGCAACCACGGCAATTATGATTTTTATAATGTCCGTCATGAAATAAAGTAGCACCTCCCTCATTACAAGTGCTTTTGTTTTTGTTCATCATCAAAAGAATCGCAGCAGATTTGCCTGCGGCAGGGCACACAAGGAAAAAGAGCTCTCCCGCTTGCCATTGCAGTTGCGGAAAAGGATCATCTATATGCCCTGAAGCATGTTTGCCATTTATTTCAGAGAAAATGCGCAAAACGATGTATGAGTTCGCATAATGATACACCATCCCTAGTATTTTACCCCGAACAGGGGAAACTGTCAAGAAAATTGTATTCCCACGCGGCAATTTTCAGCGGGAAAAACAAAGTTACGCCCTCACACGGCATTTTCCTACACGGGGGCCGAAGGCTCCGCGATGGGTTCAGAGGCGAAAAATTTCCATTTCAGGGCGGTTGACAAAGGCGCCCGGCGGTGATACGATAAAACCAATCTAAAAAAGCTGTGATGGAGAGTGCTTTTTCCAAGTAATACCTTTTTCAGAGAGTGCCCGAAGCGTGCTGGAATCGGGCGCATTGGTTTGGAAGGCATACCGCTCCGGAGCGTGTATCGAAAAGCGGTATGATCGCGTTAAGATACGCCGTAGGCGCTGCGTTAAGGCGTTTTGAGTGGCGGCTTTGTGCCGCAAGCAGGGTGGAACCGTGGAGCAAAAAGCTTCATCCCTCATTTGTTGAGGGATGAAGCTTTTTTGTTGCAGGCTTGCTTACTGCTCTATTTCATGGATATGCTCTGTGCCAAGATACTGGTAGATGAATTCATCCTGTAGACACCGGTAGGCCAGATGGCTGTGGGAGAATGGGGGATGAGCGCTTCCGGTCGTTAAGGCGAGCCCTAGGCCAAGGCGGTTGAAAACCAACGGATGGGTTGTTTCATCATATGTGATACCTCCAGTTTGTCGATGATTCGCATGGTGCAGGAGAGGGTGCGTCCTCTCATCTGCTCTGTGCTTTCAGTTTACACTGTTTTGCTGATTTATCCATGCAGAAACCGGTATGCTTTATATACTTTCCGGCAGGAAGAAGAGGGAGGATGGCTAGTGGCAGGGAACCGTTTGCTGATATTTCAAAGCGAGGCGCCGGTGTTTCTCCCCCATTTGTTGGAGGTGGGGCTGTATCATGGAGCGGCGCTGCCGGAAGAAAAGGATACCGCATGGCACTTGGGCCGCCCAAAGGCGGATTATTTGCTCTTTCATTGCATCACGGGTGGGCTGCGTATCGCCTGCCGCCAGAAAGAATATTCGTTGCAAGCCGGATGCGCGCTGCTGCTGGATGGCAAGCAGGCTGTTTCAGTGGAGGCGCAGGCGGGGGCACGGGTTGCCGCGTTCCGCTTCCGGTGTGAAAAAGGCAAGCCTCCGCTACGGGTTGGCCGGGTGAATCAAGTGGCTCATGGGCCGGTACAGGAGGCGCTTTACACAGTCCTATCGGCGGTAGACGAACCCGCAGAGCCTCTTGCGTGCAACCAGCTCAGCCTTCAGTTTGCGCTTTTGCTATACGAGTGGCGAGGGGCGGCAGAAAATAGAGAACGAAAGCCAACCGTATCCGCCTATGAAGCGGAAATCCATGAGGCAGTATCCTATATGCGGGCACATCTGGATGAAAAAATCCAGATGTCGGAGCTGGCCAAGGGGCTGCACCTCTCTGAGCGGAATTTTCGCAAGTGCTTCACGGCGTCGATCGGGGTTTCTCCCAAGGCATATTTGCAGAAGGCGCGGCTGGAACACGCTAAGGATCTGCTGCGGGCCGGAGAGCAGAGCATCAGCGAAATATCGGAAGCGGTCGGGTATTATTCCCAATTTCAGTTCAGTCGAGATTTTAAAAAGGAATACGGCCTAACGCCCTCTGATTATCGCGGCGGAGGGGAGGTTCCCCGCGCAAAAAAGGCCGGTAATCCGAAAAAGAAATAGGAGGCTATCTCATGATAAACGTTACCTTAAAGGGCGGCGAAATCCGTCAGTATGAAGCTGGCACAACGGCTTTGGATGTTGCCAAAGCCCTTGGATCAGGGCTCTACAAGGCTGCCTGTGCATGCAAAATCAACGGGGAGCCATGCGATTTGCGCACCGCGTTGCCGGATGGTTGTGAGCTTGCCATTCTCACCTTTGACGATGCGGAGGGGAAACATGCTTTCTGGCATACTGCTTCGCACATCATGGCGCAGGCCGTTAAACGGCTGTATCCGGATGTGAAGCTTACCATCGGCCCGGCGATCGAGAACGGCTTTTACTATGATTTTGACGCTGGCGAGCCGCTTACACCCGAGACACTGGAGAAAATTGAGGCCGAGATGAAACAGATCGTCAAGGAGGCGCTGCCGCTTGAGCGGTTTGAGCTTTCCCCAAACGAAGCGGTCAAGCTTATGGAGGCGAAAAACGAGCCCTATAAGGTGGAGCTAATCGGCGAGCACGCGGGAAAGGGCGAGCCGATTTCCTTTTACCGGCAGGGTGAATTCACGGAGCTCTGCGCCGGGCCGCATCTGCCGGATACGGGCCGGGTCAAGGCCTTTAAGCTCACCAGTTGCACAGGCGCTTATTGGCGCGGTGACGCAAAAAATCAGATGCTTCAGCGCATTTATGGCACGGCGTTCCCAAAGCAGGCCGCGCTGGACGAATATCTGGCCCGCATGGAAGAGGCCAAGAAGCGCGATCATAGGAAACTTGGAAAAGAGCTGGAACTGTTTACCATCATGGAGGAGGGCCCCGGCTTCCCGTTTTTCCTGCCCAAAGGGATGGTTCTCAAAAATCTGCTGATCGACTATTGGCGCGAGATCCACCGCGAGGCAGGCTATCAGGAAATTTCCACGCCAATGATCCTTAGCCGCTCTCTCTGGGAGCGCAGCGGCCATTGGGCGCATTATAAAGAAAACATGTATACCACTGTGATCGATGAGGAAGATTATGCGATCAAGCCGATGAACTGCCCAGGCGGGATGCTGGTGTATAAAACGAAGCCGCGTTCCTACCGCGATCTCCCCCTGCGGGTGGGCGAATTGGGGCTGGTGCACCGCCATGAGCTCTCCGGCGCGCTGCACGGCTGATGCGTGTGCGCTGCTTTACGCAGGATGATGCGCATATCTTCATGACTCCGGATCAAATCAAGGAGGAAATCAAGGGCGTGGTGGCGCTGATCGACAAGGTGTACGGCACATTTGGCTTCCCTTACAAGATTGAGCTATCCACCATGCCGGAGGACCATATGGGCGAGCTTGCGGACTGGGAACGCGCAACGGATGCCCTGCGTGGCGCCATCACTGAGCTCGGCTATGCGTATGAGGTCAACGAAGGCGACGGCGCCTTCTATGGCCCAAAGCTCGATTTCCATTTGCAGGATTGCCTAGGCAGAACTTGGCAGTGCGGCACGATCCAGCTCGATTTTCAGCTGCCTGAGCGCTTCGAGCTCGAATATACGGGCGCGGACGGCCAAAAGCACCGCCCAATCATGATCCATCGCGTGGTGTTCGGCAGCATTGAGCGCTTCATCGGCATTCTGATCGAGCATTTCGCGGGCGCATTCCCGCTATGGCTTGCGCCGGAGCAGGTGCGCATCCTGCCAATCTCCGAGCGCCACCACGAAAAGGCGCGGGAGATATACCAGCAGCTCTTTGACGCGGGGATGCGAGTTGAAATCGACGAGCGCAGCGAAAAAATCGGCTACAAGATCCGTGAGGCGCAGTTGCAAAAAATTCCGTATATGCTCATCATCGGCGACAAGGAGGCGGAGAGCGGAACGGTATCCGTCCGCCGCCGTGGCGAAGGCGACCTTGGTGCGGTGAAAACAGAGGCGTTTCTTGCCACCGCGCTTGCGGAAATCACAGCGAAACAAATGAACTGATAAAGGGAGATTCAATATGATTCATGTAACATTAAAAGGCGGCGTCGTCCGCCAGTATGAGGATGGGGCCACGGCGATGGATGTTGCCAAATCTTTAGGCGCCGGGCTTTATAAAGCTGCGTGTGCATGTAAAATTGACGGAGCCCTGTGCGATCTGCGCACCGTACTGCCTGGGGACTGCGCGCTTTCAATTCTCACCTTTGACGATGCGGAGGGCAAGCGCACCTTCTGGCACACGGCCTCCCATATTATGGCGCAGGCGGTCAAGCGGCTGTATCCACAGGCGAAGCTCACGATCGGCCCGGCAGTTGACAACGGCTTTTACTACGATTTCGACGCGGAAGAGCCGTTCACCCCGGAGTCGCTCGCCAAAATTGAAGCCGAAATGAAAAAAAATCGTGAAGGAAGCGCTGCCGCTGGAGCGGTTTGAGCTTGCGCCTGATGATGCGGTTAAGATTATGGAGGAGAAAGACGAGCCCTATAAGGTGGAGCTCATCCGCGAGCATGCGGAGAAGGGCGAGCCGATTTCCTTCTACAAACAGGGGGAATTCACGGAGCTGTGCGCCGGCCCGCATTTGCCGGATACAGGCCGGGTCAAGGCATTCAAGCTGACAAGCTGCACGGGCGCTTATTGGCGCGGCGACGCAAAGAACAAGATGCTCCAGCGCATTTACGGCACCGCGTTTCCGAAGCAATCCGAGCTGGATGCGCATCTAACGCAGCTGGAGGAGGCCAAAAAACGCGATCACAATAAGCTTGGCCGCGAGCTGGAGCTCTTTACGACTTCCGACGTGATCGGCCAGGGGCTGCCGATCCTGCTGCCCAAGGGCGCGCGTATTGTTCAGATTTTGCAACGCTTTGTGGAGGATGAGGAGCAGAAGCGCGGCTGGCTGCTGACGAAAACGCCGTTTATGGCGAAGAGTGATCTCTACAAAATTTCCGGCCATTGGGATCATTATAAAGACGGCATGTTCGTGCTGGGCGACGAGGAGAAGGATGACGAGGTGTTCGCCCTGCGCCCGATGACCTGCCCGTTCCAATATCAGGCGTATCTCAACAAATCCCGCTCCTACCGCGACCTGCCGCTGCGCTATAACGAGACCTCCACGCTGTTCCGCAACGAGGCCTCCGGCGAGATGCACGGATTGATCCGTGTGCGGCAATTCACAATTTCCGAGGGCCATCTGATGTGCACGCCCGAACAGTTGGAGGATGAATTCAAGGGCTGCCTGGAGCTCGCCATCTTTATGTTGAAAACGGTGGGGCTGTATGAGGATGTATCCTATCGCTTCTCTCAGTGGGATCCAGACGACCGTGAAAAATATATCGGCACACCCGAGCAGTGGGCCGAGGCGCAGGGCGTGATGCAGAAAATCCTCGACCATCTGGGGCTGGATTATGCCGTGGGCGTGGGCGAAGCAGCTTTCTACGGGCCGAAGCTTGATATCCAGATTAAGAATGTCCACGGAAAAGAGGATACGCTCATCACCATCCAGATCGATCAGATGCTCGCGGAAAAATTCGGCATGGAGTATACGGACAAGGACGGCGCAAAAAAGAACCCCTATATCATCCACCGCACCTCCATCGGCTGCTACGAGCGCACGCTTGCGCTGCTCATCGAGAAATACGCGGGGGCATTCCCGCTGTGGCTTGCGCCGGAGCAGGCGCGCATCCTGCCGATCTCCGAGCGGCACCATGACACGGGCGCGCGCGGTTTATGAGAAGCTGTGCGGCGCGGGCCTCCGCGTGGAGCTGGATGAACGCAGCGAGAAGATCGGCTATAAGATACGCGAGGCGCAGCTTCAGAAAATCCCGTATATGCTCGTCGTCGGCGACAAGGAGGCGGAGAGCGGGACAGTATCCGTCCGTATGCGCGGGGAAGGCGATATCGGTGCGATGGCCGTTGATGATTTTTTGGCGCGCGCGTTGCTGGAGGTAGCGGAAAAAAACGGTAAGGAACGTGTAAAAAAGGCTGTAGGGCTCTTGTTCTGCGGCCTTTTTACAATATTATATAAGGGAGGAGTAAAGAAAGCGACGGAGTATCCTGCCGCCGCTTTCTGAAACAGCAAGCTATGAAGAAGCTCAGTAAAAAAGCCAGGACGGCCATCATCAGCACGGTAGCCGTCGTGCTTGTCGCCGCAATTGCCGGCACGAGCGGGTATCTTATCCACAAGAAGGTGCCGGTTAAGCCCTCCAACGAAGTGGAGCAGGTGGAGATCGACACCAAAACCGCCGGCACACTGCGCATGGGGGTCATCAGCGACACCCAGCTGCCACCGAATAAAAAGCTGGAAGAGGCGCAGGAGGGCCTTTACCGCGAAAACCTAAAAAAAGCGTTTGAGCTGCTGAAAACGCAGAACGTCGACGCAATTCTCCACGTGGGGATATTGGCGATATGTGCAGCAGGTATGCGTATGAAACGTATCTCAATGTGTTTCACGAGGTATTCCCGGGACGAAAACACGCGTCCCTATGAGTTCCGCATCATGGGCAATCATGATACCTGGTTCGATACCGATTGGAGCACCACGCCCGCCAAGCACAAGCTTTACCAGAGCGTGTTCAAAGAGAACCCGAACCGCCATCTTTCCATCAACGGCTTCCACTTTATCTGCGCAAGCCCTGACAACACCGGAAACGCGGACGGCTATTCCCAGACAATGCGCGATTGGATGAAGGAGCGCCTTGCGGTTGCGAAGGAGCAGACAAAGACGGGCAACCCGATCTTCTTGATCACGCACCATAACATTCCGGATACTGTCTACGGCGGCAGCGACTGGGGCGCGGAGCAGGTGCGCCAGGCGGCCACCGATTTTGAGCAGGTTGTCTCGATTTCCGGCCACAGCCATTTCTCCATATTGGATGAACGCTCGATCGACCAGAACCAGCTCACTGCCTTCACCACGCAGTCGCTCGCCTATGTGGATATGGAACGCAATATGTTCAACGCCTTTAAAGGCCTCTATGACGACGAAGGGACGCTCAAATATAACCCCTCCTCCAGCTACGCCAGCGCGCCCGCGCGAGATGATGAAAAGCCGATGTGCTGATCATGAATATCACGGATCAAAGCACGGTAGTCGAGCGATGGAATATTATCGACCAGGTTGAGGAGAAGGCTGACAGCCGCTGGAAGCTCACCTACCCGATGGAGCGCGGCAATTTCCAATACCGCTATGATGCGCGCGCAGCGAAAAGCGTTGCGCCGGAATTTCCTAAGAACGCTTCTATAACCTATAATCCGTCCATCCCTTCAACGCGCGAAGTGGCTGGAAAAACGCCTACTCTGCCGGGCGTCAGCTTCCCCGCGGCAACAAATCCGGATTTGGTCAACCTCTATCTCTATGAGCTGACCAATGCGCAGACGGGCAAGACATATGTTTATAAGACCTATTCCGATTATTATCTGGGCCTCGGCTCCATGGCAAAGCAGGTGGATTGGGCGATCGATCCGACGCTGCCCAGCGGCAGATATACGGTAAGGGTTTATGCCTATGAATCCTTTGGTAAGCGCAGCGAGCCACTAACGGCGGAGATTGATTACACGCAGCCGCAGCTCGAAATTCAGAAATAACATAGAAAACGGCCGGGCGGCGGCCTTTGCCCGACCTATCTGAAGGAGAAAGCAGATGAAAAAAATTTGGAAAATCGTCATTGCGGCGGCCGTTGTGCTGGTTGTGGCGGCGGCTGTGACTACGGCGGTGTGCCTTCATTTCTTTTTAGCGCCCAAAATTGCCGAAACAAAAGATCTGGGCAGCGTCCATGACGGAAAAAACCTGCGCGTGGGTATCCTTGGCGATACGCAGCTGCCCGGCAGCGAAGAGGAGGAACAGGCCAACAAAGGCGTCTACAAGGCGAACCTGAAGGCGGCGCTCGAACTGATGAAGGAGCAGAAGGTCGATTTACTCATCCACGTTGGCGATTTCTGCGAGGTGGCGAGCGATTTCGGCTATCAAACCTATTTATCCGTATTCAATGAAGTATATTCGGACGCGGCCAGCCGCCCGGTGACCCAGTATATCATGGGCAACCATGATTTTTGGACGGAGGGCAGCCACGGTTACCCGGGCTATAAGCAAAACCTGTTTGAAAAGAATTTAGAGCAGTCGCCCTGGACGCACCTAATCCTCAACGGTTTTCATTTTATCGCCGCTAGCCCGGATTCAGGCGACTCTAGCCGTGCCTACACGGGCCGCGCGCTTAACTGGCTGGATGAGCAAATTGCGCTAGCAGAGAAGGAAGCGGAAAAGGACGGCAAGCCTATTTTCGTCATCACGCACCAGAACCCCAGCGCCACGGTTTACGGCAGTGGGGAGTGGGGCGACCAGAGCTTGAAGAGCCTGCTCGACAAATATCCGCAGGCGGTGTCGATCTCCGGCCATAGCCATTTCTCAATTCTCGACGAGCGTTCTATTTATCAGGACAAGTTCACGGCCTTTACAACCCAGTCCATCGCCTATCTGGAGATGGAGCGCGATAAATTCGACGCCTTCCGCGCTTATGACGCGGAAACGAACGCTTACAGCACGCTGAAGGGCTATATCAGCTGCCCACCGGACGATACGCATGTGCCGATGTGCCTAATTATGAATGTCGGGCAGGAAAAAACAGAGATCGAGCGATGGAATGTGCTCGAAAAATGCGAGGAAAAGGCGGACAGCCGCTGGACACTTGCCTATCCGCTTGACCTGGCGCATTTTACCTATCGCATGAACGACAGGCAGATCGGGAGGCTGCGCCGGTGTTCCCACAGGGCGCGGCAATTGCCTATGAATCCGCGATTTCGAATTGGAACCCGGATGGAGCGGTCAAATCGCTCCCCGGTATCTCATTCCCCGCTGCGCGGCATACGGATCTGGTGCACAGCTATTTCCTGCGCCTGACGAATACGCAGACGGGCGCGCAATATGAATATACGGTCTATTCCGATTTTTATAAAGGCGAAAAAAGCATGGCGGATACGGTGAAGATTGCAATTGATCCGTCCGTGCCGGGAGGCAGCTATCGCGTGGAGGTATATGCGGCGGAATCCTTTGGGCAGATGAGCAAGCCCCTGGCCGGGGAGATCGACTACCGGCAGCCCGCGCCGCAGCAGCAGGTGCAATAAGGTTTGAGCCTATATATAATGAAAAGGCGGTGCAGGGGAAATCCCCCTGCACCGCCCCTTTTGTAAGGGGCCGCTGATGCGTTGTTTACAGGCAGCGCCCCGGTGATCACCGTAGAAGCCTGCGGTCGGGCGGCTTCAACCGTTTTAGGCGGGGAGCATGGAGGAAATGATTTTGACGAATTCCTCCTCTGTCAGGTTATCCGCTACGACCTCATAATCCAACCCCGCAAACTGAAACTGAGCGATCAACAAGTCGTAATAGCCAGCGGGCGTGTTGGGGCCGTCCTCAACGACTGTGTACGGACCGTAGTCCATTTTACGTTTGCCGAACAGCACCGCATGGCCGTTGAGATCGGTTTTTGTCATATCGTCCGGCCAGACATAGATGCAGTCGCTCCATAATTGCATTTTGGAGACCGATATGACCAACTTCCGTTCGAGCGGATTATAATCTGGGTTTCCAGGTGTTTCCTGATAATAAAAGCCGATAGAATCGTACAAAATGGTGCCGTCGTTTTTGTATATCATTGTAAAGGACATATCCTTTACATCAATGGCGTGCAAATCAGACGGAAGAAATGTGGGGCGAACGTCCCGGCCTAAATATTCCACCACCTGCGCAAAGGTCAGCTGCTTTTCAAAGGTCTCTTTCGGGTCGTAGTAGCGCCTGCTTGCGGAAATTGCTGCGCCGAGCTCATTAAAATGCGCTTTGGGCGCAGCGGCAGGCGTTGGGGGGCTGCGTCTCCGGCGCCGCCGCAGCGAGCGTAGGGGGTTGCGTTTCGGCCGCGGCGGGGTGATTTGGGAGCGGGCTCCACTGGGAGAACAGCACGGCCGCTGTGAGCAGCAGCGCGATGCATGCGGCGGCTGGTAAATAGGTGCGAAGGCTTTTTCGGCGCGCCTTTGGCGCGCACTCGCGCAGGATGTTCTGCCGGACCTGCTCTGGGTCGGGCAGGCAGGGCGCGATTGCCTGCCGAAGCAAATCTCGTTCTTGCATGAGAGTCATCCTTCCTTTCTTTGTATGCCGGGGATTGTACGGCTGTAGCGTTTTTTAAGGCTGATATTTCGCACGCAGCTCGGAGAGCGTGCGATACAGGCGGTTTTTCACGTTGGATTCGGTCATCTGCAATTCCGCCGCGATCTGCGGGATTGTTTGCTCCATATTATAGAAAAGATAAAATATTTTTTGGGTAACGGCAGGTTTGCCGCGCAGATGGAGGCGTATTTCAGCGAGAAGCGCGTCGGTGACCAAGCGGTCGTCAATGGAGGGTTCCTGCGTTTGCAGGGCCGCCTCGAACGGCTCGCCCTCTCGGTTTTCCCGTTCTATGGGAAGCCCGTTTTTCAACTTTTGCAGCAGGGTATAGTGCCGGTAGACCTTTTGTTTTGCAATTTGCATGGCAAAGGCCTCCGAGTTTTGGACATATTCGCCTCCCCTTTTTTTCAGAATGAAAAAAAGCTCTGTGTAGGTTTCCTGAAAGATATCCTGAATATCAGAAGGGTTTCCGCATTTTGAGGTGATATAGATGAGAACCTTTTGACTCGTTTCGTCGTACATTTGATTGAAAAGGGGTTCGATTGCCTGGCCGGCCATTCCAATGCCTCTCTTTCCTTTGATGGCGGCGTGCTGAAACCTGTATGGCGGTTTGACGCCGTTCACTGTAGAAGCGTCTGAATCAGTCGAAAAAGTTTCAGAAGAATGAAACATTTTTTAAGAAAAGAGCTTTAGCTTGCATCGGCCTAGCCCGATGCATTATAATGGATAAGGTCATATCCTGTTTTATTTCATTTCTCATTATGGGAAGGACGACGAACATGTATCGCTGCAATATTGTGCCACGCCCCAACCAGATTCAGCCCAGGGAGGGCTTTTTTACGATCCCGCGTGAAGGGCGGATCGAGGATTTTGTCACGCGTATGATCGATACGCGGTTATCCGGCGCGGAGAGCTACCGGTTGCATGTCCGCCCGGAGGGGATTACAATCAGCGCCGGCACGCCGCGCGGGCTGTTTTACGCGATGCAGTCGGTCAGGCAACTCATAGCCACTAGCGTAGGGCGGATTCCATGCATGTGCATCTGTGACGAGCCGGCCTACCCTTATCGTGCCTTTATGATTGACTGCGCCCGCCATTTTTTCACCGTCGCGGATCTGAAAAAATGATTGATGCCGCCGCGCTGTTTAAGATGAATGTGTTCCACTGGCATCTCACAGATGATCAGGCTGGCGCGCTGAGGTAAAAAAACACCCGGAGCTGACCGAAATAGGCTCGATGCGGTGTTCCTCCGATTTTGGCGGAATCCATGTGGCCGGCCCTTATGGTGGGGCCTATACACAGGAGCAGATGAAGGAAATTGTTGCCTATTGCGCCGAGAGATATATTGAGGTGGTGCCGGAGTTTGACATGCCGGGCCATACCTCGGCCTTGCTGGCGGCGCATCCGGCTCTCTCCTGCACGGGCGGGCCGTTTCAGGTGCAAACAAAGCAAGGGATTTTTAAAGATATTCTATGTGCAGGCAAGGAGGAGACGTTTCGTCTCATTTTTGACGTCCTGGAGGAAATGCTTGCTGTATTCCCCTCCCGCTATATCCATATCGGTGGCGATGAAGCGCCGAAGGCGCGGTGGAAGGCCTGCCCGGATTGTCAGGCCCGAATGCGGGAAGAGGGGCTTTCAAGCCTTCAAGCGTTGCAGGGCTATTTTATGAACCGCATCATATCCTGGTTGGGCGACCGGGGGAGGGCGGCTGTTGTCTGGAACGAATCCCTGCGTGGCGGCAACCTTGCCCCCTCTGCCGTGGTGCAGATGTGGGATGGATAAAAACGGGGAATGCGCGCGCTGGGCAAATGGTGGCGGCAAACTCATCGTATCCGATTTTTATCATTACTATTGTGACTACCCCTATGCGATGACCCCGTTGCGGAAAACGTACCATTACCGCCCGGCGCTCAAGGAAGTCAGGCCAATTTATCAAAAAAACATTCTGGGTGTGGAAGCACCGGTTTGGGCAGAATATATCGAAACCTTTGCGCACATGAGCGAAATGTGTTATCCTCGTTTTGCCGCCGTCGCAGAGGCGGGCTGGACGCGGGAAGAACGGCGCAATGCGGAGAGCTTTGAGCGGCGGTTTCAAATGGTGACGCCAATGCTTGCAGCATTGGGCGTCCATCCTGCTGCGCCGCAATTATGGAATCCGCGCCCGTATATGAGGTTGAAAGGAACAGCGCAATTTTTTCTGCCAAAGCTACCTTCTAATTTCCGTGATTAAGCATGTAGGGCATAAAAACAAAGGTTGAATTGTTCCAGGCGGGCCTTTTTCGAGTGCCCGCCTATTGTTTTTTGAAACGTCAGGCGCTCTCCGCTCGATGAGAGAGAAAAAATTGGATAAGTGGGGAATAGAAAACGGGAATTTCTTTTCATTATAAATAGAAAAAGTGCGTTGCTTTCCTATGGTTTTTAGGGATTATCCTATTTTGCACATATTTTTATCGAATAAAATGGTTTTATTCTACATAAACAGGCTTTTTTCAAGGCCTGAAAATATTGCGTACGCTGGGCGAATCGGCTAGAATAAGAATTAGGAACCTTGTGTTTTTTCACAACGTGCAGAAAAGGAGCGACTTGTATGGCTGAATTGAGATGGCATCCCTTGACCAAGGATTGGGTGATGATTGCGAGCAACCGGCAGAACCGGCCCAATATGCCGAAGGATTATTGCCCGTTTTGCCCGAGCTTTGGCAATGTGCCCGATTATGAAGTGCTGAAATATGATAACGATTTTCCCGCGCTTTCCCAGAATCCGCCGGAGCCGGATGATGTGCGGATGACTTTTTTCGAGTGCGCCCTTCCTATGGCAAATGCGAAGTGATTTTATATTCTCCCGGCCATACGGTCACGCTCCCTGAATTGTCGGACGAGCATATGCAAAAGCTGGTTGCCCTTTGGTGCGAGCGGTATGAAGCGATGCGTGCGGATGAAAAGATTAAATATGTATTTCCATTTGAAAACCGCGGTGCGCTCGTGGGTGTTTCCATGCCGCATCCACACGGCCAGATTTATGGCTATTCCTATGTTCCCAAAAAGCTGGAGCTGGAGGCACAGTCTGCCCATGAGCATTATGAGCAAACAGGCAAATGCATTTTTTGCGATATGCTGGAGCATGAACTGGCTGCGGAGAAACGGATTATTTTCCGTAACGAGTATTTCACAGTATTCCTGCCCTTTTTCTGCGAATACCCGTATGGCGTATATATCTTCCCAAACCGTCACGTTCCTTATATGACGGATCTCAATGAAGAGGAGCGTTTCGCCCTCGGCGTTACCATCCGCGATACTGTGGCGATGTTTGACAATCTTTTTGATTATCAGTTTCCTTACATGATGTGCATGCATAACGCTCCCGTAAACACAGGGGACTATAGCAAGGATTATCACTTCCATATTGAATTTTTCCCGCCGATGCGCTCTGCGGATAAGCAAAAATTCAACGCATCCAGTGAAACAGGTGCATGGGCGCATTGCAACCCGCGCGCGCCGGAGGAATCCTCGGAGGAGATGCGCCAGGCTATCAAAAAATGCTGCGCAAACGGGCCGAAAAATAAATTTTCAGGTTTCTCTACGGGGCAGAGTCTGTATCACAAAGTGAAAAATTTTTAAAATTTAACATGGATTGATTTGGAACCGCTGCGTTTTCTGCCAGCGGTTCCTTTTTTTATGTGTTTATTTTATGTAATGCAATACTACTTTACACGTAATTTTTTAGATAAATCAGGCTTTTTTATGCGAATACAGCTCTATAACAATCACGAATTAAGATTTAGAGATGTTATGCAAATTATATATCATAACTTTATATTACTAATTTCAAGGATAATTATTCCGTTTCATACACATAATTCCTCGACATAAACCCATTATATGTGGTTTTGTATATTAAAAAAACATTAAATTCTAATATTTTTGGGAAATTAAATGTTGACATAGCTCAAATAAAGGTTTATATTGGAAATCGACAAGGGGGAAAGTTGTCATTTGAAATCGAACCTTTTGTGGGAGATACCATGTTAATAATGTGGTCTTATTTCACATACTACCGTGGTGAGAGAAAAATGGAACGAATGGACGCGTGCTCCGGCCCCTATGAGCGCATGTGTTGGCCACATGTCTTTTTTCTCGGTTATTTTTCTTTAGAATGGCTGAGCCGGGCGCGTGAATATGGAAGAGGGAGGTGAGTCCAATGGCTTATGGTGAGCGCTGATGCCGCTTGATTCATGAGCTTCTGATTCTGAATGGACTAAGATGGCAAATACGCGCTATCAATTTGGACATGCCCGCATGCTTTGCGGGAGGCGCGTTTATACGCGCGCGAATCACCCGTTGGCGATTGGTTCGCTCAAATGAAGGCAAAAAGCAGAAACAAATGGGCCGTAGCAGGAGGCGGAAGCCGCTTTTTCGGAAGTGGATTTCGTTTATTTCTGCGTGTGGTTTCGTGTGAATCGGCAGTTGTGCGAAAAAACTGCCATTTCCGGATGCTTTCAAAGTGGCCGTTGCAGCCGCGGAAACCGGATTGCCCTTCTACCGTGGGCGTTCGGGTTGCCTTCATCCGAAAACATTCTGCTTCGTCCAGATCCCGCCAAATTTTCAACGCTTTGCCCGCCAAGATAGGCTGGGATTGAGCGAGCCGTATCTGGAAATTTGCTCTTTGATCGAAGAGAAAAGGCTAAAAATGCTGCTTGAAGCCGGAATATTGGCCTGGAGTGATGATTTGGAAACGGCATATGGCGTTGTGAACTGGCTTTTCACAAAAGTTGAAACGAAAAAACGATGTCAGAATGAATTCGTTTTGACTGCGAAAAGACTGAATTTTGGCCCCATAATGCAGGAGAAAAGTGCGACTTAAAAAAACTTCAATTACAGGCTGAAATGCAGTCAAAATAAAGTCGTAATGACTGCATAATGACTGAGTTTTAGCCTCGCAGCAGACGAAAAACAGCCCATAAGTTCTGGAATGGATGCAGTCATAATGGGGCTGTTATGACTGCCTTTTGGCCCCGTTTGCAACAAGTTGAACAGCATTCAATGAAGTCACTTTGACTTCATAATAACTGCTTTTTGGCCCCATTTGCAAAAAGGTTGAACGGCATTCAATGAAGTCAGAATGAAGCCATTTTGCCTGCAAAAAGACTGAATTTTGGCCCCATAGTGCAGTCAAAAAATGCAACTGAAAAAAGTCCAGAAAAATTTGTAAAAAGCAGGGGATTATCAGGAAAAGAAAGGGAATAGTGGGATAGATCAGGCTTTGATCGACTGAATCCAGTTGGTTTGATTTGCCCACACGGGTGCGTGCCCCGGCCTTGCGATGCCTGGCGACACCCTGCGCCTCCAGGCGATGAATTTGAAAAACGCCTGGTTCAACCGTGTGAAACATAAAAAGAAGAAGGGGAGAGTGTGCCATTGCCGGCTCGTCAACGTGCAATCGTTGCGCCCGCGTGTGGCGCAGAGCAGTGAAAGCTGCATCCCCAACGGAGGTTCCTGCGGAAAGCAGGCCCTGCGAGGGCCCGATCCAAGGGAATGGGAGCGGTAGAGGCGTGTCTGCGGTGAAAAACGCCGCGTTGCATCTGCCGTGCCAACAGCACGCGCGTGCATTTCAAATGTAGAAAGGAGAATTCTAGTGAAAAAGCATAGAACGGCTCGTCTCCTTAGTGTCATTCTCGCTGTGGTGATGATCTTTGGATCCATCTCTGTTGGCGTTACGGCGGCATATGCGCCGTATCTGGATGACGCCCTAACAGACAATTACAACACGATCGATCAGGTCACCCTGACCGAAGCGCAGCAGGCTTCTCTGCTGCTCGACAAAGTGGATCGCGCCTTGGCGGATGCAAACATCGTCATTGATGTTTCCGTCGTCGGCACGCTGAATCTCACATCCATCGATAACGCGCTGAGCTCGATTTACAGCGTGACTGGCAACATCCTTTTTAGCTCCGCCACAGTCGGCGATCTTGCGGTTTTAAAAACGCATCGCGCTGACATTGCCTCTGTGCGCCGCTCAACAGCAGGTGCAACCGATGTGGATGTGCTCAACTCCATCGTGACCTATCTCGGCCACTGTGCGGGCACGCTCTCCAAGCTGGTGGATGGCTCCTTTAACTGGGCCATCGTGAAGAGCTACCTGCCCTCCAACATCCGCATTATCATCGACGACATTCCGAATTTCATCAAGGAAACGCTTTGGAATCTCGTCCACCCGACCACGAGCGATCCGATGCCCGCGGCGAAACCCTCGACCAAATCGTCCAGTATATTCTGGATAACCAGGTTGGCGGCAAAAACGCAGCGGCAGTCGGCTTCGATGGCATCCTGCCCGGCTTCGATCTTGATCTAGCCACGGCCAACGGCTACCGTGCCATTGAAGAGGTTGCTTTCCGCGCGTTGAATCAGTTCCTGGTTCCGCTGATGAATAGCGGCCTGAAAGGCGTCATTCAAAATGCCATCACCGCCAATTCTCAGAAGGGCGGCAATCTGGCAGCCCTCGTCAATCCGGATTATATCGTAACGGCTTATCCGGATAAATCTGCTGAGAATCCGGGCGGGTTCGACACCGCGAAGGGCTTCACAGAGCAGCTCAATGCGATCCTGGGCCACTATGTCAACGAAATGCTTCAGCCCGGCCAGACGCTTTTCACCTGGCGGATGACGGCAAACGCTGGCGAAACGCAGGCTCAGCTTGTGGAAGATAATATCAGCAGCCTGATCAAAGCGATCATTCCGCTCGGCGGCGATACGATCGACACCACCAACATGCAAACCATGGATCTCGCCACTTACATTGCGCGTTCCGCCGTGCAGGAATTCGTCAAGCATGTGACGATTCCGGCGGACGCCTCTCTGCGCGAGATCGCGGTGATCGGCATGAAGGAATTCATCGCCACAATCGTCCCCGAAAAGTATGACAGCATCGTGGTTGCGGATACCAACGAGGCAATCCTCGATTGCGCAAAGGTGATCGGCACCTATTATTTCAACAATCTCTTTGATTTCGACTATCATCCCACAGCTGCGAATGATACGTTCGATAACTTCCTTGCGGCTCTTCTGAGCTGGGGCATGCAGTATGCGGATGGCATTCTTGCCATCTCCAAGGATGGCATCACGGCGGCCAATGTCTGGGAGAAACTCGACACCGCTGTTTTCGCCATTGCTGACAGGCGCTGGTTCAATTATGAAGAGATGTTCCGCGATGCCGATGGCGCGGGCGTTGAGGCGGATCTGACGGCGAAAACGCTCGTCAATTACGTCATGGATACGCTGCTTGATGTTAATTTCGGCAAGCTGTTCACCTTCTTTGATCATAGCGAAAACAGCTCCCTGAATAACACAACGGCGAAATCCGTTATCGTCGGCCTTGTCACTCGCATCGTTAACGGCCTTGCGCCTGGAACGATCCCGAGCACCATCGTGAACTTTGAGGATGCGCTGAACACAGCAACGCTCAAGGCGGCTTTCCAAAACCTGCTTGAGCAGCTCTCCTCGAAGAAAGAAACCTTGATGCCCACCGTGCTCAATCTGCTGGTTTCCATCACAGGCTTTGGCAATGAGCAGTCCCTCGGTAAAGCTGGGCTGAGCCTTGCCTCCCGCGTTTACTGTGATGGCGGCAACGTTCCCTCTGGGCAGACCATGCGCATCTCCAACCTCTCCAACGGCCTCAACCGCGGTTGGCGCGATGCCGCCGGTGTGCTCCATCAGGACGCCATGTATAAGCTGAAGCTCGTCTCCCTGACGAACACGGCCGGCCTGACCACAGGCGCTGTGGCCGACACCGTCATCGATGCGAATGACTCCATCGATGTTGCGATCTCCGGCTCCGTGGCGAATAACACGGAAGTCCGTTTTGACCTTGCCTATCACATCCTCGATGAAACAGGCGCGGTTCTCACGGATACGCCGCAGGTGGTTTCCACCTATTCCTACTTCTATAAAACGGCTGGCAACTATGAAGCCACCAATACGGCGGGCGAGCAGGATGCCAACCATGCAAACTGTGTCCTCATCGAAGGCTATCCGACCTATCTTTACACAACGGATGTCAATCAGGTCGGCATGTTCAACGTGATGGCGCGCCACTATTATCACCTGACCCAGGGCCAGAATGGCTCGCAGCGCATTCTCAATGCGGTTGTCAACGGCACTCTGCCGGCAGGCGTGAGCGCGAATGCGCCGGAGGCGGGCAGCGCATATGATTATATCCTCCTGCTGGACGGCGTTGGCATGGGCCAGAGCTCTTATGGCCGAGTATCCCCCTACGCGGTCAGCCGCGATGTGAACGACCCGCAGCCCTATGGCATCTATGACGTCACCTTCCAGTTCGATATCCGCAACGAAGGCGGCAGTGTGAAACGCACGGGCGCGATCGATCACAAGATCGTCATCTATAACGATTTCGGCCTGCCCGGGCTGCTGAGCACCGTGATGGGCGCAAGCCGCCAGCGCGCCGATTATCAGGCGAACGCGGATGCGGAGTGGAATGCATACCTTGCAGCGCTTGAAGCGGGCTATGCGCTCACACAGGGCAACCCCGATCACAGCAAGATGTTTGCAGACCCCGCCAATCCGGATGCTCCGACAACGCCTATAAGGCGGCTGTGGACGCCATTAACGCGGCGGTAACGGCTCTGGATGCAAAGGTGAAGCCCACCAATGCCGCGGCCGTTGCAGACCTCAAGGCCACCTTGCAGGCGCAGGAAGGCACAGAGTATTTTGACTTTGTCAATTATGAACTCTTCACCTTCCGCCGCTGGCAGTCTTGGTTCAACAGCGCTTGGAGCATCGTCAATTCGCAGAACGTTGCGGAGGGTGAGACGGCGCCCGCAGTGCGCGATCTTGATATCAAGTATGCCAAGCATATGGTGGAGCTGCTCTACCCCCGCATGATCACCAAGGCGGCCGATAAGACCGCGCTCAATGCGGCGCTCACCACCTATGGCAATGAAGCGCAGGCCGGCAAGGCGCCGGATACCTGGGCGGATTATGCTGCTGCAAAGGCCTTTGCCCTTGAGGTGCAGGCGGATAGCGCAGCCATTCAGGCCAAGGTCAACACGGCGCGCGTAGAGCTCATGAAGGCCTATCGGAACCTGAAGACGGAATGGATTATCCCAGAGGAAGGCTCCGGCCTGGTTGTGGATTCCCGTCAGATGTTTATTTACGGTCTTGTCGAAGGCTCGACAGATCTTGTAGGCGAGGGAATGGCGACCACGCTTGTAGGCGCAGCGCTGGATTATGATATTCAGGGCGACGCTCTTGGCACTGGCTCCTACATTAAGGTGATGGTGCTCAAGGATACAGACCTAGAGCAGGTTGCGCTTTATACGGCGGTTCTGTTTGGCGATTTGAATGGCGACGGTGCGATTGACGCTGCCGACCAGACCATTCTGAATGGGCTGGTGGATGGCACAGGCGACTGGACCGGTTTCTTCGCCGGCGGCCCGTTCTTTACTGCGGCGGACCTCAACAGCGACGGTCAGATTGATGCAACGGATAAGGCGATCATGGATGCCCACATCGCTGGAACGTATATGATCGATCAGACTGGCAATAATGCTCTTCCGACTGCATAACTCTACCTCTAAATCTAAAGCCCTGCCCGCCTGGAATGTTTCTGGGCGGGCAGGGATCATCCGAATATTACCATAGAGATAAATGTTCGGATGCTGTATATGATGATGAAAAAAACATATTTTTTGGAAAATCAGTGCGCAAATCAGGGGAAATTGCTTG
>ENA-OQED01000219-OQED01000219.1-human-gut-metagenome-genome-assembly--contig:-NODE-219-length-23516-cov-2.029031_pt1 | contig 23516 bp, 28 predicted proteins | sample MGYA00242790_ERZ504625 | MGnify/ENA primary metagenome ERZ504625 (study PRJEB26092, sample SAMD00036345) | human gut metagenome | host: Homo sapiens | study: EMG produced TPA metagenomics assembly of...
ATCAGACGAAAGATGTTCCCACTGCATAGAAAAAGACCAGCCGCACAATCGTGCGGCCGGCCTCAAATCAACTTATTTAACTTAATCTGTGGATAAATAATCCACTTCTTAACTTCGGCTCAAACCAGGTAGACTTAGGCGGCATTAAAAGGCCTGCGTCTGCTACTGCTAAAAGCTCTTCAATGGAAGTTGGATACATGGAAAAGGCAATCTCCATATCTTCGCTTACACGGCGTTCCAGCTCTTTTAAACCGCGGATGCCGCCGATAAAGTCGATACGCTTGTCGGTTCTGGGATCACCGATGCCAAGTACCGGTCCTAACAGCTGGTCCTGTAAAATGGAAACATCCAGACCCTTTACCGGGTTAGCGTTCTTGTACTGAGGAAGTACCTTTAAAGCATACCAGGTGTTGTCTAAGTACATGCCGAAGGTTCCTTTTTCAGCTGGAGCATATGGTTCTTTTCCAATTTCTTCCAGTTCAAATTTTTCTTTTACAGCCTCAAAGAACTGCTCCCTACTCAGCCCGTTTAAGTCCTTCACTACACGGTTGTATGGAAGGATCATCAGTTCCTCATCTGGGAATAAAACAGACAGGAAGTAGTTAAATGGCTCTTCTCCTGTGTATCCAGGATTTTCCGCCCTGCGCTTTAAGCCAACCTTCACAGCGGAAGCTGCTCTGTGGTGTCCGTCTGCAATATAGGTAGCCGGAATTGCCGCAAATGCCGCCTCAATGGCTTCTGTCTGTGCCGGATCATTGATCTTCCACACTCTGTGGCGGATGCCGTCATCAGATACAAAATCATAGAGAGCCGGTTTTGCCTTCTCTTCTGCTACGATGGCCTTCAAGGTCTCATTCTGTCTGTAAGCCAGGAAAATAGGGCCTGTCTGGGCATTTACAGTATCTACGTGGCGGATACGGTCTATTTCCTTGTCTTCTCTGGTGTTCTCATGCTTTTTGACCACACCGTTTACATAATCATCAATGGAACTGCAGGCAACGATACCTGTCTGGCTGCGTCCATCCATGGTCAGTTCATACAGATAATAATGATCTCCTGCATCTGTAACATATACCCCCTTCTGCGATCTGGGTATCTAAAAGCTCTCTTGCTTTTTCGTATACACAGTCTGCATACGTATCCACATCATCGGAAAACTGAGTCTCTGCCCTGTCAATATTTAAGAAAGAAATAGGATTTCCCGCTACTGCCGCACATGCCTCTTTCCGGTTGTATACGTCATAAGGAAGAGCTGCAACCTTAGCTGCATTCTCCTTTGCAGGTCTGATACATATAAATGGTTTTACTACTGCCACTTTCTTCTCCTTCTGATCACCTTTATTTGTTACAGTTCGGTCATGACATCTGTAACATTATTTCACTACACGTACCCGTAAAACGCCCTCAATGGCCTTTAATTTCTCTACAGTAGTCTCTTCCGGCTTGTGTTCCAGATCTAATAAGGTATAAGCATACTTATCACGGCTCTTATTGGTCATATCAGAAATGTTCACGCCCTGGGCTGCCAGGATGGCAGTGATCTGTCCGATCATGTTAGGAATGTTCATGTGAAGAACGGCAATACGGCTTGCTGCCTGGCATACGCCCATATCGCAGGCCGGATAATTAACAGAATTCTTGATATTACCATTTTCCAGATAATCTGTGATCTCCGGATAGATACTGCGAAGATGTGGTAAGTCCTCTTCGTCAAAAACAATCTCGGCTACTCCTTCTGCCATATCCCCTTTCATATAGGCAAGAGCCTGGGCGTGTTCTTTTACTGCATTACTTCTTGCCGCATCCAATACAGACTGCGGTGCATATTCACCCTGGTCTAAAAGCTGATGGATACGTCCGCTGACATCTTCCCATGATAAAAATGCCTTATCTAAAATCTGGTCTGTGACCGTATGCCCCACTGCGATCTGCATCCCGGTTTCATCAAACCAGACCGAATATTCACTTCCATCAATCTGAAAGCCTTTTCCACCTTTGCGGTATTCACGCTTCACAAACTCCGTATATTCCTCCGGGGGCTGTTCGCTCATAAAATTATAGATGATACGAAGTTGACTGCCCGCCCGGTTTCCTCCTGTCCGTAAAATCTCATCGACAACGCTTTCTGGAATCGGGATTTCTCCGGCATAAAGGGCTGCTGCTCTTTCCTCGATCTGCCGTCTTTGTTCATTTGCAGTTGGATATTCGGGCAAAGATAAAGCAGAGGCAATTTCTTCCTCTGCTTTACTCAGTCCATCTTCTCTTGTATCTTCAACTAGCTGTATACCAATTCCGTCAAGATGCTCTCTTCCGCTGTTGCCATCAGTGCGTTCATATGTGCTGTCCAAGCCATCGGGTCTGCTTCCTTGTCCGGTGCCGGATGGTTCTTCAGCAGTTTCTCCATCTGGCTGTCCATCCTCTCCTGTGCTGCCTTCTCGATCTCTGCCAGATGGCTGTTCAGCTTTCCTGTCAGGAACAGGCTCTGATACAGGCTGTTCTTGTGTTCCTTCAGGAATGTCCTCCGAAGCATCCCGTATTTCCCTATCGTCACTTCTTCCTCCTCTACGGTCAGGTTCGGAAACAGGTAATCCCCCTTGCGATGATATGTCAGTTCCATAGTCGGTTCCTCCTTCATTCTCGATATTTTCTTCTTTGTTGTTTTCTACGTCCTGATTTTTATTTTCACGCATTAATGTGTTGAAGTTATTATAATTCCTTTCACTGGAAATTTCAACCTCTTTTCTGGCTTCTTCCAGAGAAATTTTATGTACCGTCCTTCCAATGTCAATCAGAACACTCTCACTGATCTGACTTGCTGCATTTCCAAGAAAGGTCAGTACAGACAGCAGGTTATAATCGGTAATATGCATAAAATCCTCTTCTTCCAGAAGCTCCATCGGTTCCAGACCACACCGTCTGCAAAGCATGTAATATACACTGTCCGTTGCAAGCTGGCGGAAATCACTGCGGATCGTAACTTCATCCAGATCTTCCAGATACGTTCCTTCCGCTGCATATTCCAAGCCGTCCAGATATTCTTCCAGACTGTCTGCGACCATTTCCCTTGCAACCGCCATCAACGCATCCGATAAAGTCCCTGTATCTTTTTCTTCCAGACCATACGCTTCTGCCAGATGGGTAAGGATCTCTTCCTGCTGATGTTCCTGCATCTGCCACAGGTAAGGGCTTCTTCCGCCTGCCACCATGTGCGTATCTGAAATATCAAACACATACCGGAGTCTGGTATTATGACCATTCTCGTCAAGCAGGGCGATTCCCCTAGCTCCCCGGTTTACCCAGCGGAACATTTTCTCATTCCACAGTTCCAGGGACGCACAGGCGGTTGCCTGTGGATGCTGTGCGTGGATCAGTAACTGGTCTGTAAAAGGATACCGGTATAGTCTCGCTGCGGTATCCATATAACCCATCCAGTCCCTTGGCGAACTGCTCACCAATGTCGCATGTTCCTGTGCCAGTTCCCGGATGTCCTGTAATTTCGACATATCGCTTTACCTCCTTGCCTTATTTCTTTTTCTTCTTTGGAAATTCCAGATGGAACCTTGGCTTTCCGTCCTCCAGTGTCAGTAAAAGATCTGCGTCAAACTTTATATCTTTTTTTCTGGAATACAGCCCTTTTACATGGGTGCAGGCTTTATCAAGAAGCTCCACTGCCATCTTTTTATCCAGTGTTTTCTCCATGCTTCCTAAGAAACGGTTTTCTTTCCAAAGGGCAAAATCACACTGCCTGTTGGAGCAGTAAAAATTTTGCTTTCCTTCGTAGACATCAGAGCCGCAGACCGGACACTTACCGATCACTTCCCTTGCTTTCTGGAACCTTCTCCTTTCCGTTTCCGGTATTTCCCTGCACACAGAAAGAATCTTACCGACTAAAGAAGTGATCTCACCCATAAACTGTGTATCGGTGATCTGCCCTTTTTCCATCATTAAAAGCTGATTTTCCCATTCGGCAGTCATTGCGGCAGATTTCAGATAAGCCGGCATGACATTCACCAGTTCCCTGCCCTCTGTGCTTGGCAAGATCTGCTTTCCTTTTCTGACTGCATAGCCAGAAGAAACCAGTTTTTCAATGATACCTGCCCTGGTTGCCGGAGTCCCCAGTCCTTTCTTCTCTGTCTCCGAATCAAAGTCTTTATTCCCTGCGGTTTCCATAGCGGCAAGGAGGGTATCTTCATTGAATGGTTTTGGCGGGGAAGTAAAATGCACTGTCTTTTCTGCCTTTACCGGAGAAAGCGTCATTCCTTCTTCATATCCATATGGGATGGAAGTTTCTTTTTCCGTTTCTTCTTCCGGCTTGGCTTTCACGCACTGGTTCTTAAAGGCATTCCCCGCCGCTTTAAATCCCATCTGCACCGGCACTTTTCCTCTGGCGGTAAAATCATGACCCTGACATTTGACCATAATATCCGTCTGCTCATACTGATACTCTTCCCCTGTTGCCTGCACCAGCTGCTGGCAGACCAGCATCATCAGGTTCTTTTTGTCCGCTGTCAGATCAGAGATTCCTTTTTCTACGGCTTCTTTTGTTGGAAGAATCGCATGATGGTCGGATACTTTTGCATTGTTAATCACTCTGGTGATGTTATGTCCCAGCTTTCCATAATCCAAGGACGGAAGTAAGACTGGCATTTTCCCTACCAGTTCCTCTACGGTATCCCTCATATCCTCCGTCACGAACTGGCTGTCCGTTCTTGGATAAGTGACCAGCTTTTCTTCATATAATTCCTGCAGCATATCCAGTGTTTTCTTTGCCGTATAGCCAAAGTAACGGTTTGCTTCCCTTTGCAGACTGGTCAGATCATAAAGTTTGGGAGGAAACGCTTTCTTTTGTTCCCTCTTTATCTGTGTAATCACTGCTTCCGAATCCATACATAAGGAAGCAAGGAGATCGGCTGCTTCCTCATTTGCAATATTTTCAGAAACTACCGTAAGCCTTCCGTCTGTCAGTGCTACTTTATAAAAGGCTTCTTTCTGAAAATGCTCAATCTTATCCTGACGTTCCGCAAGCATGGCAAGCGTTGGCGTCTGCACCCTGCCCACAACCAGACGTTTAAAATAACAGGTCGTATATGCCTAGTTCCTTTCATTCCGATCAGCCAGTCTGCCTGTGCCCTGCATACCGCAGCCATGCAGATATTCCGGTATTCCTCTGCTCCTTTCATTGTCTGAAAACCTGTCCGGATTGCCGTATCTTCCATGGAACTGATCCATAAACGCTTCACCGGTTTCCTGCATCCGGCAAGGTCATACACTCTCTGGAAGATCAGTTCCCCTTCCCTTCCTGCATCACAGCCATTTACCAGATAGTCCACATCTGCCCGGTTCATCAGGCTTTTTAACACATCAAACTGTTTCTTTTTATCTCTGGAAACTTTCAACTTCCAGACCTGCGGGAGAATCGGAAGGTCATCAAACTGCCATTTCTCATATTTCGGGTCATATTCCTCCGGCTGTGCATACTCTGCCAGATGCCCAAGGCACCAGCTGACAATACAGCTCTCCCCTTCTAAATATCCGTCCTCTTTTTTATAAGCTGACAGATTTTTGGCATAACTCTGTGCCACACTTGGTTTCTCTGCGATCACTAAAAATTTTGACATACGCTTTTTTTGTCCTTTCTGAAAAAAGGGCAGCCAAACTGCTCTGGCTGCCCCTGTCCTTATTTTGGTTGCTTCTTTGGAGATGGAAGTTTATTCTTCTTCCTCATCCTCTTCTTCATTTACATACGGTCCGTCAGAGAACTCCAGCTGTTCGCTTACATAGTCATCCTCTTTGCCACGTCCATGCTTTTTATAAACGGCGATACCTGCCACTCCAAGAATCGCTGCAAGTACGATTGCTCCAAGTCCTTTTACATTCATTCCTGTCTTTTCTTCTGTCTTTTCTTCTTTCTTCACTTCGGTTTCCGCCTCTGCTACCGGGGTAGTTTCCGGTGTGGTTTCCGGGATCACTACGGTTGATTCTTCGGTTTCTTTGCTCTTTTCTGTCTCATCCAGAAATTCTGCCAGGTCATTCTCATCGACCAGGGACATCATATATACATTTTCTGTATTGCTGGAACGGTCAATGACCATGTAAAATGTATTTCCCTTCTTGGTCTGGATGGTAAGGAACTGTTTCGTATCATCATTTTCCTTATCATCCACCAGCTGGGCATTTCCCGGAGTAGAAAAAGCAGAATTATCCCCTTCCCCGGTGACCCTTCCGGTATCCTCTTTCTTCTCCGTATCTTCTGTTGATTCTGTTGCCGTTTCTTCTACTACCTGTGTCGTTGTCTCCTCTGCCGGTGGGTTTGCATTTGCATAAACCGTAGCAATGGATGTCCCGGAGATCATGGTGACTGCCATGGCAATCATAAGCAGTTTCTTTACCACTTTATTCCTCATCGTCTAAAACCTCTCTTTCTGTCATCTGACCAACAGGTGGTCTGTGAACTTCTGTGTTGTTTTCCTTTTTCTGCGGAGCTTTTGCATCCTCCACCGTGATACCACCGTCCTCATCCATCTGGATCGTAACGGTTCCTTTCTGAATCCCGTCAAGCAGGACAAGCAGGCTGCGGCTGTCCAGCTTCATGGAACGGAACGACTTAACGATCTCTATATCTTCCATCTGCTGTCTCAATGTATTCTGCCGCTTCAGGTGTTCCTGTAATTCAGCAATCTTATCCTCCGTTTTCTGAATATCATTCAGAAGTTTTTTTAATTTCATGTTCATCTGCCCTGTCACCTCCTTTAATGCAGACGACCAAACGCCATAAAATGTTCCTGCCAGTAAGCACTTGCAATGCTGGTATACTGGACAGGCTTGCCACAGTGGATCATCATGTTATTGCCGACATAGATTCCCACATGGCTTGCTCCCGGTGTGTCATAGGTTCCCTGGAAGAAGATCAGATCTCCCGGTTTTGCCTCCGATGGAGATACCTGCGAACAGTGTGACCGCAGCTCATCTGCAGTACATCTTCCGACATTCCATCCATTTCCACAGTTATTGATAACCCAGCTCACAAAACCGGAACAGTCAAAACCACTTGGGGAATAACCGCCCCATACATATGGAACACCCAGATATTTTTCTGCTTCCTGTATCATTTTTGCAAACTGTGGATCAGATAAAGCATCTGCCGGTATGTCATAACCAAATCCACTGCTTCCGGTGGGTATGCTGTTTAGATCAAACAGATAATCACGGTTGCCGTAATATTTGTTATACGCATCGTAGCGTTCCTGTTCTTCCTCTGTCATACGGCTCCTTAACACGGCATCCAGGCTGTGGTTTGTCATCGTCACATCCAGACGGTTCACCTCTTTTGTAGTCGTGACCTGCACTTCCTGGTTTCCATTGCTGTCTGCTATGTAGGCTTCCCATGTCTGGTGTCCATGTGCGGATGCCGCCGCATGATTGTCATAGTAAACATCGAACTGTACCCCATATCTTGCGAACGCTCCGGTATCTTCTACTACATATTCCACACCGTTCATGACGACATGGGTCCGATCGGCACAAATGGATTCGCCGCATCCACGGCAATCGTATGGTTTGCTGTCGGCATTGCCCCACTGGCTGTCGGTCCGCCACTCCACTGGCCACAGCAGATCGGGCAGTTACAGTACCCACTTGTCACAACCAGTCCCAAGGACTCCCCTACCCGGACCGTCTTGGTTTCTGTAACTGTTTCTCTGGTAGAGTCTGTGGTGATTCCATACTGCTGTCGGAAGATCTCCTTAATCTCATCTGCCACTTCATCGTAAGTGAAGCCGCCGTATTTTACCGTAAGATAAGAGATCAACTGATATGGGTTATGACCGATCTCATCAATCTGGTACCGGTATTCGTCATAATCCGGATGGGTGGATTCCATCTGATTAATCTGTGTATTCAGTGCTTCTTCCAAGGCACGGTACGCATTTTCAGCGGCATAAATATCTTCATCCGTACTGGAATAGCTGGTAGAGATGATCGCTGAGGAAGCTCCCTGCAAGGATGCCGTACAGCTGGTAAAACTGGCTGCGATCAGCACAAAGATCAGGGCAAAGACTGCTACCGTGGCAAAAATTCCCCGGTTCTGTGCCATCACCATCTTGACCGCATCTTTCGCTTTTTCCGTAAACTTCTGTGCGGAAGTGATCGCTGCATCCTTTACTTTTTTACTCTGTCTGGCTGCCTGATACTGCTTCTGGTAACGCTTCTTCTGAAAGAGTTTCTGCAGGGCAGATTTCTTTTTCTTCTCTGCTTCTCTTTTCACTGCGTCCTTCGCTTCATTTCCATAGGCAGTCTCAAATACCAGCCTGCTCCTTTCTGCTTCATCCAGGACGCTTTCTTTTAATCTCCGAGATTCTTCCCTCCGCCCTTTCAGCTGTTCCCGCATGTAGATGGATTTCCTTGCAAGGCTTTCCCCGGCAAGTTCTGCCCGGTGTGCCCCTTCCACTGCCGCATTTTCATCCTCTTCTTCGTGCGTTTTCCAGTGTGCTGCTGTGACTGCCGCATCTTTGACTGCCGATGCCGGATTCCGGATACCGATCCCGGCACCATGTACCATGCCGTCACCCTCATCACCAAAAGACAGACGGGAAACTTTTTTCCGCTGTTCCTTCAGCACCCGTTCCCTTTTGGACTTGCCTTTGATCTCCTCGTGGAACTTATCCAGGGAATTTTCCATCACTTCGGAAGTTTCCCGGTAACGGGCAGATTCTCTTTTGGCTGCTTTTTCTTCTCTGGAAGTCTCCTTTTCCTCCTTCTTTCCTTTGCAGCATAATCCCTGACCATCTTTTTCTTCCGAAGATCCCGGCTGTCTGCAACTGTCTCCAGATATGCCCGTCCCCCTCTTGGCTGTCCACGGATACTCTCTGTGCGAAAGGCAGATTTGGGGTTCTCGCTGCTATCGTCTGTAAGCCCCTCTTCTACATCCGCATCAGTTGCTATATCTTGTTCATCATCCAATATATCTGCATGTTCCCTACTATATCTGGGTTTTCTGGAACTCTGCTCCGGCTGTTCCATCTCCCGTTCTTCTTTCAGCCGTTCATGTCTGCGTTTACTAAAATCCAGTTCCTCTTTCTTCTCACTGCGGGAAATCTCGGTATCCGTATCCCGCCCGGTGATCCTTTTTTCTTCCTTGTTCCGGAGGTTTTCTTCCCGCAGTCCATCCCGGCTCATCTTCTGGACGGTTTTATCTCTCGCCTTATACTCATGCTCCTGCAACTTTGACCATCCCCTTTACTGCTTTGTCCCGGTTATTCTGTCTTATCCTGATAGTCCTCCCATTTCTCCAACACTTCATCTGCCATCCCTGCAATGGAATCCGTCAGCTTGTCTGTCATTCGCTCACTTAAAGTTCCCCTTACAGCCAGACAAGATGTAATTCCCATGAAATCAATCAGTTCCGCCAGATAGATAAGGTCATCCATCACTTCATCAGCCGTCACTTTTTCCTTTGTGTCCTTTTCCATTTTCAAAATCTCCTTTTCATTGTCTGCACAGATTCTTTCTGCAAATATGCAGCAAGGTTCGCCGCTGCATCTCTCCATGTTTCTGTAATCTTCCATCTTGTAATCCTCCATGATTTCCGGGCAGAAAAATTGCCGGAAGTATTCCTCCGGCTCATCCTCTACTCTGTTTTATTTTGTTTCGTTTATTTCTTTAATCGTCCCGTTCTCCGATACCAAGTTTCTTACGCTTTTCCACCTCATCCGGCTTAGAAGTCATCAGGGCATACAGCATCAGGGAATTATCAAACTTATCCTTGAACGGGATAATGGTGCTGCCATAAAAGACCAGTCCCTCACCTTCCCCGCTGTTCGTTACATAAGAAAGCTGGTGAGGGGAAATGTTGAGCTGTTTTGCAAGGATCTGTCTGTCACCAGATGCCTGGTTGAGCATCAGGATAAAGTCCGAGTTTTCAAAGATGTTCTCAATCTCCCGGCTGGCTAACAGGTCTTTTACGTTCTGTGTGATACCCGTAGGGATACCACCCCATTTACGGAAACGCTTCCAGATCTCCACACTGTATGCTGCCGTCTGCTCCTCTTTTAAGAGCAGATGGAACTCATCAATGTAATATCTGGTACTCTTATTCGCAGAACGGTTGACCGTTACCCTGTTCCACACCTGGTCCTGCACGATCAGCATACCCAGTTTTTTCAGCTGTTTTCCCAGATCCTTAATGTCAAAACATACGATACGGTTACTCAGTTCCACGTTGGTTCTATGGTTAAACACTTTTAAGGAACCATTGACGTAAATCTCCAGTGCCGTTGCCAGACGCTGTGCTTCCTGCTCTTTCTGATTACGGAGAAGATTATATAAATCCTCTAAAATCGGCATTTTTTCCGGTACCGGGTCAGAAAGGAAATCCTGATAGACCAGCCTTACGCATCGGTCAATGACGGTCTTTTCAACCGGCTCCAGTCCGTTCTTTCCGCCTACTACCAGCTCACAAAGAGACAGGATGAAGTCCGATTTTAAGGAAAGCGGGTCATCATCGTCAGCGTAATCCAGGTTAATATCCATCGGATTGATATAATCGTGGCTGGTCGGGGAAATACGGATCACCTGTCCATGAAATGCCCGGACTAACGGATAATACTCCCCCTCCGGGTCACAGACGATAATGTCATCTTTCGTCACGATAAATGCATTTGCAATCTCTCGTTTTGCCGCAAACGACTTACCGGAACCCGGTGTACCAAGAATCAGTCCGTTCGGGTTCTTCAGTTTCTTCCTGTCTGCCATGATAAGGTTATTGGACAGGGCATTTAATCCATAATAAATAGATTCCCCAGCCATAAATAATTCCTGTGTGGTAAACGGGACAAAAATTGCCGTGGATGTCGTTGTCAGTGCCCGTTTGATCGGTACAAAATTCACCGCAAGCGGCAGGCAGCTCATCAGTCCCGGCTCCTGCTGGTAATCCAGCCGTTTCAATGCACAGTTATATTTCTGTGCGATACCGGCAGTCTGGAACACCACATTTTCCAGTTCCTGTTTGGTCGGTGCAGTATTTAAGAACAATGCTGTTACAAGGAACATTCTCTCATTTCTGGACTGTAGATCTTCCAGAAGCCTTTTTGCTTCCCCACCGTATGTATTTAAGTCCGAAGGGATAATGTCCATGTCATAGCCTGCCCGGACTGCTTTTTTCTGTTCCTCGATCTTCATACGGTTAATATCCGTCACCTTGCTTTTTACCAGCTTGATTGCCTTCATCTGGTCGATGGACTGGATATGGAAATTCACCATCAGGTTGCTGTCCATCTCCAAAAACTCTGCCAGCATCTTGTCGGTAAGTTCCGGTGCAAGGATCTGTAAATAGGAAACAGCTCCCATCGTGCCGCCCATCTCAAAATCTTTTCCATTCTTAAATACAAAACTGGTCGGTGCGACATAATCCTTGGTACTAAGCCCTGTCCGAAGTACATCGTCATAAGAGAAATGGAACGGAACTTTGCTGTCCTGGTTAAAGGTTTCATACATGATCTGTAACCGTTCCTCTCCGTTCAGCGGATAGGCAGATACCCCAAGGATCTTAAAGTTATTCAGAATATCCGACTCGATACGTTCCAGTTTTGGCCGTGCTTCCCGGATATTCTCCGCTTCAATCCCAAATGTGATATATTTGGTACGCATCAGCCCGTTATTTCCTTTTGCCAGCTGGTTATTGAGCATCTGGGCAAACTCCATACGTAGGTCATCAAATTCATCCTCCTGCGGATTGATATGGATGACCTTCTCATACTCTGCCATGTTGCTGTGCTGGTTGATAAAAGACAGCTGAAAATGAATTGTGCTGTCAAAGTAATTCAGGAAATCACACCAGTTTTCAAAGATGGCGTTCTTATCTTCATTCTGTGCCAGCTGATAGTTGATGTCATAAAAACGGATCGTCTTGGAATAAAACTTGTCCTGCACCCGGCAGATACCGTCCCTTCCCATCTCATGGTATGGAATCGACTGCTGTGCAGTGATCCTCTTATCTCTGGCACTATCCGGTGTTTTCTTTCCTGTCCCACTGCCTTTCGTTCCGGAAACCACTTTTCCTGCCGGACGCTGCCCCGACGGTGCTGCGACAGATCTGCTCTTTTTCTTTTTTGCGTTTTTCTTTGCGTCACGCACTGCCTGCTTTTCTGCTCTGGCTGCCAGCTTTGCTTCCCTTTTTGCATTTTTCTTATCCGCTTTTTCATGTTCCTTATGCAGTTTTTCTTCATATTTCTGTGCCCTTTTAAGGGCTTTCTTTTCCCTGCGTGTCAGTTTCCGGTTCGGTCTGCGGACACCTCTTTGCCGTTCCAGTGCTTCATACCCTGTCACCATAGGCTCATCATGCAGTCTGCCGCTTACTGGTTTTCTTTTCATTGCGGGGTCTGGAAATTCTTCTTCTCCATCCTCCTCATCCAGCCAGTAATCATCCGGATATAATTCGTCTAAGCTCTGTGGCGGCTGTCTATCGTTTTTTCTTTTTAACACCCTTCGTTCCCCCTTTCTTCTTTTTGACCACGGTATACTTTTTCTCGTACATATTTTCCATCTGGTACTTGCGTACCGGAGGACGGATAAATTTTACGGTGATCATATTTTTTAAGACCTTTTCTAACGGGAGTCCATCCTTCTCATACATGGCAAACAAAAATGCCGGAAGCATCAGAAGGCACATCCCGGTCGCTGCGTTACTGGAACCAATAATTCCCCTGCTTAAGAAATAAAACGGAAGCCCTACCGCCGCCGCAATCCCAAAGCAGATCAGCTGCCGTTTCGTCAGATTGAAAATGATCTTATTCTTGACCTTGGTTAAGTCTTTAGGCACAGATACAAATGCCATTGCCAGTTCCTCCTTTCTTAATGGGCGTTAAAGATACTGCGGGCGAAGTTTCCTGTTTTCATCAGACTGAAACACAGGATCACCGTGTATGCCATCACGCCGAACAATGCAGAATGTATGTTATCTGACATCTGGATGTTTGCGACCAGGACCGCATAGATTCCCACGCAGACCATCATAAAAAATCCCTGGAATGCCAGTGCAAACAATCCACGAAGATAGTTGTTCCCGATCTGCCCCCATTCCCGGTTGGACATGGTTGCGAACGGGATCGCTCCAACGGACGAATAGAGATAAATCTCAATCATACGTCCATACAAAATCACTGTAATAAAGACTGAGATAATCTTCATACACAGGCTTACAAGCATCGTTTCCAGTGCCAGTATGACAAGTTCACCGATCTCCATAGATTCCATCGCCGTCTCCATCGTGGAGATCATCGTATCTATATTGATCGCTGTATCAGAACTGATAACCCCAGCTGCCCGGCTGACTACGGACTGCCCGACATCAAATACCGCCATCGTGATCGTAAAGGTATGGCTGACGATCCAGACTGCCACCCACATCTTGAAAAAGTATTTAAAGAACATCCAGGTGTCGATGTCGTGCATGTTGTTCTTTTCCGTCAACATGGAGATCAGCTCATAACAAAGTACAAATGTGATAATCATACCGGCAATCGGTACAATGACCGACTCGGAAAGATTCTGTATCATGCTGTAAATGCTGCCATTCCAGCCCTGCGGTGTCTGCCCAACCTGAGCAGCAATCTGACCGGTCTTTTCATTGACATCGGTATACATTGTTGTCAGGTTGGAACTTACCATGCCTGTCAGAAGATTCCTCATCCATTCTTCAATCGCTTCAAATATCCGATCCATGAGTCATCTCCCTCCTGCTTCTCTCAGCTGAACAATCCGGACAGTAACGGTACCAGCTGGGTGCCGATCAGAACGACACCGCCTCCTGCCATCAGCTGCTTGATTCCCTGGGACTTTGCACCTGGGTTGTCGTTTCCATATCCTTCTAACAGGTTAATAACACCCCATACTGCAAGTCCGGCTCCAATCGCCACCACAAGTGTCTGCAAAATATTGATTGCCTGATTAAAAAACGCCATATTCGTTGTCTCCTTTCAAATCTCTGTATTTCTCTGGTTTCTATCTTTAAGAAGTCTTTTCCGGCTCTGCCCTTACGGGTGGCCTTTCATGATCTCTCAAATCCATCACCTCCCATAATGGCAAAGAAAAAAGAGCTATGTGTCCGAATCTTTCACATGCTCTGCTTCCTTGTTTTCTGTATTTAATTCTCCTGCCAGACTCTCTTCCGAAAACTCATACAGGTCAAATTCCTGTGTCCTCGTCAATTTCACTTCCATCCGATGCCGCATATACGCTTCCACATCAAACTCATTTTTCTTATCGTAGTCTGACAGCTCCTTATACCGTTTGTGTTTGGTAATATCGAACTTGTCACTGAAAAATGGTCTTACACCTCGAAGCTGCAAGATACATTTGCTGCCATCCATGACCGCAAGTTCGTCCCGGCTCATCAATTCCTTTCCTGTTTTTTGATAGTTCATCCCGTAAGAACGGCTCTGTCCACGGGTGTCCGAAGTGTTATATAAATCAATCGTTTCTTTTCCCAGCGTCTCGGAAATCTCCTTTAAGGTCGAACTTTCCTTACCGCCAAGGAATAACATCGTGTCATGAGGTAAGGTTCAGCTCATCCTTTGCAGGACTTGCGTCCCCTCCCTCCCAAACCGCACGTACACCTCTCGATGTATACGGCTTTCCGCTTATTATATTTACGGTATTAAGAATGAATCAGTTTATGACATTCAGGGCATACCACAAGAGTTTTCCGTCTCCTTTTGCGCATAAGGAGTACCCACTCCGCATTGCCCTTTAAGTCTTTTAGTTTCTTTACTTGATGGATTTCCAGATTTCTGCAATCCTTTCCACAAAGTTCACAGGTATGGCGTTCCACTCTCTGTTTCAGAGTGTTGGTTTTAGCGTATTTTGAGAACTGCGGAAGTTCGCTCACATTGTCAAACTTCGTAGCTGATTCTTTTCGCTTAAACCCGTCTCTGTAAAAGGTCGTGATTTTCCTTCCTGCTCTGGTATCGTATGCGATTGTAAACAGACCTCCAACACAATATCTGCGCTTGATTTCGTGAACATTTGTTTTATACTTACAGGCAAATGTCTTGTACATACTGTACTTCATAAGATTGGCAAATCTGCCTATCTTGAAGGAATCATTTGCTATGGCATAATAGTTGTAAAGTCCACGAACTTCCGCATTATATCTTGCCAGAATCTCTATATCGCTTTGATTTACCAGTTTTCCTCTGTGTAGGGCTACAAATCTTTCTTTTCCGTTTTCGTTAATCTTGATTTTGATTGCATGATATTCCAGTAACTTTCCCACCCATTTTTCTCTGGGTACAAGTAATTTCACCACTCCTGCATTGCTTCTGATTTTGTATCCTCCTGCGGATTTCTTTAAATCCTGACTTCTGGATACCGTAATGTCATAGCCTAAAAAATCTGGCTCTGTCTCCTGTATGCGTAACTTTGGTTTTGGTTTCGGACATTTCCAAATCCAGTTCTTCCCTGAGAAATCTGCCGACGTCAGCTTTCATCTGTTCTGCGTCCGCTTTGCTCCCAATTACTCCAATGATGAAATCATCAGCGTATCGGGTGTACTGAATCCGTTTATACGTCTCATCCAAAGGTTCGGTCGGAGTTAGCTGTCGTGTTTGCTTTTCAAGCATTTTCAAATGTTTATTGCGTTCCCAGCGTTCTTCTGGAGATAAATCCGCCCACTTCTTTTTGCCCATACATCTATAATAGGATGCCTTTTTGACAACTTTCTTGTAGTCGGAGTTCATTTGTTTCTTCTTTCCTCGGTTATATTTCTGTGCATATTCCTCCATAAATTTATCTAATTCGTGAGGTACACATTTGCAAGCACTGGACTGACACCTGAACCCTGCGGTACTCCGCTGTATGTCCGATTGTACGTCCATTGCTCCATATAGCCTGCTTTTAGAAATTTCCAGATGAGTTGTAGAAACATTTCATCATCAATACGTTTTCTCAGCAATCTGATGATTGTGTGGTGATTAAAACTGTCGAAGCAGGCGTGTATATCGCCCTCAACAAACCAGTTCGTTCCCGTAAAGGTTTTCTGTATCTGGTATAATGCTGTCTGACAGCTTTTGTTTGGTCTGAACCCATGAGATGTTTTCTTAAACACAGGCTCATAAATGCTTTCTAAAATCATCTTCACTACTTCCTGCACCAGTTTGTCATTGCCCGACTGGATTCCCAACGGACGCTTTTTATTACTGTTTTTCTTAGCAATATATTCCCTGCGTGCAGGTTTTGGCAGGTAACTTTTATCTCGCATGGATTCAATAATCCTTTGGATTCTTTCGTCACTCATGCCATCAATAGTAGTTCCATCTGCACCGGCAGTCATACTGCCTGTGTTTGCATATATGTTTTTATATGCAAGCCAATAGAACTCTGGATTGTACAGATTCCGATATAATCTTTGAAACCTGTAAGATTCATTCTTTGACTTTTCCGTCAAACTACTTAATACTTGGATTGGATTTCTCAATGCCTCTCGCACCGTCCTTTCATATCGTATTAGTAAATAAGCTGCTCCCCTTCGCCATGTGAACGTCATTAACGTCTCAGACTACTATGGGAGCTGTGTGACCATGCCCGTTACCAGGTTTAGGTCATCCCCAGTTAGTATTTATGGAATTAGCGTTTCGTGTTGTCGGCACCGACTTTCGCCATTTACCCGCTGTCTTGCGGTTGTCCTTCCATGAGTATCGCTTGCTTTCATAACTGCGAAATGAAACCAACATGGAATAGCATACGTTTCAATCCTTTTCGTATGCGGAGTGCGGATTCCCCCACTCTGGCTATCGTTCAGGCAGTTTAGCTTTGTACCTCATACACGAATTTTTATTCTTGAATTTTCAGATACACAGGATTAGTACCTTATCATTCAGGCTTTTATCCATTGACAAAAGCGACAACATGCTACACTCCCCTTCGGGTTTCCCCTCTCGGATAAGTTGTAGAATAATAGGCTGTGATTTTTCATCACTTGATACTTTTACCTACTGCTTGCTAAAGGCAGTATTCCATAAATACCACGCCGCCGAATTTATAATGCGCTGGCGACTTCTGGGCGCACGCAGTTGCCCACCAGACTTTCCCAGGAGTCCTTGAACAGAGCCTTTAGCTGGCTCATGTTCTGGATGATGATGCTGCAGTAAATGGAACGGGAACGGCAGGTTGCCAGAATCTTCTCAAACTCATTTGGCAGGGATACGTTTGGAAACTCATCCATGATGCAGTTGACCGGAACCGGGAGGGCACCGCCATGCACACGGTCTGCCATGTAATAAAGCGTCTGGAAAAGCTGGCTGTAGATCATGCCTACCAGATAATTCAAAGAGGTGTCTGCATCCGGGATACAGCAGAAAAGGGCAACTTTTCTTTCTCCCATACTGGAAAGATCCAGTTCATCAGTATTGGTCAGCTTGGCGATCTGCGGCAGATTGAAGGCTGCCAGCCGGACACCTACACTGATCAGGATGGACTTGGCGGTCTTTCCTGCCGCCTGCTTGTAAATATGATACTGCTTGACGGCAATGCTGTCCGGGTCCCGCATCTCCAGACGGTCAAACAAAATGTCCAGAGGGGACTCGTAGTCCTCATCCTCTTCTTTTACCTGTGCCGAGCCTAACATCTCCATGATCATGGCGAAGTTCTGTTCTTCTGGCGGAGCTTCGTGAAGCAGGTACAGCATCAGTGCCTGAAGCAGTGCTGTCTCGCTCTTCTCCCAGAATGGATCGGAGGACTGGGAACCTTTGGGTGTGGTGTTTTGTATCAGATTGGAAATGAGACGGAGTACGTCTTTGTCATCATGGACGTACTCGAACGGATTGTAACAAAAAGATGTGTCGGGATTGATAAGGTCAAAAACACGCACCTCATATCCCTTCTTTTCCAGCAGGCCGCCTGTCTTTCGAAGCAGTTCGGCTTTCGGATCGGTGATGACCATCGAACAGCAGCACTGCATGATGTTCGGCAGAGCAAAGCCTCTGGATTTTCCTGCACCGGAGCCTCCCACCACGAGAATGTTAAGACATCTGCGGTGCTTGTGGGTGTCCAGGCTGATGCGGAAGTTCTGCGTTAACAGAATATTCTGGGAGTACGGCTTCTGGCTGTATTTCTTACAGATCTGCCGGGCATCACCCCATCTGGCGGAACCATGTTCTTCCCCTCTGCGGTAGTTCTTCTGACTGGAATAAAAAATGCCGATCCCGGCTGCGTAAAGTAACGTGCAGACCAGCATCGACTTGATGGTGTATTCCGTATAATGAAACTGGAAGGGATGGTTCAGCTTTTCTGTGAGAACCTCCATCAGCTCGAAAAGATTCCTGCCCGGCTGGATGGCATCCGCAAGCAGGATTGCTACCCACCAGATGACAGGCAGTCCGGCAAGCCAAATCACCCAGTCTGACTTCCGGCTGTTTGTTACCGGGATGGCTGCTGTTTTGGTCTCTCTGCTCTCGGCAGATCCGTGATGTGGAAGCTGTCCACTTCAGGAACGAGGGCAAGGCTGCTTCCATTCTCCCAGTTTACGTGGATCTGCCCTGCATCGTCTACTATATCCACCTTACCTTTTAAGCCGGGTGGCATGTGGCTCTCCCCCTCCATGCTGTTAAGCGTGACCTCTGTTCCCGGCGGATATCTTCTCCTCATGGCTTCTATTCTTTCTTGTGTCATATTTCTGTATATTCGTACCACATCCTTTCTTTATCTTCCCCGTCCACGGTATGGGCGGCGGCATCTGGATTTCATGATCTTTAACAGGACACTGTCGATCCCATCGGAATAGCGTCCGTTTTTCAGGTATGTGTCCCGGAGCTTGTTTAAGGCTTCCACGGATTTGCTGTGTTCGGCTTCTGTCAGGTAGAGCTTTCCCTCTTCCTGCTCTGCCAGCTTCAGAACCAGATCCCGTGTGGTATCCACCGGAAGCCCCTGTTCTTTTTCCTGCCGGAACACTTCCCGGAGGGCATGGATCAGCATATGGTTCATGATCCGGTCCATCTTTACATATCGCATTCTTGTCATAGGCGAGCCTCCTTTTTTCCTCTTTTTTCTCAACCACAACATACCACACTTCCTCCCGGAAAGCTACTGCAAAAGAGCCGGAAAAACCCCTTTTATCAGCGTTCCGGGGACTTTTTGTTCTTGGCTGGTTTCTCTGATTTTTCCTCTGGGACGGCAAATTCATCGGGCATAAATTCCTGCTCACTTTTGCCGAGGTTGCGGTCTACCTGCTTGCCGATGGAATAGGCTGCGCTCTTTACATCCTGGATAAAGGAGCGGAGTTCTTTCGGATCTTTCTGTCCGAATGCCTGCATCTGGCATACCTTGTCAAAGGAAAAGCCGGAGACATCCACGCCATATTTCTGTGCTGTCATATACGCCGCACAATAAGCCTGTGCCGCTACCCCTGCCCGGCTGTAGCTTCCATCGTGATGGTCAAGAGATGCATATGCCAGTTCCCGGCTGATGGAATGGAATGTCGTATTTTCACTCATGCCGTTTCGGACATAGATCGTCCGCTGGTTCGGGATATACTGTGCCTGTACCTTATCCGGCAGGTTGTCTGCGATCTGAATCCGTACCTCGCTGTCGGTCAGCAGTGCTTCCATCAACTGGTCCATCGGTTTTGGCTTCGCCTCTTCCGGCTGTTTGGTGCGAATCTGGCTGATGTCATAGGCTTTCTGGATGGAGTATCCCTGCTGGATGACACCATCCTTTTCGTATTCCTGTCCGACAATGAAATTGTATCCCTTGCTTCCGGTCTTGACTACTTTGCCTTCTTCTTTCCATTTTTCAAAGGTCTTAATCTGCCGGATCTCCGGGTTCTGTGCATAGAGCAGGAACAGGTTGTCTGTCCTCTGTGGCTTACACTGTCCCATAAAATCAAGGAATCCTTTTAAGGAGTCCCCATTCTGGAAGACCTCCTGTGCCTTTCCATCGATCATGCCCCAGATTTCTTCCCTCTCCTGCTTTTTCTGTGCGGCATATTCCTCTTTCGATAGCCGCTGGGCGGACGGTTCCTGCGTGTCCTGCCCTAAAAATTTTGTCAGGTCCATCTTCTACCTCGCTTTCACCTTTCGTTTATTTCTCGCTTTCTTCTGCGTTTTCTTTGGTCCACGGTTCTTTTCCCGGCTCCGCTTCTGGGATTCCTCTGCTTTCTCCCGTTTGATGTTCTCCAGCTCCCGGCGGACACTGGGACGCTCCTGTTCCCTTGGCTTTGCTCCATCAGTCCCGTTTTCCTGCCCGGTAGAAATATTTCTGCTGTGCAAGGAAAAGCCGGACAGATTCTCTTCCCCCTCTTCCTGCACCGGGATAAAATTTTCCGGTTCGGAAGACTCCATGTCACCGACCTGGAATGCTTCATCCAGATCACTGATCTCGAACTGCACTTCACCCTCCGGCATCTGTACGGTTTCCTGTACCGCTCCGGTTTCCGGTGCGTCCATTCCTTCGGTTACCTCATGGACAGCTTCCCCGACTTCGCTTCTTACGAAATCAAGGTTCATCTTATCCATGACCCGGTTGACCTTGGCTGCATCATCTGCAAAGACCATGACCTCACTCATCTCCGGGTTCTTTTTATCCCGGATAATGACATAGAGCAGACCTCGTTTCCTGCCCTCACTGCAGAATTCACGCAGGCGTTCGGACGGTACGGTAAAGAACTTCAATGGCTTGTTCTCCTTTAACATCCGCACCATCCTGGTTTTGCCCCTCGTTTTCTTCTGGTCTTTTAATACAGCGGCAACAAATACCGCCAGATGCTTTGCCAGCGTACCGGAAAGCCTGAGCCCGTGGTCCACGCCGTCCAGGGAATACCGGACAATCTGATCCGCCGCATCGCCTCCATAATTCATACTGTTCACCTGCTTTCTGTTTCCTTTTGTCTGGTTTTCTCCGTCTTATTTTCTTCCTGTTCTGCCTGTCTCTGGATCTGCTCTGCCAGACGCATCTTTTCTTCCATCTCTTTGGACTGCTGTTCGATCCGGATACAAATGCGGATATCCTTTCGAAGCGGCTTCAGTTCTTCGTTGATCTGACCAATCCGGACACTATCCGGTTCGCTCCGGTAGAGCCTCTTCCGTTCTTTTGTGAGTGCCTGCACCTGTTCTTCCAATGGGATTCGGTATGCCAGCAGCTCTTCACGGGTAGTGATCTGGTGCTTCTGGAGGAATTCCATCTGCTCAATCCTGGCATCCAGTTTTCGGATGTCTGCCCGGAGCACTGGGGAGATCCTTTTTGGCTTCTGCTTTAGGACACCCATCTGATACAGATAGGAATAATACAGGGCCTGTATCCCCTTTAACTTCTTTTTCGGGGGTTGGGAAGTTTTTTCTTTTCCAACAGGTATCCTGCTTTTTGGCTGCAAGATCAACTGGCGGATGCTCTCTTCCGAGTAATGCTTTCCAAGGCTCCGCAGACGGATATACCGTTCCATCCCCGGTGCTTTTAATGCAATGTACTTCCGGTTCAGCTTCCACTGGTATCCCCTCTGCTTCATCTGTTCCAGAAACTGTTTCCATGTGAAGCTTTCTGCCACCGCATCCCGGATATCCAGACGGATCGAGGTTCTCCAGGTCGGCTTTCCGTCCTGTTCTGCCATCCACTGGGCGTAGGATTTCCCTTTGCTGTTTTTCGGTTCGATGACGGATAATCCGTATTTCAGGCATAAGGCATCCGATGCTTTCCTCACATCCTCGTAGTAGCTCCTGCTGTTGCTGTGGTACTTTTTCCCATCTTCCATGCTCACGGAGTTAAACACGATGTGGTTGTGGTAATGCGCCGTATTCAAATGGGTGGTGATGACTGCTTCGTATTTTCCCTGAAGGAGCCTTTCTGCCAGCTCCATGCCGATCTGGTGTGCCAGTTCCGGGGTGACTTCCCCTTTTGCAAAGCTCTGCACCAGATGGTAGCCCTGTACCCCGTCCATCTTGTGGTAGCGTTTCTTCGTTTCTACCATATCTTGATAGGCAGTCTCGCAGACACAGCCGATGGCATCCTCAAAAACGGAACGCTCTGTCTTGTCCCGGTTCATGGCGTAATCAATGGCTTCTTCCAGAGAGCCGGCACTCTGCCCTTTCTTTGTGGTCTTATCCTTATTTCGGATGTAAGTGATGGAATTGTCCAGACGGCTGACCGGGATGATACTGGTGTATGCCATCGGCTACCATTCCTCTTTGACCAGCCTCCATGTCTCTTTCGTCATGCGGAGCATTTCCCGGATACTCTCTTCCCTGGCCATCCCACAGCCGTTGGCTACATGGGCAAGCTGGTTGGCATTGTTGCACAGACCGGATATTTTCCGTAAAAGCTCTGCATGATGCTCACAGGGTCTTGCCCGGACTTCGCCGCCCATGACGATGGAACGGATATATTCCTCACGGGACAGGCCGCTTTTTTCTACCTGTTCTTCCAGAAAACGCAGCTCCTTTGCATTGAGGCGGACTGGTATCACATGGTTTCTTTTTCTCATCTCTTCACCTGCTTTCCAACGGGTTATTGATTACTCCATTACATTTCACGGTTTTTCCAGATCAGGAAGCCTGTCAGCACGCCAATGGCTACTGCTGCCGCAATGATCTTTTTCTTCATATGGACCTCACCCCCTTTCCGGTACCTGGCACAGCTCCATCGGGGCGAACATGATCCCTCTTTTTTCCATCTCTTTTGCGAATTCCAGAAGGTTCCATTTCTTCCCATCGATCATGGCAGAATCGGCATCCAGATAGTGGCAGGTGGATATGTTACGCTCTCCATTTGGGGCATTCTGTACAAGACTCTCCCCGTCTGCCAGACGGAACAGTTCCTCTCCCTGGCTGTTTACAAAACAGATGCACACACCATGGTCTATGATCTCTTTCCGTCTCATCTGGCACCGCTCCAGTGCCTCGTCCTCACGCTTTCCAGCTATGAAAAGACACATTGCAAAAACTCCCATAACTCCTCCGGTCATCGTGCCAAGTACAAATCCTAACATTTTTTCGTTCTCCTTTCGTCTGTTTACGATCCAGCATGGGGGATTGGGGTTCTCCCCAAAGTGCGTTTGGATATCCAAACGCTATGCTTGCAATACGAGTACCACCAGTTTCTGTAGCACTGGATTGACTCGATTCTGATTTATTTTGATTCTTTTATCTGTACCAGTCCATCGAGTGTCGTACAAATGATATGGAGTCTATCTGCCATACTGATTTCGGTATTCATTGTTCCTGTCACTTCTTTTCCACATACGACTACCATCCGACATCTCCGCAAAAGGATATGTGACATTCTTCCATATCCCTGCATATCTTCTGCATCGGACTCTTCCAAGAATGGTGAGAATACAAATCTCGGACAGATTGGTACATACCCAAGTTCATAGATTTTTCTGCAATATTTCTGCACTTTCACCCGGCTTTCTTCTGCTGAACAGCACACATAAGCCAGCGCCTGTTCCATACGCTCCATCTCCTTCCTGCATCCAGTTGGATGCCATTGCTTTTTCTCTATAAAAACAAGATGTCCTATTGGACATCCCGGCTACTTTT
>ENA-OQED01000220-OQED01000220.1-human-gut-metagenome-genome-assembly--contig:-NODE-220-length-23455-cov-1.034894_pt1 | contig 23455 bp, 29 predicted proteins | sample MGYA00242790_ERZ504625 | MGnify/ENA primary metagenome ERZ504625 (study PRJEB26092, sample SAMD00036345) | human gut metagenome | host: Homo sapiens | study: EMG produced TPA metagenomics assembly of...
AACGAGAACAGCAAGACCGGATAGCTGGGATTTTAGGAGCCATAGACAAGAAAATCTCAACTAATAATGCGATAAATGATAATTTAGCGGCTTAGTCGCTGACGGTGGCTTGACCGTTCATCAGCATTGGCAAAAGCCAATCTCTTAGCTGAGTTAAGGCTTGTATCTCTTTATTCAGCTTGTATTGCAGCGAAAAAAGGGGCTTCGTTTGCTGGCTAAACTTCTCTATAACCTGCATAGGCGGTAAGAACACCCTGCTATCCAATAGAGTGTTGATTCGAATACCCTTGAAAACGCTACCGGTAGAGCATGCAGTCGATTCCTTGACAAAAGCTTCGCTCTGCAGGTGCATGTAAAGGTATTCCGGCGTAACAGTTGCTTTATTGCAGCGAATGGAGAAGACAGATTCGTTGATATCCCAATCTTGCGGAAGTTCCTGAACAAGATGGCAACGACCTAATGGAGCAATGCTCGCAAACAAAATATCTCCAGTACATACATCAGAACGGCGATGTACTATCGCTCGTGCAGTTTCATCAATGGTATCACACCCTGAAAAGTCCAAAATACCATCAGAGCGGAGATTTTTGACTGTGATGTATTTGATCGTACCACTGCCCAGCTTAAAATTATCCCGAGGGTTTAAGCCTGTACGAATACCTTCGATTGCATCTGACATTTTTGTGCTGTTCCAACTAGCAGGTATCTCTTTTTTAGCATCATCGCTCCACACCATTTGCCCGCCAGATGAGCGGTATGGCTTACCGCTCTCGTCTGGAAAGTCAAATTGCGTGAACCAGTAGTCATACAGCAGACGGAGCTGTTGCGCTAAATTATCATTTATTTTATTGTTCAGTGCTATTTTTCTATCAATCTTCTTGAAACATTCAGCAATTCGCCTCTGCTCATTCATTGGTGGAAGAATAACATCTGTATCCATTAGGTCACTAATGCGAATCTCTTGTATAATACTTCCTGTTGTATGCAGCGATGCCATTCTAACAAAATAATCACTCGCCATATACAGACATAGATAATCAGGTAAAATAATTTTCCGATTCACTCGTATTGAAAATATAGATTCGCCTATATCGTAGTCATCTGGTTTCTCACATATCAAATGACAATGTCCGATAGGAGCTCTGCTAGAAAACAATATGTCACCTACTTGGATATCAGACCTTCTATGGATAATTCTTTTTGCTTGTTCATCTATAAAGTCACATTTTGAAAAATCAATTGTGCCAAACTGTGTCAAGTTCTTTGCTGTAATATATTTGAGGCTACCATGGCCTAGAGAAAAATGGTTTCTCGGATTCAATCCAGTGTTAAGCTGCTTTATGCACTCACTGAATTTTAGAATTTGCCAGCCATTGGTTAATAATCTCTCATTGCCTATCATGCTAAATCGTCCCATCCTTATGCCATCTGTGAGCAAATTCAAATCTGCTCATACTTCACCCTCTTCAGCTGCTCCATAATCTCCTTTTGCAGAACGTTTCCTTCATCGAAGTAGCTCTGCAAATTCGATGTCAACTCCGACATTTTGCTCTCAAATTCTTCCTGCGTAAGCTCCACATACTCAACCTTAACATCAAAGTACTGACCGGCTGCAAGAGAGCACTTTTTCGCTTCAATATCCTCATAGCTTACAGCAACCGAAAAGTCCTCCACTGTCTTCTTGTTGAGAAAAGTATCGACAATCATATCAATCTCAGAAGGTGTCAGGCGAACCTTTTTGTTGTTGCCCTCTTGGTACTCCTCACCGAGCTTTGATGCATCGATTAGAATAACTTTATCTGAAGACTTTGAATTATCGAAGAACACAACGGATACATTCGTACCGGTATTTGCAAAAACATTGGACGGCATACTGATAACGCCATATACAAGTCTCTCGTTTACAATATGCTTCAGCAGTTTGCCCTCGACGCTGCTCTTTGCCGTGAGGAAACCAGTTGGAAGTACAATCGCAGCTTTTCCGTTTGGTTTCATCGAATTCAGCACATGCTGAAGGAAGCATGTGTAGATGGACATGCTCTCTTTTTTCTTCTTCGGCACATTTGGGATACCTGCCCAGAAACGGGCTGGCATAGCCGCAAGCGTCTCTCTTGTCTCAGAGAAATCCAAGTTGAATGGAGGGTTGCAGACCTCATAATCAAATTGCCGGAGAGACTTTCCATCATCGCTCATATGGAACGGATCAGTCAAAGTATCTCCCTGGATTGCATGATCGAGCGAGGAAACCAGACCATTAAGAATCAGGTTTAGCTTGAGCATCTTATTACTCTTTTGGGAGCGATCTTGCGCAAAAATCGTGCAGCGATCTTCACCAATCTGATGAGCAAGTGCCATTAGCAGTGTACCGGTTCCGGCTGCCGGATCGTAGCACTCGATGTTATGCAAATCCTGTCTGTCACCGACAAGAAGTCGAGCCATAATCACGGCGATTGCATGGGGCGTGTAATACTCCGCATATACGCCACCGCCGTTTGTGTTATAATCCTTGATGACATACTCAAATACACCTGCAAAAAAATCGTAACTCTCTGCAAAAGCGTCCTCAAAAGAGAAATTGACGAGCTTATCAACCAGAGCTCTTGCAAATGGGGCTCTTTGCGCGTCATCGGTCACGAAATTAGTGAGCTTTTCAAACAGCGGAATTTTGGTGTTTTTCGTTGTTTGCGTGGAGAAAATGTCGATGTTCTTGTCAGCAATATCAACCATGGTGCTGTCGAAGATCAAATCAAAATCTCCCTTTGCCTGCTGGTTCCACAGCGTAGAGATCAAATGCTCCGGATAAAGCCGTGGAATATCAGGAGATAATGAATCCAGAAGATCAAGCCGGTCGTCCTCCGGCAGTTCGGAATATGCGGTTTCCCACTTTTCAGCACTGGCGATACGAGAATCCTTTTTCTTAATCTCATATCCAAATTTATCGTTCAAAAACTTATATAGAAATATCTGGGTAATGACCTTGTACTCGTTTCCGTCGTTTCCCATACCGTAATTGTGGCAGACAGCTTTCAGGTCATCTATCAACTTATAGGTTTGTGCCTTTATATCCATTGTTTTCTTCTCCTTATGCGGCAGGATATGTTTCTCTGTATTGCTCGAGATACTGCTTTGTAATTCTGCTCTGAATAAAAACTCTGTCTTCTCGGGAATTGACAACCCCCAAGGTATCCATGCCCGTTTTAATTTCCGTCATAACCGTCTGCTCAAAATAGGCATCTTTTTTCAGAATATCGTTACGATCATAAACCTTACGGTCAATATCGCTTTTTATGGTCATCAGTGCTGTGACAATGCTTTCGTCATATTCTGAGAGCATGACCGGTTTGCCTGCGCTTTTACGCTTCTTATTTTCTTCCCGGATTCGTTTATGAACACGAGCGAATTTTGCATCGCCGTTGTATCGTCTCAACAAGACTGCATTCTTTTTCTGTAGCTCTGCCAGCTTTTGGAGTATTTCATCCATAGCTTTAGAGTAGGAGTTGAACTCATCCATATTTTGAGGAGTAAAGCCGTGCTCATGAAACCGAGCATGAAATGCTTCTCTCAGCGTGATATATTCCGGATCTTCCGGGTCGATATTCTCCGCGAATTTACGCACCATCCTTTGAAGTTTTTCATTAAGCTCCTCGCCACCGGATACCATTTTTAACTCCTCTTCACCGATTTTGCTGAAGTTAAAAGTAATGTCCTGCATGGCTTCATTGACCATGATGCGTGTAGCATCGTCATCAGCAAAGGCTTCCCGCTGATTGATGATATTGATGTGTCTTTGCACTTCTGAGAGGATATCCTTCAGGCGAGAAATCTCGAAATTTGCGAATGCAGCCTTCAAGTCATCATCACCAAAGGTTCTCACAATATTACAGCAGTCACGCACCTCAATCAGTGCTTTTTTCAGGTCAAGAAGAACCGACTTGTCCTCGATGGTGGAAATCTCCGTGCTGAATTCCTCTGCATTATCAAGCGGATAATCAAAAAGCACTTGTCGAGCTTTTTGCATACGCTGAATCAGCTCAGCAGGGTCTTCCATAACCTGAGCAAAAATATTGGCCTCGTTTCCTTCACCTACTTCGTCAGGGTCATTGAATTTATTGAGTTCTGCAAGGTATGCGGCATTTGTTTCATCAAAATTCTTCTTGATGTCGGCAAAATCGATGATGTATCCATACCGATTATTCTTATACGGTCTGTTGACACGAGTGATTGCCTGAAGAAGATTGTGGTCTCTGAGTTTTCGCCCGAAATAGAGTCGCTTCAATCTCGGAGCATCAAATCCAGTAAGCAGCATATTGTACACGATGAGCATATCCACCTTAAAGTTATCCTTGAAGTCAGTAATGACATTTTCACGGGTGTCCTTGTCGTCGCTATCATATAGGATAAGTCCAACCTTGAAATGGCTCTTGCTGGACGCATCTTTGTTCAGTTCATTTTGAATCTCGTCAAAATACGCAAACAATCTGCGAGCCTGTTCACTTGTCTCGCAAATGACCATGCCGCCTAATGTATCATCTCCTCGAATAATCCGGAAACGCTTCAGGTCAGTGATGATATACCGGAGAAGTTCTTTTACATAGTTCGGATGCTCAATAATATCATCCTTTTTGACATCCTTCTTTTGTACCAGGTTCTCAAGGGAATGGTAGATTTCTTCCAGCTTCTCTTTGTAGGAAGTTTCGATATCCTCTCGAATAATTTTTAATGTATAGCCATCTTGGACAGACTTATCGTAATAATACGTGTGCAGGTAGTTGCCGAAAACACGCCATGACTCGCGCTCACTTTTCAAGAGTGGCGTTCCTGTCAATGCAATCTTTATGGAGTTAGGGTCCGCATCGAACAAATTGGCGAGGAAAGAACCTTCCGGTTTATATCCACGATGTGCCTCATCAATAATAAAAACCCGTTGTAGGTTAGTCGCATAAGATGGAAGTACAACCTTATCCTGCCGTTCCTCAAATCGCTGAATGTTAACAACGGTAATTTCAGGTTCTCCGGTTGTTCCATCCTGGGATTGATTTGTCCGAAATTGCTCCATTAACTCAGCTCTGGAACTTGCGGTTTTAACAACCAGTCCTCTTGCTGTGAACTCCTCCTTGGACTGCTTCATAAGGTCAAGACGGTCAACTATAAAGTAAAACTTCGTTACCTTGTTAATGCTTGCAAAATAGTCCGTGAGCACATAGGAAAGATGGAAAGACAGAGCAGTCTTGCCGCTTCCTTGGGTATGCCAAATAATGCCAGAGGTTGTGCCTTCAGAGATACGCTCTCGAACAATCATTGCAGCAAAAAACTGCTGATATCGCATAATGTGCTTCTGGTCTATTTGCTCGATTGTACCGTCATCAAGCTCCTTCGTCTTGTGGTAGTAGGTGATTCCATATTTAAGTAGGAAAAGTAGTCTATCCGGGCTGCACATTGATGTGAGCACACGGTTTGTCGGAGTCGTTGTCCGTAAGTTGGTTTGATATTCAGGGCTTGTATGAATGACCTGATTGTTGAAATCAGAAAGAATCTGCTTCTCAACTTCAGGGTCAATATCCTTATATGGAAAATCTCTGTTATACGGTGCTACATCAAGATTCAGCGGATTTTCTTCTCTGAAGCAATTAAAAGGAGAGCCTTTCTTTGAACCAGTGCAATAAAAGACACCTTGAATAGGCACGATACCCCCCCATAGCATCGTACTCCATGTTGTTTGAGAAGATCATCAACTGCGTAATATTTATAAACCTGCGAAATTTCTTATTGGGAAACCGCAGTTTGTTCATGCGCTCAGCTTCGGCAACCATACCACCGATATTATTGGGCTTTTTCACTTCGATAAACACGAGAGGAAGCCCATTCACAAACAGCGTTATATCCGGTCGAAATTCATCCTCATCACGCTTGCAGGTAAACTCCGCCGAGCAATGAAATGTATTGTTTTCCGGATGCTCAAAATCAATTAGCCTTACTGGAGAAACAGCCTTAAGCCGCTTATAAAAACTTTCTCCAATATCATCGTTATCAAGCTCTTGTCGGATTATTCTGAGCATAGCTTCCGCTTCTCCGGCTCGTTCCGGATTGAGCTTTGCAAACTGAGACTTAAAAACTTCTATGAGGATATTTGTATCCGGGTCGTAAACAGTGCCAGCCTTATCTTCGGTAATTTTTCCAAAGTATGTGAAGCCAATTCGTGTCAAGTGGACAAGCGCTGGCATTTGCACCCTTGTTGCTTCATTCCACTGAGTTCTTTGACCTGACATATTATTCGCCCCCTATATAGCCAACCCACTGTTCTTCAATGAATTCATACGGTTGATTATTTTCTTCGCAGAAAGACTTGATTGCTCTCATAGCTTTCACGCTGGGTTTTGCTTTGTTCAATTCCCAACGGTTGACCGTAGACAGCGCAACATTTAGCTTCCGAGCAAATTCCTCCTGCGTATAAAAGGATTTTTGCCGTGTAATTCTAATTGTTTCCCCCAAGCTCATTAAGCAACCCTCCTGCGATTTTTTCCTTTATTTTAGCATCAATTAGGCGTTTGGTCAATGAGTCAAACTCTTCTGCAAGCAGGGCTTTCGTGACACGAAAGCGATTTTCTGCTTGTTGGGGAAACTCCCCAATCCCCATAGAACGCTGCCTGCGGCATCGAGCTGCGCATCCGTTTCGGATGCTTTAACGGCAGTTCCTGCCAAAGAAAAAAGCCCGGTGCAGCATGAGCATAACACTCACACTGCACCGGGCTTTCCATCATCTGCTATTCTGTCTATTTTCTTCTTCCTGCCGCACTTCCTGCTCATGCAGTTGCTCTTTCTTCTGTTCGTCCTCTTTCAGGATTTCCTGCACGATTTTCTGTGCCACAAGCCAATCCTGCATTTCCGATTTGGTCTTGCGGTACTCTGCATAGGAGCTTTTCTTTCGTTCCAGAAGCATCGCATACTCTGCGTTCAGCTCGCTGATGCGCGGGAGCTTTTTGTCAGAACCGTTCTCTTTCTTATAGGCATCAAACGCCTTTTTTGCTGCGCTGCGCAAGGCCAGCATATCCCGATGGGCTTCATAGAACTCCCGGTCGTAGCCGGATGCTTTATACGCAGCAAAAACATCTTTTGTCTTGGCATAATTGATTAGATGCTTCCGCAGCACTGACACTTCCGACATCCGTGCCTCATCTGCTTTTACAGATTCCAGCAGCGCATCACATTTTTCAGAAATTCCATCTGCCTTTTCTTTCAGCTCTGCATAGTTCTTGATTCCATGCTCTTCCATGAACATCATAGCTTTTGCCATCTGCTTCAGATTAAAGACTTTCGCCCAACGTGCATATCCCGCGCCTTTGCCCGCCTGCATTTTGGCACGGACATCAATCAGGAACGACAGCTCTGCCTTCTGATGCACCTGCGCCGACCGTGCGCTTGTGCGAGTTTTCTCTACAAATTTGCTTTTATGAACCGCATTTCCAGCAATCACTTCGCATAGTTCTTCAACCGAATATCCTTTACCAAGAGAGCGGAAACGAGCAAATCTGGCGTGGCCTTTTCCCCGCAGTGCAGGCTGTTTTCCATCTTTATACTCGTACCCTACTTCCTGCAAAATACCAATCAGTTCCCGGAAGTCTTTTGGTTTTCTTTCCAATGCCGTATCAATGGCCTCGCAGATTTCATCCCGCCGCGATTTTTCTCCGGGTATTCCGTTCTCTTCTGACGTTCTCCATAAGGCTTCCGGACAATGACCGACAACCGGTGCTCCAGGCAGACGATATCACTGAGCCTTGCCAGTGCAAGTCCTGACAAGCGAAAATCTCGGAATTTTCTGGTGCAGTCTAATGTAGTCGAATTAAAAATAATGTGGTTATGAATGTGCGCACGATCAACATGGGTAGCCACGATAAAGGCATGTTTTCCCTTAGTAAAGCGCATGGCCGTCTCATATCCAACCTTGTTCGCCTCCTCCGGCGTGATTTCTCCGGGCTTAAAAGATTGCCGAATCTGATATGCAATCACATCATGCGCCTGGGTTCTTCCCCGTGATATGCTCATACTGCCGTTTGGAAAGCAGAAATTCTTCATCACAGGTCTTTGCATCACAGGCATACGCACTAATGTATTTTCCATCTTCCGTCTTTGCTGCATTCTCAGAATAATCAGTACGGTCAGCCAGACACTGCGCTACCGTCTTTCCTTTATTGATATGCAGCGCAATTAGTCTTGTAGCCGCCATTCCTTATTCCTCCATCTAAAAAGAGCTACCCGAAGGCAGCTCTTACCAATTCACTATTCTCATTTTAACATCTGTTCCCGGTCATAAGCTCCCTGCAAATAAATGGCCTGCTTGATGATCTCTTCCATATCGAAATAGACACACATGATGCTTTCGTACAGCTTCCACACATTAGATTCGCTGCCTCCCACCATCTCCATCAGCTGGTCTTCCATCTTCGATTGCTCAGACTGCTTTTCCTGATAAGCAGTCTCTTCCACAAAATGATTCTCTCCATCTGTTTCCTCGTACCGTAAATCATAATAATCTTTCATAAACTGAATATCCATCTAATCCCTCCTGAACTCAAATTGTCAAAACATCCTCTACACACTCGCACAGCCATTCCATCAGTTCCATGATGCCGCCCGCTCCAACCGCAGCTGCGAACAGTCCCATCTCAATCAGGGTCAGCAGGAACACATCCGCCAGCTCGCCCGAACCACAGAATAAATGCCGCAGCCAAGAACGAAAAGCATAACCGGCGAAAAGTACCCAACAGGGATAGCTGCATCAGCAGATTCCAGATAAAGCACAGAAATCGCAGCAGAAACGCAACCGGCAGCAACAGGATTTTCAGCACCAGCTTCAACAAAAAACATACGATCTTCATGGATTTCACCCCTTCGTTTTTCTTTTCATCTTCATTTTATCGTACCCGCTTGTCAAACACCACGATGTCAACAGGAAGACCTGCAAAAAATATGTAATGACACAGACTGTTTCATCTGTGCCATGTGCAATAGAAATTCCGCACGTTTGCGCCGTCATCGAATACCAGAAAGCCTCTTTAAGATCAGCTTTTGCATCTCCCAGAGTTCATCCAGTCGCTTCTGCAAATCCCGGATATCCTCCGCATAGATGCTTCCAGATTCATTGGCGCGTTTTGCGTACTGGTTCAGGTTGTTGCTGCATCGGCGAAGAAGTGTGGATACCTGCGCCACATCCGACAAATCAAGATTTACGCAGTACCCGTCCATCGCCATTTTTCTCATATAGGCACCGGTATTCCGAATCCCCAATTCTTTCTGCTTTTCACGAATCCTCGCTAGCTCTTCCGGGTTTACCCGGACATTGATCCAGTGTTCCCGAACACTCATAGTGCCACCTCCTCATCATTTCGATGTGTCATCGGCGGAATGCGCCCTGCACGGTCACGCAGCTCTGCCAGGACAGACGGCTTTTCCGTTGTTCTCTCACGGTCTGGATCATCATTTCCACGATCATCCATATTCAGCAGTGCGTCCAGTTCTGCCAGTCTTGCACTCTTTTCCGCCAGTTCTGCCTCCTGGGGGAACGGCTTTCCAAGCTCGGCCTGCGCAGCTCCTGCTGGCTCCTAAGATTGTCCAGCTGCTGTTCCGCCTTCTCCAGCCTTGCAGGAATCCCGGCAAGAGCATTATCCAAACGCTGGATATTGCCCGCAGCACTGGTGCCGATGGCACCCGGTGGGTCATCTCGCCTTTCAGCAGCACCTGATACTCTTTCTGGAAGCTGTCATATGACAACTCCATCTTGAAACCACGATAGCTGCCAAGCGGCACCGGCTCCAAACTCTGATTGGCTTTACAGACCGCAAGAATTGCTTCACCGGCCTCGGCTTTTTCAGTAAATTGTGTGCCATTCACCTCCATACCGCAGAACCCCTCTTCCGGCAGCGGATGTGCCGCCACCGTCCGAATATCCGACTGAAAGCCCTTGATGAACCCCTGCGTTTTCTCAATCTCCGCAGGGAAATATTTCATCAGCTTATCCTCCAATCGGTACTGCTGGCTCTGATGATCCGCCTCAATACTTTCAGCCTTGCAACATCTACATCCAAGTCCATTTTCTCCTTGATTTGCGGGTCTCCGGCACAAAGTGCCTTGATCTCTGCATAGGAAAGAGCCTGCTCATCTACATCATCACAGGAACGTACCGGAGATTTGCTGGTCATGATCTGGCTGATAAATTTCTGCTTATTCTCCAGTGTCTGATAGAGATAAGCGTCAAAGGTTCCTTCCGTCACATACTGATAAACCTGCACCTCTTTGTTTCGGTTTCCCTGACGGATGATACGACCATTTCGCTGGGTCATGTCCGCAGGCCGCCAGCCCACATCCAGATGATGCACGGCCACCAGCCTGTCCTGCACGTTCGTGCCTGCGCCCATCTTCTGTGTCGAACCTAACGACACCCGAACCTGTCCGGTACGGACTTTGGCAAACAAATCTTTCTTTTTTGCCTCAGTATCAGCATCATGGATAAATGCGATTTCTTCCTCCGGTACACCTGACTGGATGAGTTTAGCGCGGATATCCTCATAGACATTGAAGGTCCCATCGTTCTTCGGTGTGCTGAGGTCGCAGAAAAGCAGCTGGGTCAGCTTGTCCGACTGCCCTTCTTCATAAATACGAAGCACATTCCGCACACAGGCATTGAGCTTGCTGTTGGGGTCATCCGGCAGGAGAGGATTCATCAGCCGCTGATCCAGCCCCAGCTTTCTGCCATCCGATGTGATTTTCAGCATGTTATCGACCGACGGGTCTACCACACCAGAATGCACAGCCGCCGCCCGTTCCGAAAGCTCCGCCACCATCGCCTGCTGATGCTCCGAAGGCTGCACCACCACGGTTTCAAACTTTGCCTCCGGCACCGGCAGATGCAGCTGATCGGAAGTCTTGATATCCGCCACTTCCTTAAACATGTTCATCAGCTCCGGCAGGTTGAAGAATTTCGCAAATCTTGTTCTTGCCCGGTATCCGGTTCCTTCCGGTGCCAGCTCAATGGCTGTGGTGGTCTCACCAAAGGTAGAAGCCCAGCTGTCGAAATGGGTCAGCCCTTTCTGCTGCAACGTGCCGTACTGGAGATACCGCATCATAGTGTAAAGTTCCGTCATGCTGTTACTGACCGGGGTGCCGGTCGCAAAAATGATGCCGCGCCCGCCTGTCAGCTCGTCCATATACTGGCACTTCATAAACATATCCGAAGATTTCTGCGCTTCCGATGTGGACAAGCCTGCAACATTGCGCATTTTTGTGTAGAGGAACAGGTTTTTAAAGGCATGTGCTTCGTCTACAAACAGTCGGTCTACGCCCAGCTGCTCAAAGGTAATCACATCGTCCTTTCGGTCGGTTGCCCGGAGTTTATCCAATCTCGCCTCCAATCCTTTCCGGGTCTTTTCCATCTGTTTGATGGAGAAACGTTCGCCATTCTGGGATTTCAACTCAGCAATGGCGTTTTCGATTTCATCAATCTGGGCCGTCAAAATCCGCTCCTGCCGTTCTGCGGACACCGGAATTTTCTCAAACTGGGAATGCCCGATGATGACTGCATCGTAATCACCAGTAGCAATTCGTGCGCAGAACTTCTTTCTGCGGGCGGTTTCAAAGTCCTTTTTGCTTGCCACCAGCAATTTTGCACTCGGATACAGGCGCAGAAACTCGTTTGCCCACTGAAGGGTCAAATGATTCGGAACGACAAACATGGATTTCTGGCACAGTCCCAGCCGTTTTGCCTCCATAGCAGAAGCGGCCATCTCGAGGTCTTGCCGGCACCTACCTCGTGGGCCAGCAGCGTATTGCCGCCGTACAGTACATGAGCAATGGCATTCTGCTGATGTTCCCGCAGCCGGATTTCCGGATTCATACCGCCAAAGCGGATATGGGAGCCATCGTACTCACGGGGACGAGTACTGTTGAACAACTCATTATACTTTTCCACAAGTTCCGCACGACGATAAGGGTCTTTCCACACCCAGTTCTGGAACGCTTCCTTAATGGCCTGCTGTTTCTGCTGGGCGAGAGTGGTCTCCTTTTTATTCAGAACTCGCTTTTGCTTGCCGTCTGCATCCTCCACCGTATCGTAGATACGGATATCCCGCAGATTCAGCGTATCCTCCAGAATCCGGTAGGCGTTGGCTCGGCTGGTGCCGTAGGTCATATAGGCATGGACATCATTCCGGCTCGGTGTACTCTTGCCGGTGATCTGCCATTCTGCCGTCATGGGAGAGAATTTCACTTCAATGTTTCGGCGCAGGTAAAACGGCGGTTCAAAAGTTTCTTCCATAAACTGCTGGATATAATCCCGATTGACCCATGTGGCACCAAGGCGCACATCAATCTCCGACGCATCCAGGTCTTTCGGCTGTGCTTTCTTCAAATATTCCGTGTTCACCGCAAAGGCAGAGTCCGAAGCCGCAGCCAGTTCTGCCACACGGAGCTTTTCACGGACATTGCCGGACAGATATTCATCAGCCATCACCCATCCGTTTTCCTCGCCGCCCTGCGTCATCGGGTCTTTGAAAATGACGCCATGCAGTTCCTGCCGGATTTTTTCATATTCTCCCGGTGTACCTAAAAGCTCCGACATATAGGGCAAATCCACTCTGCCGCGCTCTCCGATAGAGATTGCCAGAGCTTCTGCCGGAGTATCTACGCTGGTAACAGCCCGTTCCGGTCGAATCGTCCGTTTGGTGAACATATCTGCCTTGGATTCCAGCCTGCCGTTTTCATCCACATTTTCCAGAGAGCAGAGCAGATAATAAGACGAATCTTCCGAAAAAGCCTGTGCATTTGCACGGGAATTGATAAGCCCATACTGATCGGCGAATCGGTCATAGGCTACATTCAGTTCCCGCTGTTTCTGGGCAATCGCGTCCTCCGGATAATCGTTCAGCTGGTAGTCAATCAGTTCCTGCACGATGGTGCGAAGCTCCACCATGCCCTTGATCCTGCCGGTGGCCGTCGCAGAAAGGTCACTTTCCGCATGATGCTGTTCTCACGGAAGTAGACATCCCCATCCACTACTGCATAGGAGAAGTTCTTTACATTGGGGTCTGCCGGAATGGTTTCGCCCTGCAAGGACAGTTCTTCCTCCGGTGCCAGCTCCTGCGCTTCATAGTGGCCGCCGATATGTTGCACAGCCTCATGCAGCTGGTCTCCCAGATCTGCATCCGGAATCGGAATGACTGTACATTCTTCCTTGCCGTACTGGGTGCTTTCCGTTGTAATCTCACCCAGCACCATTTCCGGGTGGTCAACAAAGTAGCTGTTAAGGGTAATGCCCTCCGAAGTCAGCCCCAGATGCACCCAATCCGGTTCGATATCAATGGGATGGTCTCTCTTTTGCAGGAAAATGATATCCGACACTACATCTGTACCGGCATTGGCACGGAATGCGTTATTGGGAAGTCGGATGGCTCCCAGCAGTTCTGCCCGCTGCGCCAGATACTTTCGTGCGTCCGGATTCTTGGAATCCATCGTATAGCGGCTGGTAACAAAGGCCACGATGCCACCGGGACGAACCTGATCCAAAGCCTTGCAAAGAAATAGTTGTGGATAGAAAAACCGAGCTTATCATAGGGTTTATCGCTGACACGGTAGTTGCCAAATGGCACATTGCCCACGGCCAGATCATAGAAATCGCGGCGGTCGGTGGTTTCAAAACCTGCCACCTTGATTTCTGCCTGCGGATACAGCTTCTGCGCAATACGCCCTGTGATGGAATCCAGTTCCACACCATACAGTCTGCTTCCCAGCATGGAATCCGGCAGCATACCGAAGAAGTTGCCGACACCCATCGACGGTTCCAGAATATTGCCTTTCTCAAATCCCATACCGTCCAACGCTTCATAGATTGCACGGATCACGGTAGGGCTGGTGTAGTGCGCATTCAGAGTCGAAGCTCTGGCTGCGGCATATTCTTCTTCCGTAAGAGCTGCTTTCAGCTCCTTATATTCGCCTGTCCAGGCAGTTTTCTCTGCGTCAAAGGCATCTGCCAGCCCGCCCCAGCCGACATAATTGGCCAGCGTTTCCTGTTCCTCCGGTGTCGCATCCCTGTGCTGATTTTCCAAGGTTTTCAGCGTATAGATGGCATCCATGTTGGCACGGAATTTCTGCTTTGAACTGCCTTCGCCGAGGTGAAAGCTGTTGATGCGGTAGTTCTCCGCATGTTTTGCTTCATGCCCTGCCCGGAACGCTTCTTCTTTTCCAGGCTTCAGCTCAACCACCAGATTGTGCAGGTGAACATTTTCCTCATGCCCCAAAAGTCTTGCCAGATTTTCCTTGCTTTCCGAGCGGAAGATCGGATACACGGAATCCGGATCCCGAAGCTCCACATCGAAAAGCCCGACTTTTTCAATCGTAAATGCCTTTCCGTCCAGATACAGCGTATCGCCAACGCGATAATCCGGCTGCACCGGAGCTGCGGGTTCTGGCTGCACAGTTGCAGGCTCTTTTTCAGCCTCCATGTTCCTGCCGCGAATCTCCTGCAACGCCTCTGATGCACTCACATAATCGGCAAATGTCTGCACTTTTCCGTCCGAATATCCGTAATACTCTTCTTTGACATAATCCCAGATGGCAAACGCATCTTTAGAATCCGGAAAGTTCTTGCCGGTCATTGTGACCACAAACCGTTCATCCGGTGCATAGCCAGACTCTCTGGAAAGTTCGCTGGCGTGTTCCTGCATTTCCAGTACCAGAGGATCTGTCTCTGCGTGAGCCGATTCCTGTACTTCTTCGGATTCCACATCTGGGAATGGAATGTCCTGCTGCAAATTCTGCTTGCTCTGTTCAACATAGAGCCAGTCTTTTGCTTCCCGTTCCTGACTTTTTCAATCAACTGCTGGCGGTAGGGTCTCTGCCTCCCATTCGCTGGTAAACTCTTCGCTGACACCATCCGGCTCCACATGAATGCCGTCCTGAATATCATCCCAGACCGCATAACCATCGTCTGTCTCCATCACGGTAAACCGCTGTGGTGCCGCCAGTTCACTCCGGGCATATACATTCGCAGCCGTATTCAGCATGTTGTCCACATGCTCATTTCCGGTATCGTAGCGTTCCGGTGGCGTTGGCGGAAACACATGGGCGGCAGTCGGCATAGGAAGCGGCGCGCCGTATTCCTGCTCCAGCTTCCGATACTCTTCCATTTCCAGCGCGGTCAGGTACTGATCATTTTCCACAAGCCGGTCTAACCGCTTATCCACCGCCGACCATGTGAGTCGCACTTCCCGGTCATGGTCATAATTGCGAAGCAGAATACCTCTTCCGTTATAATCGGCAAAACCGCGACTGCCATCCATAAAGGTATAGCTGTGGCCACCGAGACCGTATTCCGCTTTCAAGAATGCAGCTCGTTCTTTTGCGTCCCCTTGCTGCTGATACAGCGCATAAATACGGATCTTTCCGCCTTCAAAATTGGAGCCTGTCCGCAGCATCCGGTCGATTTCATCCTCAGAAATGACAAAAGCGGAGGGCTTTTCGCTCTCCGCTTCTTTGGCTGCATTTTCTGCCGCCGCATCAATTTTCTGAATCTGCTCTGCTTCGGACTGAAACAGACTCATGAAGTTTAACTGTTGATAAGTTCCGTTAGAATGACTTCCTCTGCCTGCGCTTTCAGCATGTTCATGTGCTGCACCCAGGCCATCTGGTTTGATTTCTTGTCCGGTGCCGGATTCGCTTTCAGAAGATCCGCCATCATCTGCTCCATCCGTGCGGTCGCGGTCTCCTGAATCTCCACAGGTGCGGGTACAGCTTCTCGGTCAGGATCAGGTGATTGTACAGCAGCGTGTTGTTCTCCTGCAGAAACGCTCTGCGCATCCTCCCGTACTTGCCCAGGGGCTTCTGTTCCTGCACCGACAACTGGATGTCCGGAATCAGGTAATCGCCGTTCTTCGTGTAATTCAGCTCCATCATAGTTTTGGCTCCTTTCTGCCTGCTTATCTCTTTCATAGGTTCGGATCGTGCGTTCAAATTTCCCGGGAAGATCTGGCTGGACATTTCGCTGACCGCAGTTCCCAGCACATTGGCGGCAGCCTGCGTATTAAAAATCAAAGATGTCCAGAAAATCCTCGTGCTCAAAATAGTCATCTGCATTGCCCACCGTCCGGGTAAAGACGGAATATGCGATGCTGACAGCGGCAGCTCTCTTAAAGGAAGCTCCGATGTTGAGTTCATCATATCCTTCCAGATAGGAATCTGCAACGATGTCACTGATCTGCCTGCGGTTTTCCTCCCCAGTAATCCCTTGCAAGGCGTTCTGCCGCTTCCATGATATGATTTTCCAGAGACCCAGCACCGGCAGGAACATCAAATGCTGCATCCAGTGCGCGAATGATTGGCTGCTCATGCTCCGCATTCATTTTCCAGAGCTGTACCGGTCGGGAATTCTTCCGTTCTCCGGTATCTGCCACATCAAATACATACCGCAGTTTCGGCTGCTCGCCGCGCATGTCCAAAAGAGCAATGCCCTTGGAGCCACGCTTCACATAGCGGTTCATCCGATCATTCCAGAGATCGTACTCTGCACAGGCCGTCGCTTCTGGTCTCTGCTTATAGATCATCAGCTGCTCCGCAAAAGGATACTTATAAAAGCCGTGCGGATGTGGTCAGAAACGCTGTCCACTGCTCTTTGCTACCAGTGATCTGTGCCGCAGCTTCCTGCGCCATCTGCATATAATAAGCCGTTTTCGTCATCATCTATTTTTTCCTCCTCTCCTTTATTCGTCTGGATACAAATCCAGTGCCTCATATTCTGCATCCGTCATCTCTGCCAGTTTTGCAAGCAGCGAGGCCGTCCACCTGCGCAGGTTCTATCTCTGCTGGTCAGACTTTTCTGCATCATCTGAAGCTCTGCAATCAGCCCTGTCCGTGTGCCAGGGCTGTAAAGCATCATGAGCATCCATTCGTCATCCGTAAAGCGCATTTATAACTCCTTTTCTTCGCAGCACCTACGAGGCGGCGCAGGCGACATCGCCTCCTGCTTTTCCTTCAGCTGATCCAGAACCGATGCTTTCTCCGCCGGTTCTTCCTTCTTTCCGTTATTGATAACGCCGTCAATCATACCGTAATCGTCTTCCATTGCCATTTCTGCGGTTTTCAGATAATTCTCCGGTTTCAAAAATCCGGGCAGCTCCTGGAAGCCGATGGAATCCACATAGTGACAGCTTACAACACCATTCTGCCGTAAAGCCACGATGTCAGACACAGAAAGACTATGCCCAGTAAAATCATCAGGGCGGGAAACATTGAATTTCGCATACAGTTCCTCCAACATCGTATTCTGATCCTCGTAGGGAAGCAGCGGAGCCGTATAAACCACTTCATAATGGTCAATATCCGGTTCCAGCCCCATCCGTTCCAGTTCGCGCATAGACGAAAAGCGTTCATATACCGTATCCTCGATGCGGCGAAGCTGCAAAATCGCATACTGGTCGGTAGCGCTGTCGAGAAATGCCATCATTCTTTCGTCCGGTGCCTGATTTCCATGCACTTCATCCCATTTTTCAATTCTTGCCATCGTTCATTTCTCCCTTCTCCATAAACGGCAGGCCGTTTTCCTTTGCTTCCTGTCGCTGCTGTTCCCGCCGCTTTTCACTGTACGGCGGTCGGATACCAACACAGCGTTTCGGAATCGTATAAGTGACCGACCCATGCTCCCGGTGCTCCAAAATAAACTGCTCCGGATACTGTTTTCGCAGTTCCCGGAGCTTCTTAATCAGGCGGCTGTCATGGGTGTAAATACTGGCAGTATCCCAGTTCATTGTCAAAAATTTGATGACGGTTTCCTGCTCTGCCTTCGTAAGCTTATATTTCATCGCTCCGCCTCCTTCGCCTTAGCAGCTTTCACCGGCGTATCCGTTCTGGAAGACAAATCCGAGAGTTTACCCAGCACAGATTCCCGTCTGCTGATTTCTGCATCCTCTGCACGATCACAAAGTTCGTCATAATCAATCCGCGTCATGGTGCGGCCACCGAATCCATAATCCGAAAGGATCTGGTCTCTGGCCGCATTCATGCTGATTTCTGGGTTGTCGATCTGTCCACCGTCAATTTCAGTGAAGTCCTTATGATATAAGGTATAGTCGTAACCGTCCTCACAGGTCTGAATGGCAAGAAAGCCCTTGCTTCCCAAATCCCATGCGCTGCATTCTTCCGTAATCAGCGGCTCCGGGCGGCATGTACCGCCACCGCGTTCCAGCATTTCTGCCAGCTGACAGATGTGCAGAACATCATACCCAAGGCGCAGATGATATTCGTCCATATATTCGCAGCGAGCTGAAAATTTCCGATTCGGATACTCAATCTCCACCGCACTGCCATCCGGAATTTTGAACCGATCTTCGTAGCTGCTGGTGATAAACCGGATATTTTTAGCATTCTCCAGCTCAGGATCAGCCTTTTTCATCTGCCAGAGAACCTTTCTACCGCCGCGTACCTGCTCCAGCATCTCCGGGGCTACCGGCGCAACGGCAAGACCGTCAAGCCGGAGAATCTGCTGGAGTGCCGCCATCCTCGCGCTTTCTTCCAGCGTAGAAAACGGCTGTTTATCCAACACATCCCAGCCAATGTGTCCCTCGGCAATCTGCACCTTGCTGTCCATATCAAAGCAATGGAATTCCACGCCGTCCTGCTTTTCCTGCAAGGAAAGCAGTGCAGCATTATCCACCAGATAAGCTGCATTCATCATTTTCATGCTCATTTTTTACCTCCAAACTCCAGCTTAAATGCTGCTGCACCGTCCTCGCCGGTCTCTACATAAACGGTTGTGTCATAGTAACGTCCAGATTTCTTGGAATAACAATGGGTAAGCCGTGCTTTCCCTGATTTACCAGTTGCTTTGCCAGTTCCTCCGTCATCTGCTTTCCCAGTGTCTGAAAGAACCTGTTTTCCTTCCAGAGCGCAAATCTACAGCCCTTATCCCTGCAAAACCATCCCTTTGCCGTTTCGCAGACATCACTGCCGCAGGCGGGGCAGGAGCCAATGACTTTCCGTTCCGGCTGCATCAGCACATCAGCACCTTTTACAGCCTCGTAGGTTTTAACAAGTCCGCTGACCATGCTGCTGATTTCACCCATAAAGCATCGCTGTCATACTCGCCGTGTTCTATTTTCAGCAGTTTTACCTCCCAGTCTGCCGTCATGGATGGAGACTGAATCTGTTCCGGCACCACCGTCACCAGCGCATTTCCCTTGTCCGTAGAACAAAGGTATTTCGTTTTCTTATCGCCCCTGCGCTCGATAAAGCCTTTCTGTACCAGTTTTTCGATGATGGCAGCGCGTGTAGCTGGTGTGCCGATGCCTTTTCGCTCTACACCAGCCGGAAATTCATCCGAGCTGGCACTTTCCATCGCTGAAAGCAGAAGATCTTCGGTAAACCTCTTGGGTGGGCTGGTCTTGCCTTCTTTCAGATCGACACCGGCAAGTTCCAATGTCATGCCTTCCGAAAGCTCCGGAAGATCACCTGCCTCCGCATTCTTCTCAGCATCTTCAACCGGCTTTCCTGCATATTGCCTCCAGCCCATATCCGTGACTGTTTTGCCTTTCGTGCGGAACTTCTGACCGGCACACTCCGCTTCTACTATGGTTTCTGCATAGTGGCAGGGTGTTCCGACCGCACAAATCAGCCGCACCGCCAGCAGAGTAAGAATCGCTTGTTCTCCACTGGGAAGCGAGGAAATGTCATAACCCGCCGCTGTTTTTGTAGGGATAATGGCATGGTGATCGGTGACTTTCTTAGAATTGATGACCTGCGCTGCATTCACCGGTGCCGGTACATCCGCCTGAATCTGAAAGCTCTGCTGGATCACAGAAACAAGTTCCGGCACCAGCGGTGCCATATCATCCGTCAGATACCGGCTGTCGGTACGGGGATATGTCACGAGTTTCTTCTCGTACAGAGCCTGTGTGTAATCCAGGGTCTGCTGGGCAGTGAATCCCAGCTGCCGGTTTGCTTCTCTCTGAAGCGATGTCAGATCAAACAAGGCCGGGGGCTTCTCTGATTTTTCTTTCTGCTCTACCTTGGTAATGATGGCACTTCCCGCCTGGCAACACTCTGCCACCAGTTTTTCTGCTTCTGCTTTTTCTTTCATTCGCTCACCGCCCGCTTGAAAATCCCGAAATTTTAATTCTGCCGAGTAGAACGGCTCCGGCTTGAACGCCCGGATTGCTGCATCTCGCATAACCACCATCGCAAGCGTTGGTGTCATCACGCGCCCCACATTCAGGGTCTGCCCATACAGACATGAAAAAAGCCGGGTGGCGTTGATTCCGACAATCCAGTCGGCTCGCTCCCGGCATAAAGCCGCCTCATATAAGGCATCATATTCTGTTCCCGGTCTGAGCTTCTGAAAGCCTTCCCGGATAGCACTGTCCTCCATTGATGAAATCCAAAGCCGTTCCACCGGCTTTTTGCAGCCGCACTGATGGTAAACCAGTCGGAAAATCAGTTCGCCCTCACGCCCTGCATCGGTTGCACAGATCAGACTCTCCACATCTTTCCGCTGCATGAGCTTTTTCAGGATTCCGAACTGCTTTTTCGTGCTGGCGGACACCTGATACTGCCAATGTTCCGGCAAAATCGGAAGATCATCATACTTCCACTTTGCATACTTTTCATCATAGGCTTCCGGCTGGGAAAGTTCCACCAGATGCCCCACACACCAACTGACAAGGTAGCCATTGCCCTCCATATAACCGTCCCCGCGCTGATCTGCCCCGATCACTTTCGAGAGACTCATGGCAACCGAGGGCTTTTCCGCTAATACAAGCTTCATTCGATACTGCTCCTTTCGCAAATTAGCAGCCAGGCACCGAAGCGCATGACTGCTATGTAAGGAACGGTATTCTGTTTTAGGTCTACAAACTGGGGCTTTTATGATCTTGCCACAGCTTATCAGTCTATGCACGTCAACTGTTGAAACCGCCGTGTACCGAACGGTACGCACGGTGGTGTGAGAGGACGGCGGCTAGTCACCGCCTCCTACTCGCTTGTGCCCATGTTTCGGCCCTCCACATCATCACTCCGCGCATGCGTTGTGCCTCGCCGCAACGCATTCTGCCCCTCGCTGACTCATCGCCAGGCATCGCTGATGGTGTTCGTCTGCCCATCCTCACTTCTGCAGTATCTGCTTTTCGTTCTCCTGCACACGCCGCTCGAGCGCTGTATACTGCCGGAGCTCGTCCTCGGTAAATCCCCGGAACTTCGCCTGCTCGTAGTCACGCTCCGCGGCCGCGATATCCTGCAGCACCGCATCCGACGCCGGCAGCAGCTCGAGACGAATCTTCCGCGGCTCGCGTTTTTTCTTCGTCATTCCGTTCGCGTCTGCATCCTGTGCCTCGCCACGCTTTCCGAAAAGACCGGTCGCCTCGGCTATTTCCGCCGCTTCACGTCGTTTCCTCGGCACGTCGACCACTTCGAGCATCCCGCGTGAGACCAGCTTCTGCAGCGCGGCGCGCAGATCCCCGCGGCTCATATGCATCAGCTCCGCGAGATCCTTCCGGCTCAGCGCCTTTCCGGCATCCTTTCGATCAGTCGCCTCCACGGCATCTTCCCGCGCAGGCATCTGCGCTTCAGCCCCTCGAGTGAGCGCCTTTCCCCGCGTCCTTCCGATACAGCAGCAGCGACAGCTCCGCCAGCGTCATATCATACTTCAGCGCCACCGACTCGAGATAGCGCTCGAGCAGCTTCCGGTCGCGGTACTTCTCCACGATGATCCCATCCTCCGAAATCACCTCCTGCAGCGCCTGGCTCCGCTCCTCACCGAGCTTCTGCGTCCCCGGAATCGTCGCCGGGAACACGAAACCATCCTTCGCCGCATCCACTAGAAAATGATAGACCTGCAGCCGCTTCCGCTCATACGCATCCTCATCCAGCACATGCTTGAAGAAGTCGTTGTAGCACTCGAACATCGCGAGTTTCATCTCCACCGTCCGCGCGAAGCTGATCTTCTGATTCACCAGCGAACCCTTCGTCTTCACATAATAGTAGACCGGCGTCCGCAGCGCATAGAACGTCGTCGCATAGCGCACATACTCGAGATTAAACAGAAAATCCTCGCACCAGCTGAGCTTCGCATCCATCCGGATCCCGTGCGCCTCCACAAGCGAGCGCCGGTACAGCTTATTCCACAGCACCCCATAGTAGTAGTCCGCCGGGTTCTCCATCATGAAGCCAACGAACGCTTCACGCCCGATCACCTGGTCCGCGTCGATATCCCCCTTCCGCGACACCATCTCTCCGACGACACGATAGAAATCCGCGATCACCATGTCGCAGCCCGTCTCCTCGGCCGCCCGCACCATCAGCTTCGTCGCATCCGCCGTCAGCCAGTCATCACTGTCCACGAACTGCAGAAACGTACCCCCGCGCCCGCGCGATCGCCTGGTTTCGCGTATCCGACACCCCCGTATTCTCCTTATGCACGACCACCACGCGCGCATCCGCCCGCGCATATCCGTCGCAGATCTCCCCGGACCGATCCTTACTTCCATCATCCATGAGGATCAGCTCGAAATCCCGAAACTCCTGATTCAGAATACTGTCCACACAGCGCGCGAGACTCTTCTCCGCGTTATACACCGGCACGATGATACTGACCTTCGGCTCCATAGGCACCTCCATCAAAAAACTACTTCTAGTTGTACCATAAAACCCTCCCGTTGACACTCGTATATTTCTGCTCACTTTTCCCGGGCCAATGTCTCGGCCCTCCGCCTGCTCACTCCGCGCCCACGCGTCCGCACCCTCCACCTTCTCACGTCGCGTCCACCCATTCGCACTCGTTGCCTTTATCGCGCCCATGCCTCCGCCCACTACCTCCTCACGTCGCATCGAAGCACCAATTCCCTCATGAAAATGTCATATTACAGCATAAATTCGCTCATGAAAGTGTAATGAAGCACGGATTATTCCCTCATGAAAGTGGCAAAATACTGAAAAGAACGCTCATAAAAGTGGCAGAGCACGGAAATCTGAGAGAAAAAAGAAGGTGCCATGGTGTTAAATTATTCTTATGATATTTCCGCTTCCTGATGATTTTTTTGAATTATCTTAACTTTAATATCGAAACTTAACTTAAAACAAGTTATAATAACAAAAATAGAGTTAAATAGAAGGAGAACATATGGAATATCTCTATAAAGTTCTGGGAATTAAAGCGACAGTTCAGCGCGCAGAGTTTGACCATCTGCCCAATTATATAGCTGTAAGGTATCGTTTACAGAAGGTATCCATGGATGGACAGAAAGTGATTTTTCTTTATCCAAAGACAGAGTTGGAGCAGATCGAAGACCTGAAGGCTCAGCTCAAATCCACCGGCGACGCCATCCTCGCAGAGTGCGCCGTCAAGGACCACATCTGGGGCATCGGCTTATCGATGAAGGACCCAGATCGACTCGAACGTGAAAAAGTGGCACGGAACGAACCTGCTGGGGTA
>ENA-OQED01000221-OQED01000221.1-human-gut-metagenome-genome-assembly--contig:-NODE-221-length-23357-cov-1.442359_pt1 | contig 23357 bp, 21 predicted proteins | sample MGYA00242790_ERZ504625 | MGnify/ENA primary metagenome ERZ504625 (study PRJEB26092, sample SAMD00036345) | human gut metagenome | host: Homo sapiens | study: EMG produced TPA metagenomics assembly of...
CTGTGCGTCTGCTCTTCTCTAATAAATTTTCACTGTGATCTCAGGGATTTCCCGGAAGAAACAGGTCTTGAATGCTACAAGGCTGCATATGAGATCTATCTGGATGCGCCGGAGCGTGACTGGATCACCTGTAAGGCATTTTCTGTTTACGGGAAGGATAAATTTTCGGTTTTTGACCGAGATGTGTCCGCCCGCACCAGGGATATTCCGGGAGAGATGAGGGTGTTTGCACTGCTGTCGAGGTATTTTAACGGGTATGACGCACAGCGGCTGGAGCTGGCCCTGGACTGCCGGGCCGGGAAGACGGAGAAGCCGTTTGTAGAAGAGGTACCTGTGGATATGAACAGCGCAGATATTAATTCAGTACTGCATATTCAGGGACGGGAAAGTGCGACAGATTCTGAAGAAAAACTCTATCAGCTTCTTACCGAAGGCATCCCCGCCATGCAGAAAATCGCAACCGTCTATATTTCCCAGTCCATCAAACAGATGAGGGTAACAAAACTGCCAAACATCCGTCTTGGTGTTTCTCTGTCAGTCGGGCTTTTGAATCTGGATATGGATGTGGAGGGCATGGATCAGGCGCAGCTTTTTGATATTCTTTCCAGGTACGATCGCAGGAAAAAATATTTCCGCCTGAGGATGGCAGCTTTCTGGATGTTTCCGATGGTCAGCTCAGGGAACTTTCTGCTCTGAAAAATGGATTGCAGATCAGTGATCGTGAACTGAAAAAAGGAAAGACTCAGGTTCCGGCCTATCGTGCTATGTATCTGGACAGTCAGCTGAAGGGCGGCGATCTGATCAAGGTAGAGAAGGACAATGCCTTTCGTGCGCTGATCCGGAACATGCAGACAATGGAAGAACATAAATTTCAGATTCCCAGGGAGCAGGAAAAAATCCTCCGGGGCTATCAGAAAGAGGGCTTTTACTGGATCAAAACTCTGAAGCATAATCAGTTTGGAGGGATCCTGGCAGATGATATGGGACTTGGAAAAACCCTCCAGGTGCTCACATTTCTCTGGTCAGAATTTCAGGAATCTGCGCCGGGAGAAAACAGACGTGTCCTTGTGATAACGCCTGCTTCGCTGGTGTTTAACTGGATGAACGAGATCGAACGTTTTGCGCCGGGACTTCCGGCTACCGTTGTGACTGGTGATCTGAAGGAGAGGAAAGCACTGATCAAAAATGCGGGAGAACGGGAGGTTCTGATCACCTCCTATGACCTTCTGAAACGGGATCTGAAGGCTTATCGGAACCTGGATTTTGCTGTGCAGATCATTGATGAGGCGCAGTATATCAAGAATCACGGAACTCAGGTGGCAAAGGCTGTGAAGGAGATCCGGTCGGAATTCAGGCTTGCGCTGACCGGTACACCGGTGGAGAACAGGCTTAGTGAGCTGTGGAGTATTTTTGATTTTCTGATGCCGGGATTTTTGTATTCTTATGAGAAATTCCGCAAGGAAATAGAGCTTCCAGCTGTGCAGTACAGCAATTCCGATGCGATGGAGCGTCTGCAGAAAATGATCCGTCCTTTTGTGCTGCGGAGATTGAAGAGGGATGTGCTGAAGGATCTTCCGGATAAGCTGGAAAAAGATATGTTTTCCCCGTTGGAAAGCGAGCAGAAGGAGCTGTATGAGGCCCATACGGAACGGCTTCGCCTGATGCTTGGGATGCAGTCGGATGCGGAGTTTCGCACTTCTAAACTGCAGATCCTTGCAGAGATCACGAGGTTGCGGCAGATCTGCTGTTATCCAGGACTGGTATATGAAGGATACAAAGGGAATTCTTCCAAGCTGGAGATGTGCATGGAGTTGGTTCAGAATGCGGTGAATGGCGGACATAAGCTCCTGTTGTTTTCCCAGTTTACTACCATGCTGGATGTGCTGGCTGCCCGTCTGAAAAAAGCAAAGGTTTCTTTTTATATGCTGACGGGGGCTACTTCCAAGGAAAAACGTGCGCAGATGGTACAGGCATTTAATGAGGATGATACTTCTGTTTTCTGCATTTCTCTGAAAGCAGGAGGAACAGGCCTGAATCTTACGGCAGCTGATATTGTGATCCACTACGATCCCTGGTGGAATCTTGCCGTGCAGAATCAGGCAACAGACCGTGCCCACCGCATCGGTCAGCAGAACGTTGTCAGTGTCTACCGCCTCTTTATGAAAGACACTATAGAAGAACGAATCCGGGCTCTTCAGGAAAGAAAAAGGGAACTGGCTGATGAAATCTTAAGCGGAGAGGGAATCGGCCAGGCTTTGATCAGCAGAGAGGAAGTACTGGAGCTGCTAGGCAGGTAAAATTCTTAACTGAATCAAGTAAGTTCCCTGCTTTAATTACGAAAAGCAATACGCGGTGAGGGGACTTGCTTGTATCGGGAAGAGTGCAGGCTGTGAATATCCGCCTGACTCAACAAAAACACCCCCGATGGAAATCGCGTGTGTAAATCACATACGATATCCGTCAGGGGTGTTTTATTTAAAGTTTTATTTTATGCAAAAAACTTATCGTACAGACCAAAGAAGAAGATAAACAGAATGATCAGCGGAAGGATATAAGTGATGTATCCGCGCATCCATTTCCGGATCTTCAGGCCTTTTCCGGTGTTGGCTTCTTCTGTGAAGTTTTCCCAGCCCCAGCCCCGTTTGGAAACACAGAAAAGCAGGTATACAAGAGAACCAAGCGGGAGCAGAATGTTGCTTACCAGAAAATCTTCAAGGTCGAGAATTGCGCCGCCGAATACCTTGAGCCAGTCCCAGGACCATACATTGTATCCAAGTACGCATGGCAGAGACAGAAGGATGATGGCAATGGCATTTACAAGACTGGATTTTTTTCGGCTCCAGCCGGTAAGCTCCATACCGCAGGAAATAATATTTTCAAATACAGCCAGGATGGTAGAGAAAGCTGCAAATGACATAAAGATGAAGAACAGGCTTCCCCACAGTCTTCCAAGCGGAATGTGGTTGAAAATATTCGGCAGTGTGATGAAAATCAGGCTCGGTCCGGAAGTCTGGTCAACATTGAATGTGAAACATGCCGGGAAAATAATAAGTCCGGAGGTGATCGCAACAAAAGTATCCAGAAGCGCAATATTCATGGATTCACCAAGCAGTGCATGATCTTTTCCGATGTAGCTTCCGAAGATCGCCATGGCACCGATACCAAGGCTGAGAGTAAAGAATGCCTGGTTCATAGCACCGGTAATGGTAGAAATAATACCGATCTCTTTCATACGCTCGAAATCCGGGATCAGGTAGAATTTCAGTCCCTCTTTGGCGCCATCCATGGTAAAACTGTTGATGGCAAGAACAACCATGATCACCAGAAGAGAGATCATCATAACCTTGGTAACTTTTTCAAGGCCGTTCTGAAGACCGCGGGAGCAGACAAAAACACCTGCAATAACAACAACGATCATCCAGAATCCCATAGTAACGGGCTGGCCAAGCATGTTGGTAAACTGTCCTGCAACACCGTCGGAATCAAGTCCCTGGAATTTACCGGTGGCTGTCATATAGAAGTAATTCAGCATCCAGCCTGTAACAGTGGTGTAAAACATCATCAGGAGATAACATCCGATCAGAGTGATATATCCATGGATGTGCCATTTCTGTCCTGGTTTTTCCAGTGCGTAATATGCTTTGACAGGACTCTTCTGGCTGGCACGTCCAACAGAAAACTCCATAGTCATAACAGGAAGTCCAAGAAGGGCCAGGAAGATCAGGTAAAACAGTACGAATGTGCCGCCACCGCCCTGTCCGGCCATGTAAGGGAATTTCCAGACGTTTCCGATTCCGATGGCACAGCCAGCAGAAATCAGAATGAATCCCAGACGGGATCCAAGTTTTTCTCTTTCTTTCATAACTCACCTCATTATTGCAGTATGGTAAACTGCTATTTGTATAAAGTCGCAGGTTTTATCTTAACACATTCCGGGATATTGCACAATAAAAAGAACTTGCATTTTACATAAAACATATGTTAGAGTAAAATGTAATTTTAATGAGATAAAGCGGTGAAACGTTACGCTTTAATGAGATAAAGATCATATGCCGATAGAACCTGGATAACTGTTCTTTTCAGTCAGGGATACAAAGTTTTTTGGAGAGATTCCGTAATATTTCCGGAAACATTTGCTGAAATATCCGGAATCAGAAAATCCGCATAAAGAAGCTACATTTTGAATGGAAGGGCTGTCTTCCAGAAGAAACTGTCTGGCTTTTTTCATGCGGCAGACATTGATATATGAGGTAAGTGTAACTCCGGATTCCTGACTGAATACAGCAGAGAGATGCTGGGGATTGACAAAAAAATGGGAAGCAATGGTTTCAAGACGAAGATCCGGATGATTAAAATTCAGACAGATATATTCCTGAACCTGGGATACAAGAGCTGACTTCCGCGGATTTTTTTCATCAGCAAGAGAATCCAGAACTGCCTTGCAGGTAGACTGGAGCAGTTGTTTTAACTGCAGGGCACTCTGGCAGTTCTGGTAAGTATTCAGGGCGTTTTCCAGAAGAGGAAAAAGCGTTTCACGCTGACTGCACTCCGTGATAAAACCGTCAAGTACAGTAAGAAAAGCAGCAGCTACACTCCAGGTCTGCCGGATATGGATTTTTTTGGTGATGATATCGTTGAAATATTCATCAATATATTTACAGAGAGCCGGTGAATTTTGCTGGCGCAGAAAGATCAGGATATCATTATAAACCAGAGGCTTTAATGTAAAATCACCGGAATGGGACTGGGGCGTGAAATAAAGAAATCCGGAAGAAGACGCAGTTCTGTTATGAAAAACAGAAAGAGCCTCTTCATAGGAATAGCGGATTCCTTCCACGCCTTCATGAGGTGTTCCACAGCAGAAAAAAGTGGAAATCTGTGCGATATTATCATATATCCCGGCAAGTCTGAGACAGGATTGTTCCAGATCGGTAAAAGAAAATCAGAGCTTTTTTCCATGATGATATACTGTCTCATCTGAGAATAGTCAATGTAAATAAGCTCTTTGCACACAGGCTGTAAGATTTCCCTGCATATATTTTCCAGGATGGTGTGGAGCAGAGAAAAATCACCTTTTTCATCCCATATTTCCGGATTGGCATTGTGGATCTCCATAAGAATGGTAAGATAATCGGAAGTTTTATGAACCGGAATTTTTTCCAGATCATCCGGGGGAAATGGTTGTTCCGCTGATCACCTTCTGGAAGAAATTAAGCTGCATTTGCCGTGTATACAGATCGCGGAACTGAAAATAATTATTCACATAACTGTTTCTGGAATTTTCCTGATCGATCTCGTCACTTACTTTCTGGAGTGTCTCCATAAGCTCCCGGTGATCCAATGGCTTCAGGAGGTATCCGCGGACCTGAAGAGAGATAGCTTTTTTGGCATAGTCAAAATCTTCGTATCCTGTGGAAAGGATGAACCTGGTATGACAGTCTGTTCCAAGAGCTGCGATCATATCCAGACCGCTCATAACCGGCATGGATATATCCACAAGGGCAATATCGGGTTTAACATTTTCAATAAGCCGGATTCCGGCCTGTCCGTTATTAGCTTCCCCTGCAATGTTATAAAGGTTTTGTTTTTCAAGAAAATTGATCAGAGATTTTCTGAAAAAAACTTCGTCGTCAATAATTACAAGTGTTTTCACTTTATATTTCCCCCTCGATCAGATTTTTGTCAGGTATTACTATGGTTACAGTGGTTCCCTTTTCAGGTGAACTTTCGATGGTAAGTCCGTAATTCTCACCGTAGAGAAGAGCAATCCTGTGGTTGATACTTGGAAGCCCGAAAGAATGTCGGGCAGTTTTGAAGTCTCTGATAGAACGGTTAAGCTCGGCAAGTTTTTTCGGCGGGATACCGGAACCGTTATCAGAAACAGAAATACAGATGGTGCCATTTCTGATAGAAACGTTTAAGTGAATATGGCACATCTGGCTGGTAAGTCCGTGGACAAAAATATTTTCCACAACAGGCTGTATGGTCAGCTTGGGTATCTCTGCCCCATGATCCTCCCAGGATGGCTCATAGGTGATCTCGTAATCAACAAAATCCATATACCGCAGATTCTGGATATAAAGATACTGTTCTGTAAGAAGCAGCTCCTGGCGCAGAGGAATGATAAACTGTCCCTTTGAAAGAGAGTTTCTGTAGAAAGATGACATGGCAGACACTGCTTTTACTGCGGTATCATTCATATCAATTTCTATGAGAGACTTGATGGTGTTTAAAGTATTATAAAGAAAATGGGGATTGATCTGGGACTGTAAAGACGTATTTCCATTTTCTGTTTGGCATTTTGTTCCTCATAGATATCGTTAAGTAATGTCTGGATCTTCTGCATCATAAGGTTAAACTGGTTATAGAGAACTGCAAGTTCATCATTTGAAGAGTAACTGGCAGAAATATTCAGCTTTCCGGCAGATGCAGATTTCATTTTTTCCACAAGTCTCTGTATAGGTGCGGTGACAGTACCTGTACATAATATGGAAAAGAATACAGATAAAATGAACACCACAATGCTGATCAGAAGAATGTTGTGCAGGATCACCATATGATCCAGAGGCAGGCTTTTCAGAGGGATCAGGTTGATCACATTCCAGTTCAGGTCAGGATAGGATTTGCAGATAAAAAGAGTGTCAGTGCCGTCTACGGAAAAAAACTGCCTGTCGGTTTCTGTCAGGGTTTTATAATTCTCTGAACTGATTTTTGTATAGGATGAGAAGTCTTTATAAATACCTCCGGATGAAGAAGAGGAAAGTATCTGTCCATTTTCATCAGTAATATAGAAATCCCTGGAAGAGCTGTCCGGAAGGTCGCGGAATGCAGAGGAAATATTTGTTTCTCTGATCAGAAGGACCAGGGCGCCCAGATATTTGGTGTTATCAATGTTTGTAATACTTTTTAAGGCTACAAAGGTTGGCTCCCCACTTATCTGGAAGGGTCCGAGAAACTGAAAGGCCAGATTAGTCTGAAGGCTGTCAAGGACTTCGGGACCTAAAATGGAATCAAGCTGATCTGTTTCTGTGGTACTGCTGTGAAACCAGTGGTTTTCTGTATCCAGGATATCCCAGGCATAGATGTTTTTGTGAAGTCCGATGATACGCTGGGCCTGGTCTGTAAGCTCGGAATTTACCAGAAAATGTTCCAGTGTGTTTTCGGGAACTGTGGGATTTTCTTTTAAAACATCGGCGATATTGCTGTTGATGGAAAGGGTGATGGCATAGTTTGATATATTATCGATCTTTTCTCCAAGGTTGCTGGTGATCAGGGATAGCTGCTGCTGACTGGAAAGTGCGGCACGCTTGATCAGTACTTTTTTGGATGCAGTATAAAAAACACGGAAGTAAGCATGAGTATCAGAGAACTGAGCAGCAGATATGTAATAAAAAGCCTGCGTTTCAGACTGATTCCTAAAAATAAGTGAAACACCTTTTTTTTCAGATTTTCTATCATGGAATCCCCCTCTGGTTTTATTGGCTACATTATATAATAAGGGAAAAATTCTCACAAGTGTGGGGGAAAGGAATTGGAGAAAATATTCCAGGTACAGCGAAGATTTTCCATGTATTTTTCCGGACGGATTTAATATAATGGTCTCATCGATAAGGAAAGCGGAACAAAATATTCAATCCGGATGAATAGAAATGTACCAAAAGGAGGACGAAAATGAAATTAAAAAAAGTGATGGCTGCTACACTTGCCACAATGATGTGTCTCTCTTCATTCAGCATGATGAATGTGTGGGCAGATAAAAAAGAGGATTCCGAACCACTTGTGATCAATTATATCAGTGCCAGGGGCGAAACAGATGCGGCACTGAAAACATTGAAGAAGCTTGCAGAAGATTATAAAAAGATCACCCGGATTTTGAATTCAATGTAGAGTCTATTGCAGACAGAGAAACATATCTTCAGAAGATCAAGATCCTTGCATCCAGCAATGAGCTGCCGGACTGGTTTGACGCAGATCCGGAGGCATTTTTTGAAGGACTTTGCAAAAAGGATCTGATCTACAGTGTGGATGACCTTTATGATGAACTGGGTATCAAAGACAAGTTCTTTGATATTGCACTGAATTATCCGAAACTCAGTGACGGAAGCAATTACCTTATGACCTGGCAGGGAAATGTAGAGTATTTCTGGTATCACAAAGACATGTTTGAAAAAGCCGGAATTACTGAAACACCTCAGACACTGGAAGACCTCCTGGATGTGTGCAAGAAGCTGAAAGATGCGGGAATGACCCCGATATCCGCAGGAAATTACGACATGATCATGCGTTATCCTGCATTTAAGGCTTTCAGACTGGAAGGAAATGACTTCATTGACAATGCAAGAATGGGAAAAGAAAAATTTAATTCTGAGACAGGTATCGCAACAGCCCAGTATACACAGGATATAGCCCAGTATTTCAGTGAAGGATGGACAAGTTCAGATGCTACCGCACAGATGGATCTGTTTCTGAACAGTGGTGCGGCAATGTTATACACCGGAACATGGGATACACCGGATCTTACAGATGATGAGGGAAATCTTAAAGATGACATTTCCATGTTCAAACTTCCTGTAGACAGCGAAGGAACCGCTACAGGAGAAAATGATTACTATGCGAATTGTGGAATCGGAACTGCCATTCTCAAGGATTCCATGAGTGATGAGATGAAAGATTTCATCAGTTATGTATGGGATAATTTTGCTGATACGGCAATGTATGAGTTCAATATGCTTCCATCCATGATGCCAAGTGATTCGGAGAAGCTTCCGGAGCTTACACAGCAGATTTTAAGTGATCTTGAGAACTGCGGCACTTTTGCCCAGTGCTGGGATGTTCGTCTGGATCCTTCTACAAACGAGGTTTACAGAAAAGAGTTGGCAAGCCTTGGAATGGGAGAATCAACTCCTGAAGAGTTCTGCGAAAACATGGACAAAGCTGTAGAACAGTATGCATCTGATTATTTTGACACTGAAGAATAACTGAGAGAATACGCAGATGCGGAATTTTATCTGCATCTGCGTATGAAAGGGGAGAGGATATGAAGCCCAGAAATAAAATCCAGCCTTTACCGTTTGTTCTTCCTGCACTGTTCGTATATATTCTTACTGTTATCATCCCAATTCTGTGGTCAATGGGTTACAGCCTTTTTTCCTGGAATGGAATCGGTGATATGAAGTTTATCGGACTGGAAAATTATGTGAGGATGTTTCAGGATGAGACATTTCGTGAGGCTGTTGTAAATAATCTTAAATTTGTTGTATTGGGAAGTTTGTTCCAGTTATGTGCAGGACTGATCCTGGCAATTTTGCTTACACATATTTCCAAAGGTGGAAATATTCTGCGGGTTATTTATTTTATTCCATGTATCATTTCATCTATGGCGATCTGCCAGATTTTTTCCAAAATGCTTTCTGTCCAGCCCCAGGGCCTGGTTTGCTATGTGATGGAAAAACTGGGAATGGAACCTATCGCTTTGCTGGCAAATTCCCATACAGCGCTGATTACCATAACCCTGATCGATGGATATAAATACTGTGGTCTGTACATGATCATTTTTTATTCCGCATTTGTATCCATATCAAAGGATGTGATCGAGGCATCTACAATGGATGGCTGCAATGTTTTTCAACAGTATCGTTACATAAAGCTTCCACTGGTGAAAAATATATTCAGCATTGTCATTGTAATGCTTGTAAATGGTTGTCTGAAAACCTTTGATGTATTCTATATTCTTGACAATAAATCCAGATCAACAGAGATGGTGGCAACTTATATGTATAAAACCGCTTTTAATTCGGCTGACTTTGGCTATGGAAGTACATTGTCCGTTTTTCTGGTCATTGAATGTCTGGTAGCAGTAGGGATTATACAGAAATGCCTGGGATCGGCGAAAGGAGATGGGTCAGAATGATAAAATCAAGAAAAAATATACCTATTCGTGCTGTGTTCTATGTAGTGATCCTTATTTTTGTTATGATACAGGTCTACCCTATTTTCTGGGTTATCTGCTCCAGTCTGAAAACACCGGATGAAATGACATATACTGCACAGTATGCCCTGCCATCAGGATTTTATCTTGGAAACTATATCAGCGCACTGACGATCTCATCCATTCCAAGATATTTTCTTAACAGTACGGTTGTGGCAGTTCTCACACTTCTTGGCATCGTAGTCCTGGGATGCCCGGTTGCATTTGTGATCAGTAAGGTAAAGGTAAAATATGCCAATGCACTGATGGCATTTTTCCTGTTTGGAATGATGGTGCCTATTTTTTCCTGCCTTGTACCCATGTTCCAGATTTATAACAGGATCGGACTGAGAAATACATACTGGGCACTGGTGCTTCCGCAGATCGGGTTCGGACTTCCAATGTGTATCTATCTTTACACCGGATTTTTTAAATTTATGCCGGATTCTCTTCTGGAAGCGGCAGTTATTGACGGTGCCACAATGGGAACCACATTCCGCAAGATCGTGGTACCTATGGCTAAAAATACTACAATGACAGTTCTTACATACAATTTTGTTTTTGTATGGAATGAATTTACCTATGCCAATACGTTTATCTCATCTTCTGATATGAAAACTCTGCCAATTGGCTGAATGACTTTGTGGGGCAGTTCGGAAGAGTGGACTGGGGAAGTACATTTGCGGCGATCGTAATATCGATCCTGCCTACACTGATCGTGTATTTTATTCTTAACAGGAACATAATCGAAGGTATGGCTGCAGGTGCGGTCAAGAGTTAGGAGGCTGAAATGGAAACAAGGATTGAATTGAAACAAGGATGGAAAATTTTGCAGGATGTTCATGATACAGGGGAAAAGATCGGGCTTTATGCTGCCAGGGAAGCAGATACTTCCGTAGGTTCCCAGGTGTCTGAATGGGAGGAACTGGAGGAACTGAAACATCTGCAGCTTATCTATGCCAGACAGCCATATTTCGGGCGTGAACTGAGATATTTCAATCAGGCACCCTGGTGGTACAAAACAGAGTTTGAAGTTCCGGATCAGAAAGTTACGGATGCTGTCCTTAAATTTACCAATGTTGATTATTATGGAAAAGTATGGCTTAACGGAGAATTTCTTGGAGAGCATGAAGGATATTCCGCTCCATTTTCCTTTAATGTAAAAGATAAGCTTGTTTTTGGAAAGAAAAATTATCTCATTGTAAAGGTAAGTTCTCCATGGGATGATGAGGTGGAGCTGGATGCACAGGATTCCAGAACCACCCTGGTAAAAAGAAATATGGTAAAAGGTACCTACGAACATTCTGATACATTTATCCAGAGAGATGTAAATCCTGTAGGAATCTACGGAAAAGTGGAACTGATCCTGACAGAAGAAGGTGTTCTGGAAGATCAGACAGATCTGAAGTATGAACTGGATCCAGATGGAAAGAAAGCAGACGTATATGTGGAAACTGAAGCGCGAGGTCTGAAATCCGGGGAGACATATGATTTTAATGTAAAGATCCGGGAAAAAGAGTCCGGTCTTATAAAGGCAGAAAAAACTGTTCAGATAATGGCAGAGAAAGCAGAGACAGGTTTTAAATGTGAGCTTAAAGTGGAAGATGTCAGACTGTGGTCCACATGGGATCATGGTTATCCCTGGATGTATCAGGCAGAACTTACGTTAAGCAGGGGAAAAGACATACTGAGCAGCAGAACAACGAATTTTGCTTTCCGGGACATTCAGATTGAGCGTAATGAAAAAATAACAAGATTCTGGCTTAATAACAGGAAGCTGTATATAAGAGGAACCTCTTATTTTCCGGATTGTTATATTTCCGCAATGACAAGGGAACGGTACCTGAGAGATCTTCTTAATGTAAAGGCGGCAGGTTTTAACCTGGTACGAGTACATGTCCACACAGAGCAGGAAGTTTTTTTATGATCTGTGTGACGAGCTGGGAATTGCAGTTCTTCAGGATTCGGAGTACAACTGGACGCATCCTTCAACAGATGAATGGGCGCAGAGATTTGCAGATGTTTACAGAGAAAATGTGAAACTTCTGAAGCATCATCCGTCTCTGATCTGCTGGATCATTATGAATGAACCGGGATGTGTTGATCCGGATGGAAATGTGAGAAGGAGATTTATGGAGGAAAATCCGGGACCTGCTCTGTATAGGGAGGTACAGAAGATGGATCCGGGCAGACCGATCATCAAGGGTTCTTTCTGCGAAGATGATCCGCTTAGCGGGGACAGCCACAATTATCTGGGTTCTTTAAGCGGTGGAGAATATGCAGATATTTATGAGCAGACAGAAAAGCTGAATACAGAGTACGGATTTGATGCACCGGGCAGCAGTGAAAATCTGAAAACTGTTCCGGCGGTATATCATCGTCTGGAAAAACTGGTGGATGATATCCCGAAGATCCAGGAATATCAGTATAAGCTTCTGAAATATTATACAGAGCATTACAGGATCCAGAAATATGAACCTTGCTCAGGATATGTACAGTTTATGTTTATCGACCTGTGTCCTCAGAGCTTCTACGGTTTATATGACTGGTGGGGAATTCCCAAAAAGGGTCTTCAGGCTATACTGGAAAGCAACGCACCAGTGGGTGCTTTTGCAAAGCACAAAGATTATCTGGACAGTCTGTACATTGTAAATGATACAGATGGAGCTCTGGGAGAGTGTGAACTTACATGGATCATTACAGAAACATTGAACGGAGAACTGGTGGAAAAGGGAAGTGTTAAAGTAGAAGTTCCGGCAGACAGCCGTGTCATGGTAAAAACCTTTGAGAAAGAATACGGAAAAGGCAAGAAGTGGAACCTTACACTAATTCTTTCTGATAATAGCGGTAAATGTATGGCAAAGAATACCTATCAGGATATCTGTACTTTGCTTTCAAGAGTTGATGGGCATCCGGACCGTATGAGCCATGAGTTTGGAATGAGACTCTACTGGGCCTGAGATATCCGTAGCTCACAGCCACTTTCATCCTTTCCTTGTGTCGAAAATCACAACATGCTATACTTGATATAAAGAAAGATTTTCGGCGTGGAAGGAGCGAGAGTATATGCGTTTACAGAAAGTGCAGGAAGCACTGAATACCAAGAAGATCCCATTTGAGTATACGGAAGAGGATGGCTGCGGAAGCATTGATTTTATGTTCCGCGGGCTGAAGTTCCACGTATGGGAGTATGAGGACAGTGTATGGGGTGCTGAGACCAATGTGTTTGCAGCCGGAAGAAGTGAGGATGTGGAAGGTGATTACGAAGAGATCATCTCTAGGGAAATCCTGTCCTGGCCGGATATGATCACACCTAATTAAAAAGAGCAGCAGATACTATCACAGATAAAAGTTTCACAGATCAGTCGACCTGTGAAACTTTTATTTTTTCTGGAAATCTTTTGTATAGTGAAGCTCATAGTCTTTGGTGATGAAGACAGCCTGGACACCTTTTTTTTTCTGCGAAGGCAAGACCTTTTTTCAGGCCCAGTGCAAAGCAGGTGGTGCTTAAGGCATCGCCGTCCACGGAACGGTCAGAAATGATAGTGACGGAGATCAGACCGTTATCATAAGGATATCCGGTGTGTGGATCCAGGATGTGATGATAGAGTTTTCCGTCCTGCTTAAAGCAGCGTTCGTAGATTCCCGAAGAAACAACTGAACGTCCGTTGATATCCACTACAGCAGCCGTTTCATTGCGGTCAGCAAAAGGCTTCTGAACGCCAACCTTAAATGGCTCTCCGTCAGGCCGTCCTCCAATACAGAGAACATTGCCGCCCAGATTGATGATGGCACTTTTTACGCCGCTTTTTTTCAGGTATTCACTGATGCGGTCGGCAATATAGCCTTTGGCAATAGCTCCTACGTCAAAGGCAGTGTCGGGAGAAGGAAGAGTAAGCTTCTGCCCGTTAAGCTCTACGCCATCAGAGCTGCACAGTGGCAGTGCTGTCTGGATATCATTGTCTGCCGGTACCTGGGGATCTTCTGCGGTAAAATCCCACAGAGAGGTAAGAGGCGCAATGGCAATATCAAAAGCACCTCCGGATTCCCTGGTAAAGGCAAGTCCTTCATCCAGAAGATCTGCAAGCTGGGGGGAAATCATCCAGGTTTCCTTCTGTGAATCAGGATCTGTACTTATCTTATAAGGAAAACTGCCGGATTCCTGGCCCTGGTCTTCTCTGTGGTTCAGTCTGTACAGTTCACTGTCTTCATTGGTACGGCTGAAAACAAGCTCATATCTGTCGCAGAGAGAGAGACAGTCATCAAGGAGAGATCTGTCCCTGGAATCATAGATTTTGATATCAACAACTGTGTTCAGTTTAAAATCAGAAACACTGACAGGTTCCTGCTCATCAGTGTTGGTTTGGGTTTGTTCGCATCCGGCAAAAAGAAAACAGAAACTGATCAGCAGCGTGACAGATAAAAGCCGGGTGAAGGTCCGGTATATATATGATTTTTTTAGCATGATTCCTCCATCAGAATGAAATAATATAATAAGAAAATATATGCAAAGAATTATATCACAGGACATGGTGGCAGCAAAGGGGAATATAAATGCCCGCTTTATCTGTCCCATCTTGTAATTCCGGTTCCTGTAGCTATAATTTCTCACAGAAGATTAAAATGCTCAAAGGAGAAGGAACTTATGATAAAAGTGATCGCCAGTGATATGGACGGAACCCTTCTTGGGGATGACCATAAGATCGCACCGGAAACTCAGGTTGCCATTAAACGTGCCTGTGATGCGGGAATCCGTTTTATGGTGGCTACAGGACGTAATTTCCGTGGAGCCATGGACGCACTGAAGGATACAGATATTACCTGTGATTACATCTTAAGCAGTGGAGCAGAGGTGAGAAACCCACAGAGAGAAGTAGTGAAACGTACGCCGATCCCCATTGATCTCTGCGAGGAGGTCTATGAGGAACTTAAAGAATATCCTGTATCTGTTATATTTTTTACAGACAGGTATGATTACCGGCTTGGAACTAAGAAGGAGATCGAGGAGGGTATTATCCGCCAGATAAGACTTTTCCATATGGACAAAAATGACAGCGATGAAAAGATCCGTAACTCTGCTCAGTTCCTGCAGATTGCCGGAAATACCAGAGGAATCTCAGATATCCGTTCTCTGGAAGAATGTGAGACGCCTGTGTACAAGATCTTTATTTTTGCAGGAGATGTGGACATGCTTCAGGAGATCGGGGAGAAGCTTGGACAGAATCCTGAGCTTGCGGTGGCATCTTCCTTTATCCTGAACCAGGAGGTGACGGAAGTCAGAGCCCAGAAAGGTCCTGTGTTGAAGGAATATATAGAATCTCTGGGATATACCATGGATGAGGTGATGGTTCTTGGTGACAGCCTTAATGATTATTCCATGATCTCCATGGATTTCGGCGCAACCGTTGCAATGGAAAATGCAGTTCCGGAGATTAAAAGAGCAGCAAAATACATCACAAAGAACAACAATGAATTTGGTGTGGCCTATGCTATCGATCAGGTTCTGGAACGCCAGGGAAAGTAGTTTTTCCCCCTTTTGAAAAAGTGTCATATATATTATAATGTAGAAAGATGAATACAGAAAAGCGAAAGGATTGCGTTCCGGTGTATGAAGCAGAGTGGAATGAGAAGTTTCGCTTTACAAAAAACACAGACAAAGAGAGGAAATCACGATGGAAAAAATGAAAAAATGTTTATATTATGGATCACCCGCTGATCAAACACAAAATTTCAATGCTCCGTGATAAAAATACAGGAACAAACGAGTTCCGTAAACTGGTGGAGGAAATCGGAATCCTGATGGGATATGAGGCGCTTCGTGATCTTCCTACAGAGGAAGTGGAAATCGAGACACCGATAGAAACCTGTAAGACACCGATGATCTCAGGTAAGAAGCTGGCAGTGATCCCGGTCCTCCGTGCAGGACTTGGAATGGTAAACAGCATTCTCACACTGGTACCGTCTGCAAAGGTCGGACATGTGGGACTTTACCGTGATCCGGTAACACATGAGCCCCATGAGTATTACTGTAAGCTTCCTGAATCTATTGACGAGCGTATTTCAGTGATCGTTGATCCGATGCTTGCAACCGGCGGTTCTGCCGAAGCTGCCATTGATTTTGTCAAGAAACAGGGCGGAAAGAATATCAAGTTTATGTGCATCATCGCAGCTCCTGAGGGACTGAAACGTCTCCATGAGGCACATCCGGATGTACAGATCTACTGCGGTTCCCTTGACAGAGAGCTCAATGAGAACGCTTACATCTGCCCGGGACTTGGAGATGCCGGAGACCGTATTTTTGGTACTAAATAATTTTGAAAAAATCTTAAAAAATACTTGACACACCCGGCACTGTTATGGTATTGTACCTAAGAACGCTGCCGAAGACAGTAGGTGCCGTAAGGCATAAGGATCAAAACGCCTACCGAGGTCCAAGTATTCTGAGTTAAGATTACACAAGGCCTTATTGCGAAGCAGTAAGGTCTTTTTTTAAACAGATTGACTTATTGCGACGGCGGTATACAAAATCTATAAGGAGGTGTACCATTTCATGGCAAAAGTAGAACTGAAACAACCAATCGTAGAAGAGATCTCTAACAGCATTAAAGACGCACAGTCTGTTGTACTTGTAAACTACAGCGGTCTTACAGTTGAGCAGGATACAATTCTTCGTAAAGAGTTAAGAGAAGCTGGTGTTCAGTACAAGGTATACAAAAATACCATGATGCGTCGTGCATTCGAGGGTACAGCATTTGAGAGCCTCAGTGATCATTTACATGGCACAAATGCGATCGCTATCTCCGAGACAGACGCAACTGCTCCGGCAAGAATCCTTGCTAAATATGCAAAACAGTTCCCGGCACTGGAGCTGATCGCAGGTGTAGTTGAAGGTAACTACAATGATCAGGCCGGAATTCAGGCACTGTCCACAATTCCTTCAAGAGAGGAACTTCTTGGAAAACTGCTTGGAAGCATGCAGTCTCCGATCGCAAACTTCGCTCGTGTGCTTAATCAGATCGCAGAGCAGAACGGCGGAGCTGACGCAGCAGCTGCTGAGTAATCCCAGCAACGTGCAATTGGCGGCATAACGACCGCATGATTATTAATTAAAATTTATAAATGGAGGGAAATTAAAATGGCAAAATTAACAACAGAAGAATTTATTGCAGCAATCAAAGAATTATCTGTATTAGAGTTAAATGACCTTGTAAAAGCTTGTGAGGAAGAGTTCGGCGTTTCCGCAGCAGCAGGTGTTGTTGTAGCAGCAGCAGGTGCAGCAGGCGAGGCAGCTGAGGAGAAAGATGAGTTTGACGTAGAGCTTACAGAGGTTGGCGCTAACAAAGTTAAAGTTATCAAAGTTGTTCGTGAGGTTACAGGTCTTGGACTTAAAGAGGCTAAAGCTATCGTTGATGGTGCTCCGAAGGTTGTTAAAGAGGGCGCATCCAAAGCTGAGGCTGAGGACATCAAAACTAAACTTGAGGCTGAGGGAGCTAAGGTTACACTTAAATAATCCGATCAGATCAGAAGTTTAAAGGCTGTTGTGACTGCCGGTTTACCGGCGGCACAGCAGCCTTTTTTAGTGAAAAAATCCAGGGTAAATCTTGCTTTTTGAAGAAAAAGAAAGGATAATAAAGGAGATAGGAAAGGGTGGATGGAATATGAAACGAAAAATAATGGCCTGTATCCTTGCTGCTGCGTTGGGAATCACAGGAGTTTCTTTTCCGACGGCAGCCAAGACAGTGTCTGTCGGAAAAAATGTAAAAAATATAACTGTAAACGTGAAAAATCCTCTGGATGAACTTCGGGCTCAGGAAGCTGCAATGCAGCAGCAGGAGGAGCTTGAAGAAGAGGAAAATATGCCAGAACAGGATCTGGATCCGCTTGTGCTGGATAACGATGGCAGTGTGGTTCCTGCATCACAGGCATCCTGGACAAAGATAGAGTCAGGTGCTGTAGAAGCAATGGATGTATCAGAGGCATCGGGGGATGAGGAAATATCGGAAAATTCAACTGAAGACACATTTTCAGATGGAAGCACAGATGGAGATTTTGACACAAATAAGAATATTTCTGACAATGCAGCAACGGAAGCTGGCAGTGAGGATATTCAGACAGTAGATGGCAGTATCAGCGGAGAATTGCCGGCAGATTTTTCCGAAGGAACGGAGAACGGCGATAACGGTTCCGAAGAACTTCAGCTTCAGCAGGAAAACGGTAATGTAGAAAACGTCGCAGAGCCGGATAATAATAAAGCTGATGAAGGCGCAGGTCAGGCACAGACTGATTTTACAGATGATGCCAATGCTGCTGGGGATTTTTCCGCAGGAGATGCTTCAGATGGAGAACTTGGAACTTATCAGACTGTGACTCTGGAAGTTGAGGAAGGACAGGATATCACAGCACCCTTGAACACACTGTTTCTTGAACTGAAAGATCAGGCCACAGATGAAAATCCCTGCAAGATCATAATTCCACCGGGAAATTATGAACTGACAGGTACACTTTGCATGTACAGTAATATGTACTTATATGCAAGAGACGCTAATATTACAAAAACGTCTACCACCAAACATCTGATCCTCCGTCTTGGAAATACCAAAGATTCAGAAGGCGGATATGATGGATATCGCAACATTGTGATCGATGGAGGAACCTGGGACTACAATTATCAGTGTGTGGAAAATAAGGATGCACCAGGCGGATTTGTGGGATTTTGCATTGGACATGCTACGAATGTTACGATTAAAAATGCTACATTTCTTAATAATCTGAAATCTCATTTTCTGGAATTTGGCGGAGTGAAAAATGCCAAGATCACAGGCTGTACATTCAGTGGCTATTATAAGAATTATGTGGAAGGCGGACAGGAATGTATTCAGATCGACTGCTGTACAGATGAGAGCAATGTTTTTCCGCAGTACAGACCTTATGATGGAACGACCTGTGAAGATTTTGTGATCGATGGAAATGTGTTCGAAGATGTCTTTACAGGGCTGGGAACGCACAGTATGATGTCCGGAAAAACATATAAAAGGATCACAGTTACGAATAATACTTTCCATAATGTAAAAAAACGCTGTATAAGGTTTATGAATTATGAAGATTCTACAGCAGAAAATAATACCATGGTAAATGTGGGAAATGGAGTGGACATTTCTTCTGTGAGCAGCAATACACACCAGACGCCAGGCTATGATGATGGGCCGGACATGCTGAAAAACAGGAATCTTCGTGTGGCAGGAAACTACATCAGTCTTGCCAGAACTACCAGCATTGGTGGAATTGCATGGATCTGCAGTGGTATAAAAGTTTCAGGCTATAATATGAAAAAAGATGGAGCTGTGCTCCCTAAAAAGATATATCCGGTGAAAGGTGTGACTGTAGAAGATAATCAGATCAGCGGATATGGAAACGGAATCAGCATGTCTCTTACTGACACAGATACCGTAACAGATAATCAGGTAACAATGAAAAAAACTTCTTCATATTCCAATTTTGGGATTTATGCCCAGGATTCCAGAGGAAGCGTTATCAGCAGGAATACAGTGTCCGGAACTGCAAATACGGGAATTTATCTCTCCGGTTCTGTCTATGCAGCAGGATCAAAACAGAAAAATCTTGTAGAGCGGAATGCTGTTTCCGGAGCAGGCGGAGATGGAATTTATCTGCAATCTGTAAATACTTCATCCACTGCACAGAAGAATACTGTTAAATCAGTGGCCGGCTCGGGAATACGTGTAAATGCAGGAAAGAACAATAATGTTCTTGGTAATATCTGTTTATCCAACAAAAATCATGGCGTGAAAATTGAGTATGTGGCCGGCGGAGTCAGGGTAAAAAGCAATCGTGTGACATCAAATGCAAAAAGTGGTATTTTGCTCTGGAAATCAAAAGTATCCGAAGTATCAGGAAACCGTGCGGAGAAAAATAGGGGGAATGGTGTTTATGCATATGCATCTGTAATACCGGTCATGAAAAAGAATACATTTTGTGAAAACGGAAAGGTTCAGGCGGTATATGTAAAAAGCTGCAAAGGATGGACCGGCATCAACCGTCCTTCATGCAGAGCTGTTACATCAAGAAGTACAGCTATAAGCGGAACTGCATCAGGCAGCCAGACAGTTATTGCCTATGCGCGGCGTTCCGGAAAACAGACAAAGCTGGGTGTCTCATCCGTAAACAAAAAGAAACAGTACGTTATTAAAATAAAGAAGCAAAAAAAGAATACTGCTCTGAAACTTGTCTCAAAAGATAAATACGGAAATACAGTAACAGTAAATACTATTGTGAAGTAAGTATGTGTGATAAAAAAAGATTCTGTTCCGGATATCCATACATCGTATGTATAGAAGGAACAGAATCTTTTTTTTGAAAAAATGTAAAAAAATCAAAAAAAGTGCTTGACACACTTTTTTTCTTATGTTAAAGTGGAGGATGCTATATTATGGCTAGATATGCCTGCCTAAAGGTCAGGCGGGATCATGTTGTAATAAATAATAAAAAAACAGGGGTGAAACGTCAATGGAAAAAAACAGAATTCGTTCTGTAAAAACTGGAAAAAGCATGCGTATGAGCTACCAGAGACAAAAAGAAGTCCTGGAAATGCCAAACCTGATCGAAGTTCAGAAAGATTCCTACCAGTGGTTTCTTGACGAAGGTTTAAAAGAAGTATTTGATGATATTTCTCCGATCGCAGATTACGGCGGAAAGCTCAGTCTGGAATTCATCGATTTCACATACGATGAAAAAGATGCAAAATATTCCATCGAGCAGTGTAAAGAACGTGACGTGACTTATGCCGCACCTTTGAAGGTTCGAGTAAGGCTGATCAATAAGGAAACAGAAGAGATCAACGAACACGAGATTTTCATGGGAGATTTACCGCTGATGACAGCTACGGGTACCTTTGTTATCAATGGTGCTGAGCGTGTTATTGTCAGCCAGTTAGTACGTTCCCCTGGAATCTATTACGCAATCGCGCATGATAAACTTGGTAAGAGACTGTTCTCCAGTACTGTTATCCCGAACAGAGGTGCATGGCTGGAATATGAGACAGACTCTAATGATGTTTTCTATGTACGTGTTGACAGAACAAGAAAGGTTCCGATCACTGTTCTGATCCGAGCACTTGGTGTAGGAGCAATGCAGAGATTATTGATCTCTTCGGTGAAGAGCCAAAGATCCTTGCAAGTTTTACAAAGGATACATCCACCAACTATCAGGAAGGTCTTCTTGAATTATACAAGAAAATCCGTCCGGGTGAGCCGCTTGCAGTTGAGAGTGCGGAGAGCCTTATCAATGCAATGTTCTTTGATCCGAGAAGATATGACCTTGCGAAAGTTGGACGTTATAAATTTAACAAGAAGCTCCACCTCAACAGAAGAATCGTTGGTCACAGACTGGCTGAGGATGTTGTTGATGCTTCTACAGGCGAAATCCTGGCAGAAGAAGGAACTGTTGTGACAAAAGAAATGGCAAATACCATCCAGAACAGCGCTGTTCCATATGTATGGATCCTTGGCGAGGAAGACCGCAGAATCAAGGTTCTTTCCAACTTAATGGTGGATATCCGCCACTACCTTCCGGAGATCGAAGATCCGAAGAGCATCGGTGTTACAGAATCAGTATACTACCCTGTTCTCGAGAATATTCTGGAAGAAAATGACACATTAGAAGAACAGAATTGCAGCGATCCACAGAGATATCCACGATCTGATTCCGAAGCATATCACAAAAGAAGACATCTTTGCTTCTATCAACTACAATATGCATCTGGAATATGGCCTTGGCAATGCCGATGATATCGATCACCTTGGCAACCGTCGTATACGTGCGGTAGGTGAGCTGCTTCAGAACCAGTACAGAATCGGTCTTTCCAGACTGGAACGTGTGGTTCGTGAGCGAATGACAACTCAGGATACAGAGAATATTTCTCCACAGTCCCTGATTAATATTAAACCTGTAACTGCAGCAGTGAAAGAGTTCTTCGGTTCTTCCCAGCTGTCACAGTTCATGGATCAGAACAACCCTCTTGGTGAGCTGACCCATAAGAGACGTCTTTCCGCCCTGGGACCTGGCGGTCTGTCACGAGACAGAGCCGGATTCGAGGTTCGAGATGTCCATTACTCCCATTACGGAAGAATGTGCCCTGTCGAGACACCTGAAGGTCCTAACATCGGTCTGATCAACTCTCTTGCATCTTATGCAAGAATCAATCAGTACGGATTTATTGAGGCACCATACCGCAAGATCGACAAATCAGATCCTAAGAATCCTCGTGTAACAGATGAGGTTGTATATATGACTGCTGATGAAGAGGATAATTACCATGTAGCACAGGCGAATGAGCCTCTGGACGAAGAAGGATATTTCATTCATAAGAATGTATCCGGTCGTTTCCGTGAAGAGACTCAGGAGTATGAGCGTCATATGTTTGATTACATGGATGTATCTCCTCGTATGGTATTCTCCGTCGCTACTGCCCTGATCCCGTTCCTGCAGAACGACGATGCCAACCGTGCGCTGATGGGATCAAACATGCAGCGTCAGGCTGTGCCGCTTCTGACAACAGAGGCTCCGGTAGTTGGTACTGGTATGGAAGTGAAGACAGCAGTTGACTCCGGTGTCTGCGTAGTTGCAAAGAAATCTGGTACTGTACTTCGTTCCACATCTACAGATATCAGCATTAAGAATGATGATGGTACAAAAGATGATTACCATCTGACTAAATATCTGAGAAGTAACCAGAGTAACTGTTATAACCAGAAACCAATCGTATTCCAGGGTGAGCACGTAGAGGCAGGACAGGTTATCGCAGATGGTCCTTCCACAGCAAACGGAGAACTTGCTCTTGGTAAGAACCCGCTGATCGGATTCATGACATGGGAAGGTTATAACTACGAGGATGCGGTACTCCTCAGTGAAAGACTTGTTATGGACGATGTTTATACATCTGTTCATATTGAAGAATATGAATGCGAAGCCCGTGATACCAAACTGGGACCGGAAGAGATCACACGTGATGTTCCTGGCGTGGGCGACGATGCACTGAAAGATCTGGATGAGCGTGGTATTATCCGCATCGGTGCTGAAGTACGTGCCGGCGATATCCTTGTTGGTAAAGTTACTCCTAAGGGAGAGACAGAGCTTACGGCAGAAGAGAGACTTCTTCGTGCAATCTTTGGTGAGAAAGCACGTGAAGTACGTGATACTTCTCTGAAAGTACCTCACGGTGAATACGGTATTATCGTAGATGCCAAGGTATTTACAAGAGAGAACGGCGATGAGATGTCACCTGGTGTTAACCAGTCCGTACGTATCTATATCGCACAGAAGAGAAAGATTTCCGTTGGTGATAAGATGGCCGGACGTCATGGTAACAAGGGTGTTG
>ENA-OQED01000222-OQED01000222.1-human-gut-metagenome-genome-assembly--contig:-NODE-222-length-23294-cov-5.739371_pt1 | contig 23294 bp, 14 predicted proteins | sample MGYA00242790_ERZ504625 | MGnify/ENA primary metagenome ERZ504625 (study PRJEB26092, sample SAMD00036345) | human gut metagenome | host: Homo sapiens | study: EMG produced TPA metagenomics assembly of...
TTCGAAGACTTCAAGAGAGGACCTGGACGAATGCATCATCCATTGGAACACGAGAAGGAGGGCAGGTTAAACTGAAGGGACTGACCCCGGAGGAATTCCGGAATCAGTCCCTATGTGCGGCGTAGGCCGCTTATTAGCCCGTCCAAGAATTGGGGCGCAGTTCACCTTGGGGCACGACGGGGCGGGCAAGCGGCTATAAGCAGCAGGCTTAGAACAGGCCGGTGATGTTGCCGTCGTTGTCGACGTCGATGTTCTCGGCCGCGGGGACCTTGGGCAGGCCCGGCATGGTCAGGACGCTGCCAGTCAGCGCGACCACAAAGTGGGCACCGGCGGAAACCTTGAGCTCGCGCACGGTGATGCGGAAGCCCTCGGGGGCGCCCAGCGCCTTGGCGTTGTCGCTAAAGCTGTACTGGGTCTTGGCGACGCACACCGGCAGGTTGCCAAAGCCGTTCTCGCGCAGCTCGGCGAGCTGACGCTTGGCAGCCGGCGTAAAGTCAACGCCGTCGGCGCGGTAGACCTTGGTGGCGACGGCCTCGAGGGCATCAGCAACATCGGCGCCGTCCTCGTAGGCAAACTTGAACTCGCTCGGCTGCTCAATCAGGCGCATGACCTCATCGGCCAGGTCGAGCGCACCCTCGCCGCCCTTGGCCCAGACCTCGGAAAGCTTAACGTTAACGCCGAGCTTCTGGCACTCGGACTCGATGAGCTCGAGTTCGGCCTCAGTGTCCGTCGGGAAGCGGTTGATGGCGACCACGCAGGGCAGACCGTAGACATTCTGAATGTTGTCGACGTGGCGCAGCAGGTTGGGCATACCGGCCTTGAGGGCCTCGAGGTTCTCGTCGTTAAGGTCGGCCTTGGCAACACCGCCGTTGTACTTAAGCGCACGGGCGGTGGCGACAATCACGACGGCGCTGGGACGAACGCCCGTCATGCGACACTTGATGTCGAGGAACTTCTCGGCACCCAGATCGGCGCCAAAGCCTGCCTCGGTAATGGCGACATCACCAAAGCGCATGGCCATACGCGTGGCCATGATGGAGTTGCAGCCGTGGGCGATATTGGCGAAGGGACCGCCGTGGACAAATGCGGGCGTGCCCTCGAGCGTCTGCACCAAATTGGGCTTGAGCGCATCCTTAAGCAGCGCGGCCATGGCGCCCTGAGCCTTGAGGTCGCGGGCGCGGACGGGCTCGCCGGCATAGCTGTAGCCGACGACAATCTCGCCCAGGCGCTCCTTGAGGTCGTTGATGCTCGTGGATAAGCACAGGATCGCCATGACCTCGGAGGCAACGGTGATATCGAAGCCGTCCTCGCGCGGCACGCCCTGAGCCTTGCCGCCGATGCCGTCGATAACATGGCGCAGCTGGCGGTCGTTCATGTCGACGACGCGCTTCCAGGTGATGCGCTTGACGTCGATACCGAGCTGGTTGCCCTGCTGAATATGGTTGTCGAGCATGGCGGCCAGCAGGTTATTGGCGGCACCGATAGCGTGGAAGTCGCCGGTAAAGTGCAGGTTGATGTCTTCCATGGGGATGACCTGGGCCCAACCGCCGCCGGCGGCGCCGCCCTTGACGCCAAAGACGGGGCCGAGCGAGGGCTCGCGCAGGGCCACAGCGCTCTTGACACCGCGACGGCGCAGGCCATCGGCCAGACCGATGGTCGTGGTGGTCTTGCCCTCGCCAGCGGGCGTGGGGTTGATGGCGGTCACGAGGACGAGCTTGGCCTGGTGATCGGTCGGCTCGTTGAGCAGCGAATAGTCGACCTTAGCCTTGTCGAAGCCGTACGGAATCAGGTGCTTTACGTCGACGCCGGCGTTCTCAGCCACCTCGGTAATGGGCAGCGGCGTGACGGAACGTGCGATTTCGATGTCAGTAGGCATGGGCGGTCCTTTCGTTACCGGATGAGAAAAAGACCAATTCAGCATAGCACGGGCGCGCAATAGTAAAACACCCGTAACCGATGAATGGCGATATGTTTATCCAATGCTCAGCGATAGCCTACAGACTAGCCAAAACAAACCCGACTCTAAACGGCTGGCTCGATACCCAAATGCTCAAAGGTGCGAAGCGTTGCCTGACGGCCCTGGGGCGTGCGAATCATCAAGCCGCACTGCAGCAGATAGGGCTCATAGACATCCTCGAGCGTACCCGGGTCCTCGCCCACCGCGCTGGCAAGGGTCGTCAGGCCCACGGCACGGCCGGAGAACGTCTTGGCGAGCGTCTCCAAGATGCGAATATCCATCCAGTCCAGACCAAGCTCATCAATCTCGAAGAACTCGAGTGCCTGACGGCAAATATCAAGCTCAATAGGACCGTTGCCGCGCACCTGCGCATAGTCGCGCACGCGTTTGAGCAGACGGTTGGCCAGGCGCGGCGTGCCACGCGAACGCGAGCCGATCTCGAGCGCACTCGGATGGTCTATCGTCACGCCCAAGATGGTCGCCGAGCGGGTCACGATCTGGGCAAGCTCCTCGACCGTGTAGTAATCCAGGCGATACGAAATGCCAAAGCGGTCGCGCAGCGGGCCGGTCAGCATGCCCGAGCGAGTCGTTGCCGCCACCAGCGTGAACTTAGGGATATCCAGGCGAATCGAGCGCGCCGCCGGACCCTTACCGATAACGATATCGAGCGCAAAGTCCTCCATCGCGGGATACAGAACTTCCTCGACCGAACGGTTGAGTCGGTGGATCTCGTCGATAAACAGTACGTCACCCGGCTGCAAGTTAGTCAGGATAGCCGCGAGGTCGCCGGTACGCGCAATGGCCGGGCCACTCGTCGTCTTGATCTGAGCGCCCAGCTCGTTGGCGATAACGGTAGCCAGCGTGGTCTTGCCCAGGCCCGGAGGACCCGAGAAGATCACGTGGTCGAGCGTCTCGCCACGGCTCTGCGCCGCCTCGATCAGCACGCGAAGGCTCTGCTTGATATGCTCCTGACCGCAGTAGTCGTCCAGGCGCTGGGGACGCAGGGTACGGTCGACATCGAGGTCTTCGGGCGTCAGCTCCGAGCCCACCATGCGCTCACCGTGCGCCATGGATGCCGCCGGCGAGTTGCCGGGCGTCGCCCACAGGTCCTGAGAGTCATCGGCTTCCCACATCACGCATCCATTCCGAGTCGCTTAAGCGCCGCGCCGAGCAGATCCTCGACACGCATATCCTGCCCATCATACCCGCTCAGGGCAACCTCGGTCTCCTGAGGGCTAAAGCCCATGGAAAGGAGCGCCGCGCGGGCGTCATCGATCGCCGAGGGAGCGGCGGCGGGAACCGGCATCGCAACCTGACCGGGAATTACGTCGACCGGAACAAAGCCCTTGTCCTTGGCAAAGGTACTCTTGAGCTCCAAGATGAGGCGTTGGGCGGTCTTTTTGCCCACACCGGGCACCTTGGCCATGCCCTTGTCATCCTCGGCCATTACCAGGGAATACAGCTGTCCCACGGTATAGGTGGAAAGCACGGCAAGCGCCAGGCGTGGACCGACGCCCGAGACAGAAACGAGCCGATCGAACATCGTGCGCTCGTCCTTGGAAGCAAAGCCAAAAAGCGTCATGGCGTCCTCGCGCACCTGCATGCGGGTATAGAGGCGAACCTCACCGCCGGGCGTAGGCAGCGTGGCGGCAGTGCTGCCCGAAATACCGAGCTCAAAGCCCACGCCCGACACATCGACGACGGCCGAGCTCATCGTGGCCTCGATAAGCGTTCCATGGAGCTGGGAGATCATCAGTATCCGGTTCCTCTCTGTTGATAGAACTCGCCGCCGGTAAGCGCCCGGGTGCGGCTTAGGTTAACGTGACAGATGGCGCAAGCTAGGGCATCGGCGGCATGGTCTGGGTGAGGGTCGTGATCGAGCTGCGTGAGCGTGCGCACCATGTAGGCAACCTGCCGCTTGTCTGCGGCACCCGTGCCCACCACGGCCTGCTTAATCTGCATGGGCGTGTATTCGCCAATCTCGAGCGCGCATTCCGAAAGCGCCACGAGCGCGGCACCGCGGGCATGCGCCGTGGGGATGGCCGAGCGGACGTTAGCGCCAAAGTAGATGCTCTCGATAGCCGCGGTATCGGGACGGTAGCGTTCGACGACGCCCTTGAGGTCGTGGGCGATATGCGACAGGCGCACCGCGAGCGGGCTGCCCGCGCTGGTCTCGATACAACCGTAGGCACGGCAGCGAACCTCGCCACGTCGCTCCTCGATAATCCCCCAGCCCGTATGGGCCAAACCGGGGTCGATACCCAAAATGACCAAGCCAACCTCCCCTCGCCTTTTTTCCAAGCGCAAGGCAAGGCCCCGCGCATCATTCACGAACGTCTGTTCTAGAATAACACAACGCTAGCCCTATAAGTCAGCCGAGATCGAATTGTAGGTTGAGCATACGCAAGCGAGCGCCCGCCAGAGCGAGCAAGGTGCCTTGAAAGAGGAGGGCATTGACCTGGTGGTCATGCCCGACGATTGAAAGGCAGATTGCCGCTCTGGCGGGCGCGCAGCGTCGACTCGTTACGCGGTTTGGTAAAACCGCGTAACCTTTTTAGTTCTGCGAGAAGAATGGGAACTGTCGGGGGTCTACCGGCGGATGCGGCATCGGACCACCCTGCGGTCCGCCCTGGCCGCCCATCATTTTTTCGATGGCGTCCTGGACCTCGCCCTCAAACCGCTTCATGCCCTCATGCAGACGACGCTGACCGTCCTCGGAGCGCAGCTCTTCCATCTGCTCGGGCGAAATACCCAACAGCTCGCCTAATAAGCCCATCATCTCGCCGCGCATACGGTCACTCGTATCGTCGTCGGCAAAGCGTCGCACCTCAGCGCGTGCCAGCGAATCAACCGTCATGCGCTCCTTGCCGTTGAGCCCCAGATCGGACCACGCAAGCATGTACGGCCAAGCGCGCTCGGCAAACGAACGGGCCGAGACGATCGGCACCGTCGGCAGCATGTGACGAGCAGCCTCACCTTGGCGCACGAGTATCAACAGCAGCGAGCAGGCCTCGGGCTTGCCGGCGGCCATCGGGATGTCGTCGAAAGGTCGATTGCGGTCTACGTGCGACTCAAGCGCACCATCGACCTCGCCCGGCTCAAGCCCGCCAAGCAGCTGCGCCGCGCGGTCGAGCATGTCGACCGGACCGTCAAGCGTCGAGAGCGCTTGCGCCAGCACGCGATCCATGCAATCCTCCACCGCGTTGAGCGTCACGAGCTCTTGGGGCACCACAGCCGAGGCGCGGTTGCGCACGCGCGCCACAAACTCGAGCGTCGATAGATACACGTCGCCAAAGGGCGCAAAGTCGCCCTGGTAGCCGCCGGACAACGCGGGCGCCGCCAGCGCGTACTCGGTCTTGGAAAGCGGGCTCAGCGCCATGGCGCCCAGCTCGAGCGCCGTATCCTCGAGCATCAGGCCCAGCGCACGCGAACGCAGGCGTTCGGCATCGCCCGCCGACACGTCGCGGTCGAGCACGCGCGCTGCATCCGGCGCATCGCGCTCGACGGTGCGAATGTGCAAGCGCTCAGCAATTGAGCGCACGGCAGAACAGCGGGCGGCCTCGGCCTCCTCCTGCGCCGGTGTAAAGATGCGATTGCGCCCCAGCACCAGGCCAATCACATTACGCGGACCCAAGGCATCGACGGCGAGCGCCGCCAATAGGGACGACGGCAGATCGCCCTCGAGCGCCACCACGGCACGCGACGCACCGCGGGCGCGGGCATTGTCGCGCACGGCAAGCACCAGCGCCTGCCACAGCCACTCCTCGGAGCGAAACTGGGGCAGCTCATGGTCCTCCAGGGCATCGAGCATCACGCCGCGCTGAATCTCCTGAACCAGCAGGCTCTCCTCAAAGCACGGCGCCTGGGCCACCACGCGACCGCAATCGTCGAGCACAAACGACCCGCCGGTATACACCGACTCGTCATAGGCACCGACCGGCGCCATGCAGGCAAACCACACACTGCGCTTGGACGCGATCTTGCGGTAGGCACCGCTGCGCACGGCGGCAATGGCGGCAGTCTCACGGTCGGTCATGTCAAACGCGTTGAACTGGAAATAGGCGATGAGGTCGACGCCGGTCGGCAGCATCTCGAGCTCGCGATCTAGGTCAAACACCACGCGATGCGCACGCCGTCCACGTCAAACACCGGCGGTGCCCAACGCGCGTCGTTGCTCTCGCCACGCTGCAGGGCGATGCTTGCGCGCGCGGGCACCACGCGACCATCCTTAAGCATCATGTAGTCGAGCAGAGGCTGGCCCTCAAACGAAACCGCAGAGGGCACGATGCAGATCATGTCGAGCTCTTGGATGCGCTCGGCAACGCCCGTCAAGCCCGTCAGCATATCGTGCTCAAAATCGGCAGCGCCCACCAGGCTGCCCGGCATGGCGCCCATAAAGAGCGGGGCCGGAACGCACAGCACGCGCGCGCCGCGCTCATGAGCCAGGCGAGCCTGGTCCTCGATGCGGCCGCAAATGCCCTCGATGTCACCCAGGCGCATATCGATCTGTGCAAGTGCGAGCTTCATGGCCCAGCCTTTCCGTCGTAAATCGTCGTTGCCGTAGTAAAAGCGCCGGCCGCATAATGCAGCCGGCGCTCGCATGTGCATATGCTAGCTATGATACCCCGAGCGGGGGCGCGCTCCTAGAACGTCGCGGACCACAGCCCATGCAGGTTGCAGTAGGCATAGACGGTACCAGTCTTGGAGCCGCCAGCGAAAAACGTCGTGGGCTTCATGCCGGGCTCAAGGTAATGGACCTCCAGGCGGCCCTCGGCCTCAAGCGCGATCCACTCGATGTAGTGCTCGGGCAGCATGGGGTGCTCCGTCGAGCCCACGCGCGCGCGAATGACGTGGCCGTCGCGCTCGATCTCGACAACGGGCATATGCTTCTCGTGCGCCGCGTCCTCGGTGTTCGCCGTCAACTCCGTGCAGCCGGCAGGGGTCGCAACGTCGTCGCCAAGGGCAGCAACAAGCTTGCCATCGGAGTCCTTAAAGAATTTCGCCATGATGTTCTCCTTTGCTGATGTGCCAATGTACTTGATCCTTCTTATGCCCAAAGAGCGCCGGGCCATCCATGGCATTGCAAATGAACACATAACGGGCGAGAACGGTGGGGCGGCGCGTACTATCCGCCCTGGCGGCCCCACCCGAGCGGGTTAGCGACCGTCGCCACCGAGCAGCGCCAGAACATCCTCGCGCGTGAACAGCGCCGATGAGATGCCGTCGCCGCCGAGCACGCTGTTGACCAGATCGCGCTTGGACTCCTGCATCTGCATAATGCGTTCCTCGATCGTGTCCTTGGCGATGAGCTTGTACACGGTCACGGTGTGCTGCTGGCCAATGCGGTGGGCGCGGTCGGTCGCCTGGTCCTGCGCCGCCACGTTCCACCACGGGTCGTAGTGGATGACCACGTCGGCAGCCGTCAAATTAAGGCCCACGCCGCCCGCCTTGAGCGAAATCAAGAACACCGGCACCTCGCCCGCTTGGAACTGCGCAACCATCTTGGCGCGACTCTCCTTAGACGATGCGCCCGTAAGCTTAAGAAAGGCGATATCCTCCTTGACCAGGCGCTTGCCAATGATATCGAGCATGCCCGTAAACTGGCTGAACAGCAAGATGCGGTGACCGCCGTCAAGCGCGCCGTGAACGAGCTCCATGCACGTATCGAGCTTGGCGCTTCCCGCCTTGTAGTCCGCATAGTGCAGATGCGGGTCGCAGCAGATCTGACGCAGCTTGGTGAGCTCGGCAAGTACCTTGAGCTTGTCTTTCTTAAACTCCCCGGCCTCGCGGTGCTGCACTTGCTGGGCAATGCGGTCCTGGTTGGCCAGGTAGAGCTTGCGCTGCTCGCCGGTAAGCTGCGCCATCACCGTATCCTCGATCTTCTCGGGCAGATCGGCCACCACCTCTTCCTTGACGCGACGCAGCACAAACGGCGATACGAGCGCCTGCAAACGAGCGGCACTATCGCCCTCAGCATGCTCGACGGGACTCTCAAAGCGCTTGGCAAATGAGTCGCGCGTGCCCAGAAGACCCGGCATCAAAAAGTCGAAGATACTCCAGAGCTCGGACAGGCGGTTTTCGATGGGCGTTCCCGTCAAGGCAAAGCGCACGCCGGCCGGCAGGCGCTTGGCGGCGCGCGCCACCTGGGTGAGCGGGTTTTTAATGTACTGGGCCTCGTCGAGCACCACGCGGGTAAAGTCCTGCTCGATGTATTCGTCGATGTCGCGGCGCATGAGGTCATACGACGTCACGACCACGTTGTGCTCGGCTGCGCCGGCAATTTGCACGCGACGCTGGGCTTTGGCGCCCACGATGGCGCACACATCAAGCGAGGGGGCAAAGCGCTCCAACTCGGCAGCCCAGTTGTACACGAGCGACGCGGGGCATACCACGAGCGTGGGCTTGGTATCCCCCGCCTCCACGCGCGCCAGGATATGTGCGATCATCTGCAGCGTTTTGCCCAAGCCCATATCGTCGGCCAAGATGCCGCCGAGGCCCAAGTGCTCAAGCGAGCCGAGCCACTGATAGCCGTCGACCTGGTAGCCACGCAGCGTAGCCTTGAGCGAGGCGGGCACCGTAAAGTCCATCTTGCCGAGCGTGTCCAGACGCTCGACGGTGCGGCGGAACGCGGCGTCGCGATCGGCCTCGAGCGCCGGCGTGCGCGCGAGCATGCTGTCGACAAAAAGGGTGCTCGAGGCGGGAAGCGACACGCCGTCGAGCAGGTCGACGGCATCGACGCCCAGGTCCTCGGCAAGACCAAACGCGGCACGAGCGCCCTCGTCCAGGCGAACGATGTCACCGGACGTAAGGCGCGCAAACGTCTGGTGGCGCTTATACGAATCGAGATAGATGGCAAGGTCAGCCGCTGAAAGCCCGCTCGCACCCAGCTCGACGTCGAGCAAGTTGCTCTTGACGGTCGCACGCACCGAAAGCTTGGGCGCAGGACGGACCGAGATCTGGCGCAGGCGATCGCTGAGCATGATCTCGCCCAGTTCGGACAGGGCAGACAGGCCCTCGGTCAGCAAGTGGAACAGGCGGGCGTCATCGCGCTCCTCAAATGCCAGGCCGCCCTCGTAGAAATCGAAGTACAGGGCAGCCGTGTCCATAACGCGAAACTCCGCCACCGTATCGCGGGGCGGAACGCCGGGGCGTTGTTCTTCGAAGGGACTGCCCGGAGCACCAAGACTAAAGAGATCTGCCGACCAATCGCCGTAGGTCACCGTAATCTTGCAGGTCACAAGACCATCGTCGGCGCCGATCGCCATGGCAAAGCTCGGCTCGGGCGCCACGGCGTCGAGCGCGGCGGGAGCGGTCAGGTCGGTGTAGTCGCGCAAGATAGGCAGCGCCATGCGGCAGAACTCGCCCACCTGGTCGGCGGCGATATGGACCGGCGTGCGGCAGGGCAACAAGTGCGATAGGAACGGTGCCGCATGCTGGGCAAACGCCGTGTCGCTACGGCGTGCGCGGCGCGTATCGACCAGATAGGCTGCGTCACCAGCGACAAAGCAATACGTATCGGCCGGCAGACGCAAGTCGTAGCTGCCTCCCGCCGCCGGTGCAATCTTGGCGGCAAGGAGCGGCGGGCGCTTGGCCGGGACTTCGCCCTCCCCCTGCGGCGACGGCTCGACCGCCACCTCGTAGGCGCGATGCGTCGTCGTCCCCCGCGACCAAGCAGGCTCAAAGGACAGGGTCCTGCCACGCAGCAGGTCCAGCACGGACACGACGGAATACTCGGATACCGGCAACTGACGCTCGGCGACAAAGCCGCTGCGGGCAAAGTCGTACGATGCCGAGCGCGAGCTCGTAATATCACCTAGGTAGGCGACCGTCATTGCAACAAAGTCAAGCAGCTTTGTCGACACGTCATCGAATGCCTCGGGCACATGGACAAACGTAAGCTTCTTGCCATAGGAGAACGTACCGCCGCGCACATAGGCATCGGCCATGCCGTCGATATCCTTAACCACGTAGGACACCGAACCGCAGCGAATGCGAAACTCGAGTGCCCAGTTAAAACGATCGGCAAACAGCGGATTGTAGTACGGCACCAGCGAGGGCTCCAGCACTGCCTTGGGCGCATCGGGGTCAATGGTGCCGGCGAACTTGCGACGCATAGCCACGAGCTCGTCCATGCGCGCGTCCGAAAGATCGGAAAGCGCCGCCACAAGGCTCGGGCTCGTGGGGACGGGTGCCGGGAAGGGAAAATTGGGGTTGACCGCAGATGCGGTGGGCGCGGGGTGTGTGGGCTGCTTTGACTGTGCGGGCGGTGCCGTAAACGTGCGGACCGGCGTACGCAAGCCCTCGACGGGCTCGGCGCCACTGGCATCCAGATACGCCAGCGCCGTGGCGATAGCGTGCTTGCACATGCCGGAATAGCGGAAGGCGGCGGGGCAATCGCAGTCGTAGTCGACAACCTCGTGCTCGTCCATGTCGAGCGCCACGTGCGTCTTGTACAGGTCGCCGCGCGAGCCGCGCACCGTGCCCTCAATAGTCACATTTTTGGAGAAGCGCGAGCCGGAGTCCTCAAACGACAGCACGGCGCCGTTGAGCATGAGCGAGCGCCCCTTCATAAAGGTACTGCTGAGCGCCGCCTCCTTACGAAGCGCCTGCGCAAACGTCCCCTGCTCCATCACTTCCTCCAATCTCGCATGCCAAATAATTTTTTCTGGGACGGGGATGAAAAAATCATTCCCGTCCCAGAAAGACTGGTCTTCCGCCACACGTCACCCAAAATGATTTTTTAATCCCCGTCCCAGAAAAATCATCTTAGATCACCGTCACGCGGCCTTGGTTGCCCACGATGGCCTTTGCCTCTGCCAACAGCGGAATCGAGCGTGCGTTGACCTTGGCAGGCACCTCGGCACGCAGCACGCGCCCGTCCACCTGCTCGATAAAGATCTCCACGCGGTCGCCGCCCGGGTTGGCGGTAAGCACCGTGGCAAGACGCGCCATATTGCCCTGGCTAAAGCGGCTGTTGGGCACCATGACCTCAAACACCTTGGGTTTGTTGTTCTCTTCGTTAAGCTCCAGCGGCACGATCTCCTGCGCGATGATCTGGTCGCCGCGGTCCGAGCGCTCGAGCTTGCCCTTAATGCGCACAAACGCATCGGACAGCTGGGCACCGGTCTCGGGATCGACCTCGCCGTACAGGTACCCCTCGGCCTCCTTGTAGGTCTTGGGGAACACCACGACCGTGGCCTCGCCTTCCATGTCCTCGAGCTGCACAATACCCATGGGGTCGCCGTTTTTGGTCACGCGCTTGGATACGCTCGAGACCATACCGGCCCACCACAGCGCCTTGCCCTCGGGAATCTCCTGGTTGATGGTACCGCCCGTGGGGTTTTGCACCTCGTAGCCGGTGTCGATCTGCGAGAACGAGAAGTCGCGCGCTTTGCTGAGCGCATACTCAAACGGGCGCAGCGGGTGGTCCGAGACGTAGATGCCCAGAACCTCCTTCTCCTGGCTCAGCTTAAGGTGGCGGTCCCACTCCTGGCCGTCCGGATCGGGCACGCTCACCTCAAAGCCCGAGCCCTCGACATCGCCGAACATGTCGAAGAAGGACGTCTGGCCGCTCGCACGATCCTTTTGGCGCTTCACGGCGGCATCGATGATGTTCTCGGGGTTGTTCTTATCCACAAAGTGCATCATCTGGCGGCGCGGATACCCCGTGGAGTCGAAGGCGCCTGCCTTGATGAGCGATTCAATCACGCGACGATTGGCCTGGCTCGAGTCCACGCGCTCGACAAAGTCGTGCAGCGTCTTAAACGGGCCGCCCGCCTCGCGCTCGGCGATAATCGCCTGCGCCACGCCGGTGCCCACGCCGCGGATGCCGGCCAAACCAAAGCGCACGCCCTCCTTGGTAGCCGTGAACTCGGTACCGGACTCGTTGACATCTGGCGACAGCACGGGGATGCCGTCGTGACGGCACGCCGAGACGTAGTGCACGATCTTGTCGGTCTTGCCCGTATAGGACGTCAGAACGGCCGCCATGTACTCGTGCGGATAGTGCGCCTTGAGCCACGCCGTCTGCATAACCAGGATGGCGTAGCCGGCGGAGTGCGACTTGTTAAAAGCGTAAGATGCGAACTCGAGAACATCGTCCCAAATCTTCTGGGCGACCTCGCGCGTGTAGTTGTTCTTGATAGCGCCGTTCATCCAGTGGTCGTAGGTGGTCTCGTCCGAGCCATCCTCCCAGTGGAGCACCGTCGACGTGAGCAGCTTGATCTTCTTCTTAGCCACGGGTTTACGGATACGCGAGTCCGATTCGCCCTTGGAGAAGCCGCACATCTCGACGGAGATGAGCATAACCTGCTCCTGGTAGACCATGGTGCCGTAGGTTTCGCCCAGGATGTCGTCCAGACGGTCGTCGTAGGAGACGGCCGGCTCCTTGCCGTTCATACGGTTGATGTAAGACGAGACCATGCCGGCGCCCAGCGGGCCCGGGCGGTATAGAGCGATCAATGCCACGACGTGCTTGTACTCGGTAGGCTTCATGTTCTTGATCGTGGCCGTCATGCCGGCGGACTCGACCTGGAAGACGCCGGCGGTGTGACCGGAGCCCATGAGCTTAAAGATCTCGGGGTCGTCAAAGGGAATCTCTTCCTCTTTGATGTCGATGCCGAAGTTCTTCTTGATATTTGCCTTGGCCTTGGAGATAACCGTCAGCGTGCGCAGGCCCAGGAAGTCCATCTTGAGCAGGCCCATGTCGGCAACGGTATGGCCCTCGTACTGGGTAATCTCGACGCCGCCCTTGGTGTCGAGCTTGGTGGGCACGTGCTCGTTGACGGGGTCGCGGCAGATCAGAACGGCGCACGCGTGCACGCCCTCGCCACGGGTGAGACCCTCAATCGAGAGCGCCGTGTCGATGATGCGGCGGGCGTCGTCATCCTTTTTATAGGCCTCGGCAAAGTCGGGGTTAAACAGATCCTCTTTGCCGGGTTGTTTTTCGAGTACCTGCTTGAGCTTGACCTTGGGGTCGCTCGAGACCATCTTGGACAGGCGCTGGCCCATGTAGACCGGGTAGTCCAGAACGCGCGCGGCATCGTTGATGGCCTGCTTGGCCTTGATGGTCGAGTAGGTGATAACGTGGGTGACCTTCTCGGGGCCGTAAAGCTGGCGAACGTGCTCCACGACCTCGAGGCGCCGCTCATCGTCGAAGTCCATATCGATATCGGGCATCTCGGTACGCTGCGGGGACAGGAACCTCTCGAACATCAGGCCGTTCTCGAGCGGGTCGAACGCGGTGATGTTCATGGCGTAGGCGACGATAGCGCCGGCGGCCGAGCCACGGCCGGGGCCGACGCCGATGCCGTTGTCCTTGGCCCATTGCACGTACTCGGCGACGATCAAAAAGTAGGCGGCAAAGCCCTTGTCGCAAATGACCTTGTATTCGTACTCAAAGCGCTCTTTGATGTTGACGCCACCGATCTCGCGCGTGGCCCAGTCGTCACCATAGTGCTGGCGCAGGCCCTTCTCGCACTCGCGGCGGAACTGGCTCTCGTGCGTCTCGCCGGGATCGAGCAGTGGGAAGCGCGGCAGGATGATGGAGTCCCAGTCCAGCTCGACGTAGCACTTGTCGGCGATCTCGAGCGTGTTGTCGCAGGCCTCGGGGCAATACGGGAACATCGCCCGCATCTCCTCCTCGGTCTTCATGTAAAACTCCGAGCCGGTCATGCGCATGCGGTTGGGGTCGTCGACCTTGGCGTTCATGCCGATGCACATGATGACGTCCTGCACGGGCGCGTCCTCGCGGCGCAGGTAGTGGAAGTCGTTGGTGGCGATGACCTTGACGCCCACTTGCTTGGCAATATCGATGAGCGTGCGGTCCATCTGCTCGTCGGTCAGGCCGTTGTCGGTGGTAATGCCGTGTTCCTGAATCTCGATATAAAAGTCGCCGGGATCGAAGGTGTCGCGGAAGGTCTCGGCCCACTTGATGGCGCCCTCCATGTCACCGCGGTCGATGTACTTGGGGATGATGCCCGCGATGCAGGCGCTGGTGCAGATCATGCCCTTGGCGTGGCGGCGCAGGTTGTCGAGCGTCACGCGCGGCTTGTAGTAAAAGCCCTGCACGGCGGCCTCGGAGACCGTCTGCATCAGGTTGACGTAGCCCTCCTGGTCCTTGGCCAGAAGGATCATGTGGTAGAGCTCGGGCTTGTGGTCGCGGGCAAGGGTCTCGTCCGGCGTAAAGTAGACCTCGCAGCCAAAGATGGGCTTGATGACCAGGGGCGGCTTGAGCTCGTCGATGTTGCCCTTCTCGTCCCACATGGCCATGTCCTTCACATACTGGGCATGCTCGCGCGGGTTTTCCTCGGGATCGGGCTCCACCAGCTCGTCGCGGCGGTCCTTTTCCAAGAAGGCCTTGTCGTGGCTCCAGGTTTTGTACTCGGGCGTGTTGTGGTTGACGGCGTCGCAGGCTAGCGCCAGGTCGGGCACGCCATACATGTAGCCGTGGTCGGTAATGGCCACGGCGGGCATGCCCAGCTCAACGGCACGGTTGACCATATCCTGGATACGGGTTGCGCCGTCGAGCATAGAGAAGACAGTGTGGTTGTGCAGATGGACGAATGCCATGTGATGAGCTCCGATGCGGGTTCGTGATCTTAGGGTTACGATTCTACCGCACAGCGCGGACGGCACCCGAACCTAGCCCAAACCCACACGGCTCCTCTTGCAGTTGCGGTGAAATGCGGACTGTTTGGCGGCTTTTTTGACCAAAACAGTCCGTATTCCACCGCAAGTTATCTGAGGACTAGAGGTTGTAGGTGACCACTTGAGGTTCGGCGGGATTGACGAAGATGGTTGGATTCGCCCGCTCCACGCGAACGAACTTGACGGTCACGACCTCAAAGCCCGCCTTGTGCAGAACGTCGGCGTAAACGCGCGCCTGCAAGGCGTGTTTCTCGAGCAGCTGCTCCGGCGTCTCATCCGGCGTGCCACCCGTCTTGTAGTCGATGACCAGTGCGCGCGACGGATCCGCCGGGTCGGTTGCCAAGGCATCGATGGCGCCCTCGGCATAGGCGCCGTAGCGGGCGATATCCTCGTCCTCGCAGCCCAGCGAGAAGAACGGCACCTCGGCACGGATGCACGGCCACGCGAGCAGCTCGGCACGAACCGACGACTTGAGCCAGCGATCCAGAGCGACATCGAAGCGCTCGCGCTGTTCCGGCGTCAGGCGCCACAAGCGAGCCAGGGCGTCGGCACGCTCAACGGGCAGCGCATCGGCACCCATCTCGATGAGCCACTGGCAAGCGGCGTGGAAGGCCGAGCCCAGCGCCATGGGGTTGCCGGCGGGCTCGACAGCAGCCACGTCCGCATCGGCCATCTCCGAGCCATCCGACTCCGCATCATCGCCGGACTCGTCCATGGGAACAAGCGCCTCGGCGGCACGGTCCTCGGACTCGGCATGCAGCGCCACGGCAATTGACGAGTAGCTATACGAGTCACGCACCGGGAACGGACAGATGCCCATGCGCACGCCCACTGCCTGGGGATACACGAGCTCAAACGCATCGGGCTTGGGGTCGGCAGGACCGGGCACAGTTGAGTGCGCAGCATTATCAGCGACATCGACATCGCCGCGAACGAGCCTGCCCTCGGCATCCAGCGAAGCGTTAGCCTCAAACGCCTGCTCACCAAACGTAAAGTCCGCCAGCGAGATGAGCTCGTAGTCGCCCGGCTGGGAGTTGTCGAACACCAGACGGTCGCTATCGAGCTGCGGCATGTCCAGACTATCGGTCGGCAGGATGCGGCGCAGCACGTCGTAGGTCAGATCCGTCTCGACATCGAAGGTCGGCGCGCACAGCTTGCCGCGGCTCACGCCGGCATCCATCGCCAGAATGAGCAACTCGCGCGCTCGCGTCATGGCGACATAGAGCAGACGAGCCCGCTCCTCGAGCGAAAGCTGCAGGTCGTCGTTACGCAGGCGGGCAAATGCCTCGGCGGGAGAGCCCGTCGCGCAGACGTCCTCCATGAGCTCCGGCGGCAACCACAGCGACGTGCCCTTGCCCTTAAACGCGTGTTCAAACTGCTTTTTGACGTCATCGCCCTTCACGAAGGTCCCGTCGGCAAGCTTAACGCCATCGAAACGAGCCGGCAGCGCCACGACTTGCGCCCCACCCTCGACGCGACCCATCTGTGCCGCACCGGACGATTTGCGCACGCCAAAACACTCGGCAACCGCTACAACCGGATACTCCAGGCCCTTGGACGCATGCACGGTCATGATGCGCACCGCGCCGTCGCCCTCCTCGTTGAGGGCGCCCGGGGCCTCCTTGCCCGCCAAGAAGCGGTCGAAGGCGAGCGCGATGGAGCGCGGAGAATTGCCGAGCTCGGCCTCTGCCTCGGCCACGGCGTCGAGCGCCTTGAGCACGTTGGCGGCAATGGCCTTGCCCTCGGGGCCGCGCTGCGCCAGACGCACGAACCAGCCGGAGGCATTGACCACATCGCGCGCGATGGCGGCGAACGAATCGCGTCCCACGCGACGAAGCGCGTAGCGCAGCACCTCGCGGGCACGCGTCACGAGCGGCAGGTTCTGCAAACCCGGCACATCGGAATCGCTCATGATGCCCACATCGATATTGCGGCGCGACGTCTCGCCCGTCTGCTCGTCGAGCTTGGTCGCCAGCGCCAGGAACTCCTGGGCGCCGAGTGCAAACATCGGCGAGGCCAGCAACGGCATAAGGCCTTGGGCCGTATCGGCCGGATTGGCGAGCGCGCAGACCAGGGCACGCACCGTCTGCACCTCGGCCGCCTGGGCAAAGACCGAGCCGCCTGCGATGACGCAGTCGAGTCCTTGGTCGCGGAAGGCCTGCGCGTAGACGTCGACATTGGTCATGCGACCCAGCAGCAGCACCATGCCGCCCTGGGGCTGCCCCGCTTTGACGAGCGCTTGGAACCGCTCCGCAATCGCGCGAGCTTTCGCCTGCGTTCGCTCCTGCGTGCTGCCACCGGCAACGAACAGCGCCTGGCAGCGCGACGCCTTTGCCTTGAGCTTGTCCTTGCGTTTGTCACTCGGCTCAAGATCCAAGAACCCCTGCATCAAACCACCGGTGTCGCCGTCAAAGACGCGCGCCACATAGCGCAACACCTCGTCGTGGCTGCGGAAGTTGCGCACGAGTTTGACGAGCTCGCCGTCGGGAGCATCGGATGTGGCGACCGTCTCGGACGCCGTCGTCGAACCCACCTTGCGCTCCTGGCGACGAAACACCTCAACCTCGGCGCCACGGAAGCGGTAAATCGACTGCTGTGCATCGCCCACGGTGCACAGCGCGCGCTCCCCCGCGCCCGTCAGATAGCGAATCAGATCGACCTGCATCTGGTCGGTATCTTGGAACTCGTCGATCATGACCATCTTAAAGCGGCCCTCATAGGCAGCTCGAATAGCCGGGTAGTCGCGCAGTGCCTCGTACGCCATGCGCAGCAGATCATTGTTATCGAGCGCGGACTGGTCGGCCTTGAGCGCACGGTACTCCGCCTCTACGGCACGGGCAAGCCCCACCAGCGCATCGAGCGCCGGGCCGCCGCAGGCAAGCACGATATTGATAAACGCATCGGCCGCCTCGGCCTTGAGTAGCTCCACCTGCTCCTTAGGAAACGCCTTGCTCACGCGCGGCATGCTGCACGACATCATGAGTCGCGCCGCATCCTCCATGGTTTTGCCGCTCGCCTCAAACGCATCGATGGCGTCGAGTGCCGCCTGCGCTTTCTCGGTCGTGGCCTTGCTTGTGCCCAGCGCCGCACGATAAGCATCGGCAAGCGCCGAGGTGTCGGCCTGGCCGCGCGCCACGCACACATCGTCCATGCCGCCCGGAAGCTGGCTCGATAGCTCCAGCAGGTCGCGCACCAGGCCTTTGATGGTGGTACCGGCGCCAAACGTCCCGCCCTCGCCCGCCATGGGATACCAGGCGTAGAGGGCCTTAAGCGAGGCGGCGAGCTCGGGCGCGGCATCGGGCGCCGTCGCGCGCCCCAGCACATGCTCAACAGCCTGATCCATAAGCTCGTCGGTATCGGTGAGCACCGTGAACTCGGGGTCGATGCCCAGCTCCAACGCATGCGCGCGCAGGATACGCGAGCACATACCGTGGATGGTCGAAATCCAAGCGTCGTCGACGGTCAGTGCTTCCTCGTCCATGCCCTCTTCGATAAGCGCACGGCGCACACGGTCGCGAATCTCGGCCGCGGCGTCTTTGGTAAAGGTAATGGCGAGCACCTGGTCCAGATGCTCGACAAACGGACCGGATTCGGGCGAGAGCGCGTAGACGATGCGGCGCGTGAGGGTAAAGGTCTTGCCCGAGCCGGCACCCGCCGAGACAAACAGCGGGCGGTCGAGCGTTTTGACGACTTGCAGCTGTTGCGGCATCAAGGTCGAAAGATCCATGGCCTACACGTCCCTCCTTACAAACGTTCCTTCGTGGTTATACGAGCAGCGCGCATGCGCGGCTTGCGCCGACGTCGGGTCGACAGCGGCGACGATGCCCGCCTCGAGTTCGCGCAAGCGCTCGGCGATGCCGGCCTCCACGCGGTCGAGCAGCGCATCGAAGTCCATGTTGCCGCCCTCGCCCGGAAAGCCCTTCTTAAGGCCCGGAATGCGGCCGTCGCCGCGCTCTTCCTCGAGCAACTCGGCACTTGCGGCACCACGCAGTGCGGGCTTGCCGCCCTTGGTCGAAAAATAGAGCGCCGCACGGGCATCTAGACCCAGCGCCCGGCGCATGGCCTGCGCGTAGATGAGTGTCTGAGTATGGGGCGGCAACCAGCGCGGGTCGTCGATGGGGGCCTCGCCCGACTCCTCGTCGCGCACCGTGGGATCGGCGAGCTTAAACTCCTCGACACCCGAACGATGCTTGTAGTCGATTACCACGGCGCGATTCTCGGCATCCACATCCACGCGGTCGATGCGCCCGCCGAGCGGCCAGCCGGCATACTCGACCTGGAGCTCGTTGAACGCAAACTCCAGGTAGCGCGGCGCGAAGGGCGCGAGCGCCTCGGACTCGTAGGCGAGCACGCCCTCCAGTTGCGGCAAGATCTCGGCCGCCTGGCGCTCCTCCACTGGAGAGAGCGGCACCAGCGGGCCCTCGGTACCGCGCTTGCCGGCGTGCTCGGCCAGGGTCTCGGCAAAGACCTCGTGCAGCAGCTCCTTCGCGCGCGGCAGATTCATGGGCGTCACGCGCTCCATGCCCTCCTGCGGAAGACGTGCATGCAAGTGCTCCAGCACGTCATGGACAAAGTTGCCCTTCTCCATGTTGCCAAAGCCCGCATCGATGGACTGAGGTTTGACGCGATACGAGACGAACCAGCACAGCGGGCAGGTGGAATAGGCCTCGATCTGCGAGGCGGACGTCAGGCGCGGCACGAGCGGCGCGTCCTCGCCCTCGCCATCGCGACGACGCAGGACCAAATACGGCACGGCCTCGGCACTCAGATGCTGAGGGGCTTCACAGGTCACGCGCTCGCGCTTGAGACCTTCGCCTGCCGCGGGATCGAAGTCCTTTACGATATCACCCTCACCCACGCACTTCGCCTTGTCGGCGCCAGCGGCTTTAGCGTCACCAGCGGTCTTAGCGTCGTCAGCGATCTTAGCGCCGTCAGCCTCGGCATGCGCCCGCAACTCGGTCCACACGGCCGCCGGATAGCACTCGCGCGCCTGGCGATCGTGCGTCACGCGGGCAAGCGCAACCGGACCGCGCGCGGCCTGCATCGCGCGGCCAAAGCGCACGCGCAACAAGGCGGCAGGCTCAAGCGTCACACCGCTGCGATCTAACTCTGCCGTCAGCGTTGCCAGCGGGCCCTCCTCATGTGAGAGCGGATAACTGTCCAGGTCGACGTCGGCAAACAGCACGGCATCGTAGCTGCCGGGGCGCAGAGCCGCCGCGTCGGCAAGCGAAGCAAAACGAACCTGGGCACGTGGCGCACGGTCAACCTCGTGGGTCTCGTAATCGTAGGCGGTGCTACGCTTGTCCACCTTGGTGCGAATGCCATCGAGCACGGGCACGGTCGCGGCCTGCGACACGTCGAGCGCGCGGGCGCCGTTCATAAGGATGTCGATGGCGTGGCGCAGCAGGGCTACCTCCGCCTGGCGACGGGCCTGGCCATCCAAGCTGCCCAGCGAGCGATCGGGCAACGCCTCGGCAACGGCAAGCATGGCCTTGAGCGCCGTCACGGGCTTGTCACGCCACAGAGCCTGGAACACGTCCGAAACCACACACGGTACGTTCTTAAACCAGTTATCGTCGCTCGCCGCCTTGCGCGCGCCCCTCACCTGGCCTTGGACACTCTGCAGCAGGCTCTTAACGCCCGCGGTAGTCTTGCTGCGCGAGAGACGCATATTCTTATCGAGGTACGGGCATTGACGGCATCAGCGCCCGAAAGCGGACTGTAGATCCAGTCGGTAAGCTCCGGCGCGGGCCACCACTCGGTCTTTGACGCCATGCCCTCATCGGCGGCCTTCATACGCTCGATCAGACCGGCAAGCGCCGCAAACTGCCTGCCCGCAATGGATTGGGAAAACGCCGTGAACTCAGCTGTCTCGGCGGCGATATGACGAGCCGCCAGACGAGAGGCGAGCTCACCGAACAGCTGGGGTGCCCGGGCAGAAACAACGAGCACGCGCACGGGGTCGGCGGGCGTTGCGGCGCCGTCGACCTCGGAACCCTGGCACGTTTTTACCAGATCATCAATTGCGTCCGCATAGACATGAGCACGGGCATGGGGCCCGGCGACCTCAATAAAGGCAGGCTGAGCGGCGGTCCCGCAAGCGGCATCAGACGCGCCGACACCCTCCCCCAGCGGCGCGGCCTCAAACAGCGCGCCGCGGGCATCAAGGGCCGTGGCCAGCTCCTCACGCATCGCCGCTTGCTCGCGGGCGAGCAGCACGACAACCTCTCCCCCGTTGTTTGCCACGGCGGACAGCAGCTCGAGCAAGCTATACGTGAATGACGTGACGCCGCGCACGCAAACGGCGCGGGCGCACGCCGGCAGGCTATCGGCCAGGGCACCGGCCATAATGTCAGCTGCCTCGCAGGGCTCGACCATGTCTCGACGGTCCAAACCGCCCGCATAGGCGCGCAAAAGCTCGAATACACGAGCCTCGGCATCGCTTTTTGGCTTAGGCTGGCAGTTGTTGCCACCGCATCGCTCGGCCGTCGTCCCCGCCACACCCGGTAGCACGTCGCGAGCCATGCGCGCGAGCATGCGCACCGTGCCCTGGCTGCGCGAAAGCGGCTGCAGATCGGCATCATCGAGACGCGTGACCATATCCGAAAACAGCATCTGGCGTTGCAGGTTGTCGACGAAATCGCGCCCGTCGCCCAAAAGCTCCCAAAGCGAGCGAAGCCACGATGTAGGCGTCTTGTAGTCAATACCCAGCGAAACGCCGGCTTCCGCCGCATCATGACGGCACAGGTCGAGCTCGGCAAACGTAGGTGCCAGCAACACGGCACGCCCGTGGCGAGCGATAAGGTCGGCAAGCAACGCCGACTCGGCATCGCTCAAATCCGTGCCGGCATTGGTGGTATAGATTCGAACAGGCATGGTCCTCCGCTCAAACTGTTCGCAATAATCAATGCATCCATCCTACCCGCCCAAGCGGACAGATTTGCCCCACGCCAACAGATTTGATCCCTTGGGGACGGAGGAAAACGGATCATGGAGAGGGTCAGTCTAACCCGGTGATCTGTTTTCCTCCGTCCCCAGGGGATCAAAAAACCGCCCCCGGAGGAGCGGTTTTGCACAATTCGTTTTTGGCGCGACCTACTCGCCATCCTCCAGTTTAATGAGGATCTTGCGGTAGCCACCGTACTCGCCGTTGAGTGCCTTGGACACACGGCTCACCGTGGTGGACGAAGCGCCGGTACGCGCCTGAACCTCAACATAGGGCTCGCCCTCGTCCAGGTAACGCGCAACCTGCAGACGCTGCGATAGATCACAAATCTCGCGCGGCGTGCAGATATCGGTCAAGAACGCTTGGATATCTTTCTCGTCGTCCAAAAGGCTAAATGCGTGGACCAGCTGCTTGACATCAGGCTTGTCAAACATGTTCTCGATATTCATCGATCACCGCCAAACCCGCCAAAAGGCATCGAAGTTGATACTGACATCGGACATCGTTCGCCCGTTCTATGCAATAGGGCAACGCCTGTGGCTTTTGCCCGTAGCAGTGTAGCACACCACCAAACTAAAGCGACAAGACTCTCTGCCAGCGGCGCGTTTTCTAGGACGAACGCCGTTTTGAAACCGAATGCGCACGCAAGCTCCATGAATATCTGAGACAATGGGCGCCCAAACAGGGCCATGCCCGCGCATCTACCGAGTTGCAAAGGCATGTGCCCCTCACGCCCCTCACCACGCCATGCGCAAGAAAGGATTCCCACCATGCGCTTTTTGCTCAACTGGCTTTTGACCTCAATCGCCATCGCGATCGCAACGTTTCTCGTCCCCGGCATTCAGCCCTTCGGCATGGCCGACGCCTGGGTCTGCTTTGCCTTCGTGGGACTGTTCCTCAACATCGTCGACTCGCTCGTCAAGCCGTTCCTGACGGTCATCTCGCTGCCGCTCACTATTATCACGCTTGGTATTTTTCAGCTCGTAGTCAACAGCTTTATGCTCGAGCTGGCCAGCTACCTGTCGGTCAATCTGCTGGGCGCGGGTATCTCCATTGCCAGCTTTGGATCGGCCTTTATGGGCAGCATCCTGGTATCCATCATGCGCAGTATTCTCGACAGCGTCGCCAGGAACTAAAGCAACCGGATACGGACCGCCACAACATGCCAAAACGAGGCCGTCCATCGCAACGATGGGCGGCCTTGTCATTTGCCAAGCCTCAGAGGGCAAGAAAATCGACCATTTCTACCCCGTCCCCAAATGGCAGGTGGGACTAGATGACGTAGTCGTAGCCCTCGTTGGGGGCGACGAGCGCATCGAGCGTCACGCCATCGAGGTAGTCGTTGATGAGCTTGTCCAGGTTCTTCCACACGTCGAGCGTTGGGCACTCATCCGAACGCGAACAACCCTTGCAGTCGCCGTCCAGGCATGCGACCGGCGCCAGGCTGCCCTCGGTCAGGCGCAAGATCTCGCCCACCGTGTACTGCTCGGGCGGGCGCGTGAGCACATAGCCGCCACCCTTGCCGCGCATGCCCGAGAGCATATTGGCGCGCACGAGCGTGGCCAAAATGTTCTCCAGATATTTCTCCGAAATCCCCTGACGCGCGGCGATCTCTTTGAGGGGAATGCGGCCTGCCGCTGGTGCTCGGCCAGGTCGACCATAACGCGCAGGGCACTATCTGCCCTTTGTGGAAACCAACATATATATTGCTGCCTTTCGGTCTTTTAATTCGTAGAATTCTAG
>ENA-OQED01000223-OQED01000223.1-human-gut-metagenome-genome-assembly--contig:-NODE-223-length-23266-cov-1.417520_pt1 | contig 23266 bp, 24 predicted proteins | sample MGYA00242790_ERZ504625 | MGnify/ENA primary metagenome ERZ504625 (study PRJEB26092, sample SAMD00036345) | human gut metagenome | host: Homo sapiens | study: EMG produced TPA metagenomics assembly of...
ATGCCAAGGAAGCCCAGGAACGGGCAGCAGCCGATGCAGCACTGGATGATAAGATTACGGCAGAAACTTCGGCCCGTGTGGCAGCAGATACCAAACTGGTGGAAGCCGTCAACAGCGGAGTGAGCCTGAGCGATGACAATGTTCTGCAAAAGAACACCACTACCATTGATGCCCAGGCAACGTGACCACCTCCAAGACCGATGCCAATGAAATGATTCTGAATAAGGGCAAGGACAACCAGATTACCATGAACGAAAATGGCATCAAGGTTGGCACCAACAGCAGTGTGATGGATGCGAACGGCGTCTATACCGGCGGCGATACCTACAGCGAAGCCAAGGCAGCGATGAGCGCTGACGGCAAGATCAAAGGGGCCAACGGGAAGTTTACGGTGGATACTGATGGCAATAATGTCATTACCAATGATGCCAATGGCAAGACTTCCACGTTCGAACAGCGCGTCGATGAAATCCTCAACCAGATTAATTCATCTGCTACGGAATTCTCCAAAGTAGACCAGAAGGTAGATAACATCACCAGTGAAGTCACCGATGGAACCAACACGACTTCTTCCACCCAGACTACGACGGATATTACCAATACGGCCACAAATGGCACTATTTCCAATAATGCCAAAGAACTGACAAACACAGCTTCTGACAGCATTACCAACAAAGCAGAGAATGGCAATATCAGCAACATTGCTTCCAACGGCACTATCAGCAATGAAGCGAAGACTATTTCCAACAAAGCTGCTGAAGCGATGACCAATGATGCAAAAACCATTATCAATACGGCCAGTGAATCCGTAACCACCCAGATTGGCGACGGTTCGGCAGTTCAGAGTGTGATGAATGAAAGCGGATATCGCTAATAAGGCTACCGGCAAATCCATCACAAACGACGCTGCTACAATTACGAATCCCGGTACCACCAGCGTGACAAATCAGGTTGGCAACAACAAAGTTCTCGTCGATACCACCCATGTACAGTCCGCATTTGGAGATACCATCTACACCACCTGGAATGAAAGCGGCATCACAAACAATGCAACAGATAAGACGGTCGCAACCAATGCCAAAGATATCCTGAATACTGCAACCGGTAATATTACCAACAGCGCAGCTAATGGAACCATCACCAATACGGCTAAAGACCTGGTGAACACAGCAACCGGCAATATGACCAACACCGTTGGTGGAGAATTGAAGACCACTGTCACCGGCAAGGTCACGGAAGACTACAAGTCCGACCTGGATACCAAGGTAGGCGAAAACCAGACCACGACCGTGACCGGCAACAGCAGTCTGACGGCAGAAAACATCACCAACGAAGCAAAGAACAAGATCACCAACAAGGCTATTGATGTAGAAACCGATGCTTCCAGCTCCATTGTCAGCAAGGTTTCCAACGAGTACGGCTCCAACACTTCCACCCAGTTGTCCTATCAGACTAAAGAAGAAATGAGCCAGGCCGATGGCAAGACCGCTTCCTACCTCCGGGGCGCAGCAGAAGAAAAATCCCAGCTCACCGATGGGGACAAGAAGACCACCATCGACACCATTGCCGGCCAGACCAACACCAACATTACGGATGGGACCAATACCTCCAACAGCCTGCAGAAGGCAGACCAGGTTGCCTCCTCCGTAACGGACGGCACCAATACCACCGTTGTGAACCAGGATGCCACGAGCCTGGCTTCCTCCATCACCGACGGGACCAAGGCCAACAACACCAATAACACCGTGGACAAATCGGAACAGCTGATCAAAGCCAGCGATACCCAGTACAGCGCCACCACCAAGACGGAAGATGCCCTGGTCAACGGTTCCACCCTCATCGACATCATAAAAGATTCGACAACAGGCATGGTCAGCAGTGCCGTAACGGATGGCAACATCAGTACCGGTATCAGTCAGAGTGCCAAAGACATCAGCCTGAGTGCTGCTGGCGGAACCATTGCCAATGCTGCTCAGAACATTACCAACACGGCCAGCGAATCCATTACCAATACCGTAGGTAAAACGACGGTAACGACGACGGACAGTGGAACAACCTTTGAAAACACGGACCACAACACGGCCATTAAAGATAAGACCATCACGAAGACAACCATTGCCGGCAACACCCTCACAACGGGTCAGGCTACGATGGATTATGCTGATGTCATGAAGGACCTCGGTGTTCATGGCAATGCTACAGTCGATGGTGATACCAGTGTAGGCGGAAACCTCTCGGTAACGGGTACATCGACACTGACCGGCGACGTGACCATGAAGTCTAACGCTACGGTTGAAAAAGACTTGACTGTAAAAGGAACGACCACAACGGATAAACTTGTCGTCAACAACGGTGCAACAGTTACTGGTGGCACGACGACGGATACCCTGAATGTTACGGGCGAATCCACCTTCGGAGGCAAAGCAACCTTTAAGGATATCGTCACTATGGAAAAAGACCTCAGTGTCGGCGGCAACGCTACGGTTGCTGGCAGCATGACTGCTTCTTCCTACAAAGTCGGCTACAAGACTTACATCGATTCCACCGGCATCAACGCCAACAATCAAAAGATTGTCAATGTAGCAGCCGGTGACCTTTCGGCCAGCAGCACGGACGCTGTCAACGGGGCCCAGCTCTATCAGACCAATGAACGCGTCGCTAGCGTCGAAAATCGGGTAGACACGGTTGAAAACCGCGTCAGCAATCTGGACAGCCGCGTCGACAAAGTCGGGGCTAACGCAGCGGCATTGGCCAACCTGCATCCCCTCGAATTCGATGCTGATTCCAAGTGGAACATTGCAGCTGCCGTCGGCGGTTACAAAGGCGAAACGGCTACGGCTATCGGCGCCTTCTACCGGCCGAATGAAAACGTCATGGTCAATGTTTCGTCGTCCTTCGGAACGGGCGAAAACATGTATGGCGGCGGCATTTCCCTCCGCATCGGCCAGGGTGGCAACAAGGCAAGACGCAATGCCACGAACGGCCTGACAGACCGTGAAAAAGCGATGCAGAAACAAATCGACTCCCTGACCAACCGCCTCGATGCCCTCCTGTCGGTCATCAATCCGAATATGTCCAAAGATTTCCCGGACGTTCCGGAAAACCACTGGGCTTATGAAGCCGTAAGCAAACTCGCCGGCAACGGCATCATCCAGGGCTACGAAGACGGAAAATACCACGGCGAACGCACGATGACCCGTTACGAAATGGCGGAAATCATCTACAACGCCCTCTCCAAAGGCGCCAAAGCCGAAAAGAAACTGGTCGAAGAATTCAAACCAGAACTCCAGGCCATGGCCGCACAGAAAAAAGCATAGATTGAAAAAAGGGCTTGTCGCACGGCGACAAGCCCTTTTTACGCTGTAGGGGTCGCCCGTGGGCGACCCGTTAGGAGTGTGGACGACTTTCTTAGCAAGACGATTGGGGAATCCTACAGCTCCTGATAGGAGAATTATTCAAATGTCCAACGGGCTTGCCACGTGCAAGCCCCTACGAAAACGCAGGCCCCTGCGAACTGCGGCCTGCGTTTTCTTTCTCCTTGTATTTTTCTTCGTTTTAGCCTATAATAACGTTAATTATTGACATATCACGTTCCCGTAGATGGAACTAAGGTTGCAAATTTTTAAATTTATAAGTCAAAGGAGGATGGAGAGAAAATGTCGATTCAATTGTGTATTGTCATCTTATACATCATTTTATTATTTGCCATTTCTTTCTATGTCAAACGCCGGGCCAGTCAGAACCCGACAGAGTATTTATTTGCAGGGCGCCAGTTTCTACGGGCCTGGTCGCCGTCAGTATCACGGGCATGGCCGTCGGCGCGGCTTCGACCGTCGGCGTCGCTGAAAGCGCGACGAAAATCGGCCTGGCTGCCGGCTGGTACAATGCGGCCTGGGCTATCGGCGCCATCATCATGGGCTTTGTCGCTGCCGGTAAGTACCGTTCCCTGAACTGCACGACCATTCCGGAACTCTTTGAACGGAGTTACGATAAAAAAAGCCCGCATCATCAGCGTCATCGGCCTGTCCCTGATCATGATCTGCATCACGTCCCTGCAGTACGTCGCCGGCGGTTCGATTTTACACGCCCTCATGCCGGATATCTTCTCCATGCACGCCGGCATGATCACCAGTGCCGTCGTCTTCGTCGGCATCACGGCCATCGGCGGCCTCTGGTCTTCCGGTTTATCGAATATCCTCAGCGTCACCGTCATTTACCTCGGCATCCTCTATTCCCTCGTCCGAATCCTTCTCCGCGACGGCGGCATCAGCGGCATCAATTCCGCCCTGCCGGCAGCGGATTTTAACTGGTTCTCGCCCATGGGCGGCCTGTCCTTTGCCGTACTCCTGGGCTGGATCATCGTCATGACGACTCAGGCCATCACGGCTCAGGGGCCGGTCCAGATTGCCTGCGGCGCCAAGAACGCCAAGGCAGGCCGCAGGGGCTTCATCCTCGGCGGCCTGCTCATCTTCCCGGTCGGCTTCTTGTCGGCTATCCTCGGCCTGGCTGCCAAAGCCCAGTTTCCGGGCATCAATCCGACCATGGCTCTGCCGCAGATCATCATGAGTCTCGACCCGTTCTCGTCAGGGATGACCCTGGCTGCCCTCTGGGCGGCCGATGTATCGACGGCCTGCACGATTCTCCTCGGCGCCGGTACCCTCATCTCTCAGGACATTTTTAAACGTTTTATCAAACCGGATATTTCCGAAGCAAGCTACGTCAAGGCCAACCGCCTAATCATCCTTATCATCGGCGCCGGTACGTTGTGGCTGGCCTTCAACGCCGTCGGCATCGTCAAAGTCATGCTCATCGGTTTGAGCCTGACGACGGCCTTCACGCTGGTCTTCCTTTGCACCATATTCTGCCCGTCCCTGTGCCGCAAGAACACGGCCTTCTGGACGACCCTGGTCGGCATCATTGGCCTCTTTGCCTGGCAGCTCTGCCCGCAGATCCGCGTCCTGCCCCACGTCATTTATTTTGAATGGATCATCTGCATCATCACCCTCCTTGTCGTCCGCCTCATCGATAAGACACGTATCAAGATGCCGGGGTTGAAGGAGTAGCAGTAAGCAGTTAGTTGTTTGCTGCTCGTAGGGGCCGTCCTGTCAAGGCGGCCCGCTTCGGGATATGTACGATTTCTCCAGCAGATTAGCCGTAGCCGGAAGATTCGTACATCCCCAGGAGCGGGCGCCCCACGTGGTCGCCCCTACAAATCATGAATCACGAACAACGATAAAGGGCTTGTCGCTTGCGACAAGCCCTTTACTTTTTCCCACAAGATGGTATAATAATAAGCATAAATTTATTTTTATTCAATTTCTGGAGGGGATTGTATGGATACGAAAAAATTAGGTGCTGCTTTGCTTACAGGCGTATTAGCCGCTTCGATGCTGGCCGGCTGCGGCAGTGACAAGAAAGATGCTGCCAACGATACGAAGAAACCGCTTCGCGTCGCTACCAATGCGACGTTTGTTCCTTTTGAATTCAAGGATAACGACCAATCGACGGAATATAAGGCTTTGAAATGGACCTGATCCGCGCCGTAGCCAAAGAAATGGGCCGTGATGTCGAATTCAACAACATCGCTTTTTCCGGTATCATCCCCATCATCCAGCAGGGTGACATGGATATCGCCGCTACGGGCATGACCGTCACCAAGGAACGGGCCCAGAAAGTCGCCTTTGCCGCTCCGTTCTACGAATCGAAACTGGTCATCTTGACACCGAAAAACAGCGGCGTCCATTCCGTAGCCGACCTGCAGGGCAAACAGATTGCCGTTCAGATCGGTACGACTGGCGCTAAATACGCCGAAGAACAGGGCTATACGATCAAACAGTTCGACAATAACTCCGAAGCCATCATGGAACTCCAGGTCGGCGGCTCGCCGGCAGCCATCCTCGACAAACCGGTTGCCGATTACTTCCTGACCCAGGACGGCAAAGATAAATTCGACGTCATCAACATCCCCGATACGAAGCCGGAATACCTGGCCTTCGCCATCAACAAAGACAACAAAGAATTGTTGAAACAAGTCAACGACGCCATGGCCAAACTGAAAGAATCGGGCGAATTCCAGAAAATCTACAAAAAATGGTTCAACACCGATATGCCTAACCTCCCGACCAGCTCGGAAGAAGTGCTGAAGTAATGGTTATCAGGTCGTAGGGGCTCGCACGTGGCGAGCCCGCTTGAGGGGGTGTACGATTTCCCGGCCATCCTGCTGAGAGTATCATCCAAATTCCTAACGGGTCGCCCACGTGGCGACCCCTACAATGCCAAAAAGCTCCCCTTCACAGGGGAGGCAGGTGGCTAACGGCTAACAGCTAAAAAGGTCTTGTCGCATCGCGACAAGACCTTTTTTATTACTTGCTCAAATCAAGAGAGCGTACTTTTTCACGGAGCGGCAGGACCGACGGTGGGCTGACGGAGAGTTCGTCTACGCCCATGCGCAGGAACGTTTCGGTCAGTGTCAGGTCTGCACCGAGTTCGCCGCAGATGCCGACCCAGATGCCAGCTTTGTGGCCGTTTTCGATGGTCATCTGGATGAGTTTAAGGACAGCCGGATGATGGGGATCGAAGAAGGCATCGAGCTGGGTCTGCTGACGGTCGATGGCCAGGGTATACTGGGTCAAGTCGTTGGAACCGATGCTGAAGAAGTCGACTTCCTTAGCCAGTTCTTCACTCATGACGGCAGCAGCCGGTGTTTCGACCATGATGCCGATTTCCATATCCTTATCGTAGGCAATGCCTTTTTCATCCAATTCCTGACGGACTTCGTTGAGGATTTCTTTGCACCGCTGTACTTCCCAGACGGAAATGATCATCGGGAACATGATGGCAATCTTGCCATAAGCCGAAGCGCGCAGGAGAGCGCGGAGCTGCGTCTTGAAGAGGTCGACGCGGGTCAGGCAGATGCGGATAGCACGCATGCCCATGGCCGGGTTTTCTTCCGGGTCGAGCTGGAAGTAGTCGACTTTCTTGTCGGCGCCGATATCCAGGGTACGGATGACGACGGTCTCGCCCTGCAGGGCTTCAGCAGCCTGTTTATAGGCTTCGAACTGCTGGTCTTCCGTCGGATAATCGCTGCTTTCGAGATACAGGAATTCGCTGCGGAAGAGGCCGATGCCTTCGGCGTCGTTGGCCAGGACCTGCGGCAGGTTGCCTGGGTTGCCGATATTGGCATAAAGGTTGATCTTCTTGCCATCTTTGGTAACCGTCGGGACGCCGCGTACCTGTTCCAGAGCGGCTACGCGAAGTTCTTCTTTCTTCTGTTTCTGCTTCATGGCCGCCATGGTTTCTTCATCCGGATTGATGTAGACCGTGCCCGTCGTGCCATCGATGATGGCCGTCATGTTGTCGACGTCGTTGTGGAGCTGTGTGCCCGTGCTGACGACGGCAGCGATGCCCAGGGTGCGGGCCAGGATGGCCGTATGCGAGTTCGTGCTGCCTGCTGACGTAACAAAGCCGAGAATTTTATCCGTATCGAGCTGTAACGTTTCGCTGGGAGCCAGGTCATCGGCTGCGATGATGACGTGGTCATAATTGCTGAAGTCGATTCCCGGGCCGCCGCAAAGCTGCTGTTCTACACGGCGGGAGATGTCGAGGACGTCGGCTGCGCGGGCCTGCATATAAGCATCTTCCATGGAACGGAACATTTCAGCAAATTCCTGAGCCGTCTGGTCGACAGCGGCTTCAGCATTCATTTTTTCATCGCGGATCTTGGTTTCAATACCTTCGATATAGTCATCGTCATCAAGCATCATCTGATGGACTTCAAAGACAGCGGCTTGTTCTTCACCGACTTTGTCTACAGCCTTGACATACAAGTCCTTGAGCTGGCCGATAGCTTCTTCGCGGGCTTTCTGGAAACGCGCGATTTCGGCATCGACGTCTTCGATTGGCCGTACGGCCGTAGAAATCGTATTACGATGGAACAGTGCCAGCGGTCCGATGCTGATACCGGAGAAGACACTTTTACCTTTTAACGTCAGCATGTACTTTCCCCCTCAAAGAAATTAGAAGTTTTCTTTCAAGAAGGCTTCTACAGTACTAGCTGCCTGTTCTTCGTCTGCGCCTTCTACTTGTACTTTAATCGTTTTCGCCCTGTTTTACGCCGAGAGCCATGACGGTGAAGATTTTCTTCAAATCGCCTTTGCGGGCGCCTTTGAATACGCTGATATTGGATTCAAATTTTTTTGCTTCTTTGACCAAAAGGCCTGCCGGACGAGCGTGGATACCCTGGGGATCAGTGACAACAAATTCAAATTCTTTCATGACAAATTCCTCCTTTTAGGAAATATAGAAGATGAGATAAAGCTACATAATATAGTGTATACGATTTATAGCGATAACGCAATCAGTCTTGCGGACGTTTTTTGCGGAAAATACCGAGCAGGATAGCTGCGACGATGACGCCGGCCACTAAGGCGACGATGTACATAGGCCAGTTGGTGATGACACCGAAGACGAAGATACCGCCGTGAGGAGCCGGAAGGCGCAGTTGAAGAGCATCGACAAGGCACCGGCGACAGCGGCGCCGATAGCACAGGGCGGGATGACGTGGACCGGGTCCGATGCGGCAAAAGGAATGGCCCCTTCGGTGATGAAGGACAGGCCCATGATGAAGTTGGTAATCGTCGACTGGCGTTCTTTCGGTGTGAATTTGCCTTTAAAGATGAGCATAGCCAGGGCGATAGCCAGAGGTGGAACCATGCCGCCGACCATGACCGAAGCCATGATGCCCGAGCTGACAGCCTGACCGCTGGCACTCATGAGCGAGGCCGTACCGAAGACGTAAGCGGCTTTGTTGATCGGGCCGCCGAAGTCGATGGACATCATGCCGCCGAGGATGAAGCCGAGGACGATACGGCTCGATGTGGTCATGCTGTTGAGGACGTCGAAGAGCCACGTATTGAAAACAGACGTCGGCGGATTGATGATATAAGTCATGATGACGCCGATGAGGACCAGGCCGAGGACCGGATAGAAGAGGATGGACTTCGTGCCGTCCAGCGCTTCCGGCAGATGGGCCAGGGCTTTTTTCAGGAAAATGATGAGATAGCCTGCGATGAAGCCGGCAAAGAGGGCGCCGAAGAAACCGGAACCGCCTGTCGTTGCCAGGAAACCGCCGACGATACCGGGCATGAGAGCCGGCCGTTCACCGATACTCATGCGATATAGCCTGCCAGGATAGGCATCATCATGCTGAAGGACAGGCCGCCGACATTTTTCAGGAAGGCAGCCAGCGGCGTGCCGCTGCCGAAGTTGGCCGTACCGGCATTATCCATGTCGCAGAGGAAAGCCAGGGCGATGAGGATCCCGCCGCCAATGACGAAGGGAAGCATATGGGATACGCCGTTCATCAAGTGCTTATAAATCTGACGGCCGACGCTTTCTTTTTCAGCGCTTTCGACATCGACGGCTTCCGACGACGATTCATTGCCTGATAAATGGGGGCTTTGCCGTCGAGGACGGTCTGGATGAGTTCTTCCGGGATCTTGATGCCGTTGGCGACTTTCGTGAAGATGACCGGTTTGCCGGCAAAACGCTGGACCGGTACGTCTTTATCGCAGGCGACGATGACGCCGACAGCGCGGTCAATATCGGCCTGGGTCAGGTGATTCTTGACACCGCCGGAACCATTCGTTTCGATTTTGATGTCGACGCCCATGGCAGCGGCTTTGTTTTCCAGGGCTTCTGCTGCCATGTAGGTGTGGGCAATGCCCGTCGGGCAGGCTGTGACGCCGATGACGTAGGGACGATCCGACGGAGCGGCCGTTTCCGTTTCAGCCGGTGCTTCTTCGGCAGCGGCTTCAGCGGCAGCTTCTGCTTCTTCAGCTGCGACCTGTTCGGCTTCGGCCTTGTCGATGATAGCCAGGTATTCTTCCGGCGTCTGGGCCTTCATCAGGTTGTCGCGGAAATCGTCGTCCATGAGCATACGGCTCAGACGGCTCAAGACTTCCAGATGGACGTTGGCACCGCCAGCCGGAGCGGCGATGAGGAAGAACAAGTGAGCCGGTTCGTCGTCGAGGCTTTCGTAGTCGACGCCGTCGCGGACGATCATCGAAGCCAGGCCCGGTTTGTTGACGGCTTCCGTCTTGGCGTGGGGAATGGCGATGCCTTCGCCGATACCCGTACTGCCTTCCTGTTCACGGGCGAGGACGCGCTACTTGTACAGCTCTTTGTCGTTCAGGTTGCCGCCGGCGGCCATGAGGTCGACCAGGTGGTCGATGGCAGCAGCCTTGTCGGCTACAGACGCATTGAGGTCGATGCTCTGTTTCTTGAGTAAATCTACAATACGCATTATTTCTCTCCTTCTCTTCTCAACTCTCTACACAAAAATGCGTGTTTCTTTATAAGGTAGCGTATACTTCCTTGATATCGTCTTCCGTAGCCAGCCATTCATGGAAGGCCGATGCACTGCCGGCGCTGATGCCCATTTTCAAGGCTTCCTGGAGATCGCCCTTGGACGCTTCGAAACCGGCCAGGAACCCAGCGACCATGCTGTCTCCGGCACCGACGGAGTTGACCAGCGTGCCTTTCGGGGACTGGCGGCGGTATATCTGGCCGTCTTCGCCGAGGAGCAGGGCGCCGTCACCGCCGAGAGATACGAGGACGTTGCGGGCCCCCATGGCCTGGAGCTGTTTAGCGCAGACGATGATTTCTTCATCCGTATGGAGGTCGACGCTGAACAATTCTCCTAATTCAAAGTTATTCGGTTTGATGAGGAACGGTCTATATTTGATGACATTCTTCAAAAGGTCGCCTGTGGCATCGACGACGACGCGGATATCGCGGTCCTGGAGGCGTTTGAGGATCTGTTCATAAATATCATCGGGAATATCGCTGGGGATGCTGCCAGCCAGTACCAGGGTGTCACCGGCTTTTAAGGTATCGATCTGGGCCAGCAGGGCTTGCAGTTTTTCTTCGGGAATATGCGGTCCCATGCCATTGACAGCCGTTTCATCATCGGCGCTGACTTTGAGGTTGATGCGCGAGCAGCCTTCGTCGAGGGTGATGAAATCCGTATCGCCGCCATTGATTTTCGCCAAGCGTTCAATTTCCCGGCCTGTGAAACCGGCAATGAAGCCGAGCATCTTAGAAGGAATATGAAGGTTTCCCAGGACGAGGGACACGTTGATGCCTTTACCGCCGGGATAGATCATTTCCTGTTCGGCCCGGTTGATGTCACCGGCCGTGAAGGTCTTCATGTGGACGACATAGTCTAACGATGGATTGAACGTAACTGTATAAATCACAGGATATGCACCTCCGTAATCTGCTGATAAGGCCGGTAATCGACGTGTTCTTCATCTTTGGCCGTAATCAGCGTAACCATTGATAAGTCTGCAAATGTAATGTGCGAAGATAAACCGAATTTACTGGAATCGGCCAGGACGAAGCGGTCCAGGCACTGGCCTACGGCAGCGCGCTTACAGACAGCTTCTTCATCATCCGGCGTCGTACATCCGGAATGGGGAGCGATCCCATTGGCTCCGAAGAAGCCCTTGGTGAAATGATAGCGGCCGATCATATCCCGCATATCACTGCCGACAATGGCTTCCGTATCGCCTTTGACCCGTCCGGGCAGGATGTAGACGCGGCTGCCGCTGCGCCCCAATTTCTGGGCCAGCGGGATGCTGTTGGTCACGAAGGTCGCTTCAGATCCGGCCAGGAAATCGGCCATCTGTTCCGTCGTCGAACCGGCGTCGAGATAGACGAAGTCATCCTTCTTGATCAGGCTGGCCGCATACTGGGCGATGCGGCGTTTATCGCTCATATGAATGGAATACTTGTCCTGCAGATTTTCCATATCCGCTTCATATGAAGAATCATCGCGCAGCGTCGTGGCGCCGCCATGGACGCGGCGCAGGCGGCCTTCCCGGTCCAGCGTGAGTAAATCCCGACGGACCGTCGATTCGGAAATGTTCAGAAAACTCACTAAGTCCTGAACAGAAACGGCACCACTCGTATTGACAAGACGCATGATCTTTTCATGTCTTTCTTCTGTCAACATTGTATCACTTCCCTTTTTATCCTCCTTTGGCCTCATTATACCGTTATATTCAATCATATTCAATCAAATTCATTCATTATAATCAAAAAGCAATCATTTTCGCTCATCTATGCGTCCAACTCATTAAGTGATTTTATTCACATACGTAGGGGCTCGCACGTGGCGAGCCGCAGGTCGCAGGCCGCCCAAGGCTCCCTTTATAGGGGAGCTGGCCGCCGAAGGCGGTCTGAGAGGTTAAAGAGCGTCCCCTACGCACAAGGCCACAGGCCTTGGATTATTTGTCGCCTGGCTGCGATTCGTTCATCGTTCATCGTTCGTCGTTCATCGAAAAAAAGCTGCCGCATGAGCGACAGCTTTTTTTCGTTGTAGGGGCGACCCGTGGGGCGCCCGAACGACCTACGGCCTACGATGAACGATCATCCCCGTGCTTCTGCGACGCGGGCGATGCCGTGGCGGGTGCGGTATTTGAGGAAGAGCATCAGGGCCAGGGCAACGGTGAAGGCGCCGACGAAGAAGTACAAGGTGACGGCGTAACTATTGGTATTTTCTTTGATGAGCGACAGGACCAGGGGACCGGCGACGCCGGCAGCGCCCCAGGCCGTGAGGATGCGGCCGTGGATGGCACTGAGGTATTTCGTGCCGAAGAGGTCGCTGAGGTAGGCCGGCATGCACGAGAAGCCGCCGCCATAGCAGGAAATGATGAGCAGGACCAGGACCTGGAAACTGAAGGCGCCCGTAACGCCAGCCAGCTGCCAGAAGGCCAGGATTTCAATGATAAAGAAGAGGACATACGTAGCCGAACGGCCGATGTAGTCGGATATGGTCGCCCAGGCGATGCGGCCGGCGCCGTTCATGAGACCGATGAAGCCGACCATGGAAGCCGCTACCATAGGCGACATGCCGACGACATCCTGTGCCATGGGCGAAGCGACAGACAGCAGGGCGATACCGCAGGTGATGTTGGTGAAGAAGAGCCACCAGATGGCGTAGAACTGCCCGGTCTTCATGGCCTGTCGGACGGTGAACTGCGGCTGGGCGTCGGCGTATTCGACGGAAGATTCTTTTTCGGCCTTGGCCGGAACGTCTCCGGCTGCCGGCGGAGCCAGGTAGAGCGACGAAGCCGTCATGACGACCATATAGACGCAACCGAGGATAATGAAGTTAGCGACTAAGCCAAAGTGCTGGACCAGCAGCTGCATGGCCGGACCGGCGATGAGGCTGGCAAAACCGAAGCCCATGATAGCCAGGCCCGTAGCGAAGCCCCGATTTTCCGGGAACCATTTGACCAGTGTCGATACGGGCGTGATATAGCCCGTCCCCAGGCCGACGCCGCCGATGACGCCGTAAAAAGCGTAGAGCATGGGCAGGCTGTGGGCATAGAGAGCCGCTGCCGTGCCGAACATGGCCGTGACGAAACAGGTCATGGATAAGAGGCCGGACTTGCGGGGGCCGATTTTCTGGACGAAACTGCCCAAAAAGCCGGCCGACAGACCGAGGAAGAGGATGGCCAGGGAAAAGGTCCACGTCGTTTCCTTTAGGGTGAAGCCCATAGATTCCATGATGGGCTTGGTGAGGACGCTCCAGGCGTAGACACTGCCGATACAGAGGTGGAGCCCCATGGCAGACAGGGCGATAAGCCAGCGATTTCGTTTCATTTAGACAACACTCCTTGTGAGGAGCCAGGCTGGCAAAAAAAAAAATACCGGCCGCCTGGCTCAAGAATATGTAGCATACTCTTGCCCAGACGGTCGGCATGAAAATCTCCGTACAGTTCATGTGGTTACTCCACTTGATTCCGTCAGTCCTGTACGAATCTGCTGATGTGCTTATTATACGAATATGGACGGTGATTGTCAATATCCCTTTTTTAACTTTTAAGCAGCCGGCGAGAAGGGAACGTAAGGCTGGCTGGAAACAGCCGGCTTACTGGTATTCGCCGTATCAGCTTTGGCAGCGGTTTTCGCAGTCGTCTTGGCTGCCGTTTTAGCAGCTGTTTCCGTTGCGGTCTTTACCGTTGTAGCTGTTTTGACAGGCGCTTTGGCCGCAGCCGTGGAAGCGGCAGCCGTAGCTACTTCCTGCTTCTGCTGCGATGCCAGTTCAGCAGCCTGGGCCTGTTTTTCCCTGATATCCGACAATGTCTGGCCTGCCGGTGCCTGACGCAGGATATAGACGTTTTCTGCCGGTTCGACCGGTTTCAGGACGGAAAAACCATAGGCCATCAATTTCTGGGCATCGCCGAAGCGGTCGTCCGAGTTCATGATGGAAGCGATGACCGTCCGGCCATCCTGGGTAGCCGAAGCGACCAGGCAGGGACCGCCGGCATTGGTCGTACCGGTCTTGATGCCGTTGGCACCGGGGAAGCCGCTGGTCAGGAAATAGTTCGTCGTCGTGCAGTGCTTGGACCCGCCGTTGATATAGGGCATGTCGTATTCACTGTGGCTGACCATGTCGCGGAATTCCGGCATTTTCATGCCATAAGCGGCAATCGTCGCCATATCGCGGGCCGTCGAATAGTGATCGCTGTCCGGCAGGCCATGGGGATTGGCGAAATGGGTATTCGTGCAGCCCAGGGCGGCTGCTTTTTCATTCATCTTGGCGACGAAATCGGCCTGGGTCGGCGTAACCGTTTCGGCTACGGCAACGGCCGCATCACAGCCGGATACGGTCATCATGCCGGTCAGGGCATGGCGCAGGGTAATCTGGTCGCCAGGATCGATGCCCAGGACAGACGCATCGCTTTCGATGTTGTAGACGTCATTAGTGATGTTGAGGGGCTGGTCCATTTTGCCCTGGGCCTTGCCCAATTCGACGCCGAGGATACCGGTCATGATTTTCGTCGTACTGCCCGGATAGGTCCGGTCGTCGGCATTTTTCGCATAGAGCGTGTCACCCGTATCGGCATCCATGACATAGGCGGCATGAGCGCTGATTTCAGGCGGCTGTGGCGTATCGGCAAAGACGGCGGCCGACACGGTCAGGCAGGCGGCTGCAGCCAGACAGAAGATTCTTTTCAAAGACATAGCATACACTTCTTTCTCTATAAGGGATTTTTCGCAGCCATCTTGGGCTTGCGGGGATACTTCTTGGGGCTTTCCTTCACTTTCTCGATATAAAGGACGGCGCGGACGTCATCGAGTGCCGGCAGGTGGACAGGCCGGACTTCGGCGATTTTGCCGCCCAGGATTTGCAGGGCTTTTTCGCCTTCTGCCAGTTCGTCTTCATACTGGGCCCCTTTGAGGGAAATGAAATAGCCTCCGGTCTTCACGTAGGGCAGGGCCCATTCGGCCAATATGTTCAGGCGGGCGACGGCCCGGCTGGTGACGATATCGAAAGCGCTGCGGTATTCCGGCTTATGAGCCATTTCTTCGGCCCGGCCGTGGAGGAACGACGCCGTCAGTCCTATATCGCGGACCGTGTTTTCCAGGAAGGTCAGGCGCTTTTGCAGGGAATCGAAGAACGTCACGTTCAAGTCCGGCCGTAGATGAGCAGGGGCAGGCCGGGGAAGCCGGCGCCAGTCCCCAAATCGAGGACACGAGCGCCTTCTTTGAAATAAGCCGGGTCATAACAGGACAGGCTGTCAGCCATGTGCTTGATGGCGACGCCTTTCGGGTCGGTAATGGCCGTCAGGTTCATGACTTTATTCGTTTCCACCAGTCTTTCATTAAAAGCGCAGAACTGGGAAAGCTGCCCGTCTGTCACGGTAAGGCCCATGGCCTTCAGGGCCTGTTCTAATTCACTGCGAAACATGATTTTTTTCCTCCCGGCTGTGCTGTTCCAGTACGATGAGCAAGGCCGTGATATCCGCCGGAGACACACCGGAAATACGGCTGGCCTGGCCTAAGGACAAGGGCCGGATTTCATCGAGTTTCTGCCGGGCTTCGGCCGACAGGGTGTCGATATCGGCATAGACGATATCGGTGGGCATCTTCTTCTGTTCCAGGCGGTTCATCTTTTCGACTTGTTCCATCTGGCGGCTGATATAGCCTCGTACTTGATCATGATTTCGATTTCTTCTTCCACGTCGGCAGCCAGTTCCGGCAGGTCGAAGACCGTCCGCAGGGCCTCGTAGTCGACATCGTTGCGGCGCAGGAGGTCGTAGGCCGTGATGGCCGTGTGGATGGGTGCCGTGCCCAGGCGTTCCAATTTTTCCAGATTGGCCTTGGACGGCGTGACGGAAATGGCCCGGAGGGCGGCGATGCCTTCTTCGATGGCTTTTTTCTTGGCCGTGAAGCGGTCATACCGCTCCTGCGTGACCAGGCCCAGGTCATAGCCTTTCTGGGTCAGGCGCAGGTCGGCATTGTCCTGACGCAGGATGAGGCGGTATTCGCTGCGGCTGGTCATGATGCGGTACGGTTCATTCGTCCCCTTCGTGACCAAATCGTCGATGAGGACGCCGATATAGGCTTCGGAGCGGGTCAGGATGAACGGTTCCCTGCCCTGGACCTTCAAAGCCGCGTTGATGCCGGCCATGAGGCCCTGGGCGGCGGCTTCTTCATAACCACTGGTCCCGTTGGCCTGGCCTGCCGAGAAGAGGCCGGAAATCTTCTTCGTTTCCAGCCACGGCGTGAGCTGCGTCGGGTCCAGGCAGTCATATTCGATGGCATAGCCGGGCGCATGATCTTGACGTCTTCCAGGCCCGGGATGGTGCGCAGGAAGGCGTACTGGACGTCGGCAGGCATACTGGTGCTCATGCCCTGGACGTACATTTCTTCCGTCGATTCCCCTTCCGGTTCGATGAAGAGCTGATGCCGCTTCTTATCGGCAAAGCGGACGATCTTCGATTCGATGGACGGGCAGTAGCGCGGCCCGATGCCGGTGATGATGCCATTGCACATGGGAGCCCGGTCGAGGTTGTCGCGGATGATCTTATGTGTTTCTTCGTTGGTAAAGGTCAGCCAGCAACATTCTTTGTTGCGGTCTTTCCGTTCCGACAGGAAGGAAAAGGCATGACCGTCTTTGTCGCCTTCCTGCTTGGCCATTTCATCGGTCCGCAGGGTACGGCGGTCGACGCGGGCCGGCGTACCGGTCTTGAAGCGCATGAGCTTGAGGCCGGCCTTGACCAGGGACCCCGACAAATCTTCAGCCGAGCGCTGGCCGATAGGGCCGCCGGAATAGGTACAGGTGCCGATGATGATCTTCCCTTTGAGGTAAGTCCCCGTCGCCAGGATGACGCACTTGGCTTTATAGACTTCATCCAGTTCCGTCCGGACACCGGTGACGGCGCCGTCTTCGACGAGAAGGTCTGTGATCATGAGCTGCTTGACGTCGAGGTGGTCCTGGTTTTCCAGGGTCTTGGTCATGGCCATCTGGTACATCTTCTTATCAGACTGGGCCCGGAGAGAATAGACGGCCGGTCCTTTGCCGGTGTTGAGCATGCGCATCTGGAGGCACGTCTTATCCGTATTGATGCCCATTTCACCGCCCAGGGCGTCGATTTCCCGGACGAGATGGCTCTTCCCCGGTCCGCCGACAGCGGGATTGCAGGGCATGAGGGCAATATTATCTAAGTTCAGCGTCGCCATCAGGGTCTTGGCGCCCAGGCGGGCACTGGCCAGGGCCGCTTCACAGCGGCATGGCCGGCACCGATGACGATGACATCGTATGTATCGACTACAAACATGGTTACACCCCTTTATTTACCTAAACAGAATCGGCTGAATATTTCTTCGACCATATCGTCGTGGACCGTATCGCCTGTGATCGAGCCCAAAAGCTCCCAGCTTCGCGCAGGTCGACGACGGCACAGTCAACGGGCATGCCGGCTTCGATGGAATCGAGGGCCCGCTGCAGGGCTTGCCGGCTCTGGCGCACCAGTTCGATGTGGCGCGTATTGGTGAGCAGGGCACTGCCTGCCGTATCGGCATGGGACAGGGCCAGGGACAACAATTTATCTTTCAGGGAATCCAGGCCGTCACCCGTACCAGCCGACAAGGAGAGGACGGGATGACCATAGCCTGCCAAATTTTTTTCCGTAACGACTGGCATTAAATCGGTCTTGTTGAGGACGACCAGGACATTCTTATCCTTCGTGTCTTCCAGGATGGCCTTATCTTCATCGGACAAGGGCCGGGACCGGTCGATGACGACCAGGATAATATCGGCTTTGTCCATATAGGCCTTGGCCTTGGTGACGCCTATCTTTTCGACGGTATCGTCTGTTTCCCGGATACCTGCCGTATCGACGAGGCAGACCGGGACGCCTTTGAGGGAAATCCATTCTTCCAGGACATCCCGCGTCGTCCCCGGCACATCGGTGACGATGGCCCGGTCTTCCTGGAGCAGGCGGTTGAGCAGGCTCGATTTGCCGGCGTTCGGCGTACCGGCAATGGCGGCCATGACGCCGTCGCGGATGATGCGGCCGTCGTGAGAAGCCTCCAGCATATCGTCCAGGGCCGTCAGCTGTTTGCGGATAGCTCCGGCTACATCGGGGACGGTAATATCTTCCAGGTCTTCTTCAGGATAATCGATGGTGACTTCCAGGCGGGTAATGAAGTCCGTCAAATCATGGCGCATGGCACCGATGACTTTAGACAGCCGCCCTTCGAGCTGACTGACGGCACTGGTCAGGCCCTGGCGGCTCTTGGCTGGATGACATCCATGACGGCTTCGGCCTGGGCCAGATCGATGCGGCCATTGACGAAGGCACGCTGCGTAAATTCTCCGGGATTGGCCATGCGGGCGCCGTGGGCCAGGACCAGGCCGAGGATTTCTTCCAAGGCCTTGCGGCCGCCGTGGCACTGGATTTCCAGTACGTCTTCCGCCGTATAGGAGTGCGGCCCTTTCATGATGAGCATGAGCACTTCATCGACAGGACGGCCGTCATCGGCGACGATGAGGCCATGCTGGATAGAACGGTCCCGGCGCTGGGCCAGGGGCTTTCCCGAAGGGCTGCGGAAAATGGCATCGCCTACGTCATAGGCATGGCTGCCGCTGATACGGATGACGCCGATGCCGCTTTCCCCCAGGGGGGTGGCAATGGCCGCGATCGTATCGGTCGTATCGTACATATGGCAATACTCCTTTCATAGCCAAGGGGCTCGCATGAAGTTTCCTGACATCATGCAAGATTCCTTTTACTTTATAGTTTGTAGTACAGAGTTTGTAGAAAAATACTCGAAAGAGGCTGTCTGAATGCGACAGCCTCTTTGTTAAGCTTCATAGGGCAAACTAAAAATTATTCTTGATAGTAAATGACGACGTGGCGGTACGGGTCCTGGCCTTCACTTTCCGTGCGGACCTGCGGGTCGTTCTGCAAGGTCACATGGATGATTTTGCGTTCATAACCGTTCATCGGTTCCAGAACGACGCGGTCGCCGTTCTTCTTGACGCGGTTCGCCAGACGGATAGCCAGCTGTTTCAGCGTTTCTTCCCGGCGATGGCGGTAATTTTCGACATCGAGCATGATGAAATGGCGCGTCGTTTCGCCCTGATTCGTCGTCAAGTTGGTCAGGTACTGGAGGGCATCCAGGGTCTGGCCATGCTTGCCGATGAGGATACCCAGGTTCTTGCCGTGCAGGTGGAGCAGGACTTTATCGGACTTGATCATCTTTTCGATGACGACGTCGATGCCCATGTTCTTGAGCACTTCCTGAAGGAAGGCCTTAGCCTTGGCGGCGGCTTCTTCAGCCGTAAAATCATCGCCTGTTTCGGCTTCAGCCGGTTCTGTTTCTACCTGGGGAACCGCTTCTTCAGCTGCGTCAGCTGCGTTGGCAGCCGGTTCAGCCGCTGCCGGTGCGACGGGCTTTTCCACGGCTGCCGGCTGGCTTTCCATGGTCGGGACCGTCGGTACGCCTTCTTTTTCAGTAATGCGCACTTTCGCCGGCTTGCTGCCGAATCCGAAGAAACCGCTCTTCGGTTCTTCCAAGACTTCGATGTCGACTTCGTCCTTCATTCTGCCGAGACGGACCAGACCGGAGCGGACGGCATCTTCGATCGTTTTTCCTGTAGTTTCGATGGTACTCATGCTTCTGATCGTGCTCCTTTTTTCTTGAGGTGGGTCATGAGGAACTGCTGTGCCCACTGGAATACGTTAGAAACAACCCAGTAAATGACCAGGCCGCTGGGGAAATTCAAGCTGATCCAGCCGATGAATAACGGCATGACGATCTTCATGATTTTCTGCTGTTTAGCCTGTGCATCCGAAGCCGCTACCTGCGTACCGGACATCTGGTTCTGGATGAAGTAAGTCGAAACAGCCGACAGCACCGGCATGATATATGTGGGGTCCGGCTGGCCCAGGCTGGGAAGCCATAAGAAACTTTCAAAGGCCGGGTCGTAGGGATATTCCCGAAGAGCATAGAAAATGGCGATGAGGAATGGCATCTGAATGAGGATCGGCAGACAGCCCGACAAGGGGTTGACGCCCATTTCCCGATACAGTTTGGTCATTTCTTCCTGCATCTTTTTCTGATTGCCCTTATATTTCTTCTGTAATTCTTTGATCTTAGGCTGCAGGGTCTGCATGCCTTCCATGGAACGGATCTGTTTGGCCGTAAGCGGAGCCAGAACCAGTTTAATAATCAAGGTGAGCATGATAATGGCAGCGCCATAGCTCGGATAGCCTACATTCTGGGTAAATGCATAACAGTAATTCATGAATGTCGTCATAATGCCGCTGAGGACATCCATTATTCCACTGAAAAAGCCCAATACTCTCAACTCCTGTTCAGCTGTAAAAATAGGGATCTACGGTACCGGATCATATCCGCCTTTGTGAAAGGGATGGCATTTTAAAATGCGCCTTAGTGCCAAATAACTCCCTTTGACAGCACCGTACTTCTGCAAAGCCTCGATAGCATAGGCAGAACAAGTCGGATAAAACCGGCAGCACGGCCGGTGAAGGGGCGATATGAACAACTGGTAAAACCGGATAAGGGCTATGAAACACCGTTTCATGTGTCATCACTTCTTTTTCAATACCCTGGCATGCCGGAATAATTGCAGGATGCTTTGTTCTGCTTCTTTTGTATCCGGCGTATTTTAAACTGCTGCGGCCGATGAGGACCAAGTCGAACCCGTCGCGCAGGTCGAACTGGTGCAGACGATAGACTTCTTTCATCAGGCGGCGGCAGCGGTTGCGTTCGACGGCGCAGCCGATTTTCTTACCCGTTACGAAACCAATCCGGGTCGGCTGTTTCGGTGAGCGCGGCAGGACGTACAGGACGACGCGGCGGTTGACATACGACTTGCCGCGGCGGTATACGAGCTGGTACTCACGGTTTTTGCACAGCCGTTGTTCTTTTGTTAGTTCATACATACGTAAATTGTCCTAAAAATGCCAGAAAAACAGAAAAATTCCGCCAACCGGAACTTTTCTGTTTATCTCGTAATAATTAAGCAGAAAGTTTCTTTCTGCCTTTCATGCGGCGTTTTTTCAAAACCATGCGGCCGCCTTTTGTCTTCATTCTTTCGCGGAAGCCGTGAGTTCTCTTTCTCCACAATGTATTCGGCTGATATGTCTGTTTCAGCTAGACACCTCCTTTGTCGTCATTGACAGTAAATGAATTTACACCATAACAGGTTAATTATAGTAAGCGAAGTCCCGGCTGTCAAGCCCCATTTTCCAAGTATTATACCGTTTGCGCATACCTCATGTATAAGTATTCCGTAAAAATTTTCTTCCCTTAATTTCGGTTTTGTTGTAAAATGTGGATAGATAAATAAGTTGTCAACAATCTATCCACATTTTGTGGATAAGTGGAAAAGAACCGGAAATTCGATGATTATCGTCTTTCCGCCTTTTTGTGTCCTCTTTGTCCACGTTATCCACAATTCAGGCTATACACATATACACTTTATATGGTACACTCTATATCTCGCACAATTTTACGCACAGATTGGAAGGATTATTATGGACCTGCTCAGCTTATGGGAAAAAATGCTGGCTAACCTGAAACAAGTCTTGCCGAAAGAGATTTTTACCAACTGGTTTGAAGGCAACATCATTCCCTACTCCTATTCCGAAGAAGAAAATCTCCTCATATTGGACACAATGACGAATTTTCTCCGCGACTACGTCAGCAAAAAATACACGGATATCCTGGAAACCGTCGCCCAGGACGCCATCGGCCGCCCGACAAGGGTCCAGCTGATTACGAGCCAGGAAAAGAAGCCCGCTCCCGAAATCCAGCCAGAAGCCGTCGCTGAAACGATCACCCTGCCGAAAAAGCCGGCAGCGCCTCCCGCACCGGCAGCCGCTGCCCCGGCCGGGGACGCGCAGTCCGTCCCGTCAGGACAGACAGAATGGGTCCAGCCTGAATTGCCCATCAGTGACGGTCCGTCAGCCCCCATGCCCGTCGTCAAAGAAGCCGTCCCCGTCACGCCTGATGAAATCCCTTATAATAATAATTTAAATAAAGATTATACCTTTGATAACTTCATCGTCGGCAACAGCAACCGCGTCGCCACAGCCGTCGCCAAGTCCATTGCCGCTGCACCGGCCCAGAAATGGAACCCCTTCTACATCTACGGCGGCAGCGGCCTGGGCAAGACCCACCTGATGCACGCCATCGGCCACGAACTGCTGAAGAACTTCCCCAACATGCGCCTGTTGTGCATCACCAGTGAAGACTTCGTCAACGAATTCATCCAGTGTATCCAAGACAAGAACACGGAAAGTTTCCGTCGCCGTTACCGCAACGTCGATGTCCTCTTCGTAGACGACATCCAGTTTCTGGGCCGTGGGGATAAAGAAAGTTCCAAAGAAGAATTCTTCCACACCTTCAACAAGCTCTATCAGGACAAAAAACAGATGGTCTTCACCAGCGACCGTCCGCCCCGGGACATCAAGAAACTGGAAGAACGCCTGCGTTCCCGCTTTGAAAACGGCATGGTTACGCAAATCGAGCCGCCTGATTTAGAAACGCGCACGGCTATCCTTCGGGCCTGGGCAGAAAAAGAAAATATCACCTGCGACCTGGATGCCCTCAATTACATCGCAGCCAATGTCAGCGAAAACATCCGAAAACTGCACGGCGCCTTCATCCGCGTCCTCCTGGAAGCGTCGCAGTCCAAGAGCAACGTCACCCTACCTTTGGTAAAACACGCCATCCATTACATTACCGACGCCCAGGATGAAAAGAAATATATCACCATCGACGAAATCACGACGTACATCTGTCAACACTATAACATCAATTATAAAGAGCTCATGGGCAAGAAAAAGACAAAAGACATCGCCCTGCCGCGGCAGATTGCCATGTATATGTGCCGCGAAACTGACAGGAAATACGTATCCCCACATCGGGACAG
>ENA-OQED01000226-OQED01000226.1-human-gut-metagenome-genome-assembly--contig:-NODE-226-length-23193-cov-1.147143_pt1 | contig 23193 bp, 29 predicted proteins | sample MGYA00242790_ERZ504625 | MGnify/ENA primary metagenome ERZ504625 (study PRJEB26092, sample SAMD00036345) | human gut metagenome | host: Homo sapiens | study: EMG produced TPA metagenomics assembly of...
TGGTTTATGCTATCATGCAGCGGCCCCGACGAGTCACGAGCCACGAATCTGGCACGGTACGAAATTCCCACATATACGAAAGCGGGCGCCCTACGTGGGCGCCCCTACAAATTACTAAATACGGATTTCGTTGGTATCGCGGTAAATGAGCCATTCGACGATATTGTTGGCGTGGTCGGCCATGCGTTCGATGTATTTGATGACCAGGACCAGGTCGATGTAATCCTTGGAGTTTTCCGGATGAGCCGCCATTTCGGCAGCCAAGGTTTCCATGAGATTATTGAAAGCCTGGTCGACGATATCGTCTTTATCGCGCATGAGGCTGGCCTGAGACGAAGTACCCCGTTCTTTGTAGAAATCGATGACATCGCTGACCATGGAGGCCATGACGCCGTACATTTCTTTAATGCCCTGCGGCAAGGGTACGTTGTGATGGGTCTGTTCCAAATGGATGACGTAGTGGCTGATGTCGGCGCAGTGATCGGCAATCCGTTCTAAGTCGGAGAGGATTTTCAACGTCGCCATCAAGCTCCGATAGTCAGCCGCTACGGGACCCTGCATCATACTGATGGTCAAGTCTTTCTTCATACAGTTCTTGACCAAATCATCGATGACATCGTCGCCATCGTAAATGCGCTGAGCTAATTCGATGTCTTTGTCTTCCAGCGCTTTCCAGGCATTTTCGACGGCCTGTTCGACCTTCATGCCCAGGTTAATCATATCATTTTTCAATTCTGCTACGGATTTTTCGTAAACTTCCAGCATAAGTCCCTTTCCTCCTCTTAGCCGAAACGGCCGGTAATGTATTCTTCCGTCTTAGGATTGGACGGATTGGTGAACATATCCAGGGTGTTATCGTATTCAATGAGTTCGCCTAAGAGGAAAAATGCTGTCTTGTCAGAAATGCGGCGGGCTTGCTGCATACTGTGTGTGACGATGACAATGGTATATTTTTCCTTCAGTTCCAAGGCCAGGTCTTCGATTTTCTGCGTCGAAATCGGGTCCAAGGCCGATGTCGGTTCGTCCATGAGGATGACCGACGGATCCGCTGCCAAAGTACGGGCAATGCAGAGACGCTGCTGCTGGCCGCCGGAGAGGCCGAGAGCGCTCTTATTGAGGCGGTCCTTCATTTCATCCCAGCAGGCAGCCTGGCGCAGGCTCTTTTCGACGATAGCGTCGAGCTGCTTCTTATCCTTGATGCCCTGGATACGCGGACCATAAGCGATGTTTTCATAGATGCTCTTCGGGAACGGCGTCGGCTGCTGGAAGACCATGCCGACACGGTAACGCAGGGCCAGGGGGTCGACTTCCTTGAAGATATCCTTGCCTTCAAAGCGGATATCGCCAGTGACCCGGCAGCCTTCGACCCAGTCGTTCATGCGGTTCAGCGTCTTGAGGAACGTCGACTTGCCACAGCCCGACGGGCCGATGAGGGCTGTGATTTCATTTTTCTTGATTTTCATGTTAATGTCTTTCAAGGCCTGGAACTCATTATAGAAGAGGTCCATGTGGCTGACATCAAAGGTATATTTCGCCGTACCCGTAGCAGCCTGTGCGCCTTCCTGTACGGCTTCTGCAGCCCGTTTCTTTTCAATCGTCGCTGCGGCAAAGCCGGTCAGCGTCGTAGTCATTTCTGCCATTATTTATTTCCTCCCATTTTCTTGTCAATTCGATAGCTGAAGTAGCGTGCAGCCAGACTGAAGACGAGGACCATGATCATCAGGATGGCCGACGACGCAGCAGCCTGCTGGGCAGCGTCTGCATGAAGGGCTTCCGTACGCAGGGCCCAGATGTGAAGGGCCAGGGTTTCGCCGGGACGGAAGGGATTGAGCGGACACGACGTGGCCGTAATATCCCAGTTCGTCCAGTCGATATCTGTCGACATACCGGCCGTGAACATCAGGGCAGCGGCTTCACCGAAGCCACGGCCGGCGGCCAGGATGAGGCCGGTCATGATGCGCGGGAAGCAGGCCGGCAAGAGGACGTGCCAGATAGTCTGCCAATGAGAGGCACCCAAGCCCAGGCTGCCGTTGCGGTAGCTCGGCGGCAAGTTGCGCAGGGCGTCTTCGGTAACGGACGTGACCAAGGGCAGGGTCAGGATGGATACGGCCAGGGCGCCGGCCATGAGGTTCCACTGAGAACCGGTCATGACGATGAAGACCAGGTAGCCGAACAAGCCGACGACGATAGACGGCAGGGAGGCCAGGGTTTCGACAGCCATGCGGACCCAATGAGTGATGCGCCCTTTCTTGGCGTATTCGGCCAGGAAGATGCCGGCCGGGATCCCCGTGATGGTACTGGCGACGAGGGCCAGGACGACGAGGTAAATCGTATTGAAGAACATGTTCCCCAGACCGGTCGGGCTGAAGGACAAGAGCTGCGGTGTCATGCCGCTGACGCCGCTGACGACGACGTAGAGGACAAAGGCGATGAGCAGGATGACGGCAAAGGCGGCACCGCCGGTAAAGATGGCCGTCATCATTTTATCTTTCTGTTTTTTCGTTTCGATACTTGTCATATTAACTCCGTCCTCCTTTTAATTCGGAAGCGGCATTGATTTGGTGGATTACAAAGATGAACAGGAACGACAGCAGGAACAGGACCAGAGCCATCGTCCACAAAGCAGCGTTGTATTCGCCGCCTTCCATGGCGCCGCCCATATCGGCCGAAATAGCCGTCGTCAGCGTGCTGGCCGGCAGGAACAGGGACGTCGGGAAGACTTTCATCTGGCCGATGACCATGGCGACAGCCAGGGCTTCACCCAAAGCGCGGGCCAGGCCCAGGATGATGCCGGTGAAGATACCGCTCTTGGCGGCCGGAAGTACGACGTGGGCAATTGTTTCCCAGCGCGTCGCGCCGAGGCCATAAGAAGCTTCACGCCACGACTTGGGCACGGCGGCCATGGCATCGGCGGCCATGGTCGTAATGGTCGGGAAAATCATGATAGCCAGGACAATGCCGGCAGCTAAAACGGAAAAGCCAAAAGGCATGGGGAAAATATGACGCAGTGCCGGAATGAGGACGGTCATGCCGACGAAGCCATAGACAACCGACGGGATACCCGTGAACAATTCGATAGCCGGCTGAATGAAGCGGCGCCGCTGGGGCGTCGCGATTTCCGTCATGTAAATGGACGATGCCAGACTGAAAGGCAGGGAAATGATCAGCGACAAGAGACAGGTGACCAGCGAGCCAGCCAGGAACATAGCTGCGCCGACCTGACCGCCGCCTTCCGCCGTATCGCTAGGCTTCCACTGACCGGAAAAAAGGAATTCCGTCACGCTGTGGCCAAATGTGAAAAATGTATCTGTACCTTTAATGAAGAGAAAAGCGCCAATGAGAAGCGGCACCAGTGCCATACCGATGCCGCAAATAGTGATGAACGTTTTGGCTGCTTTCTCGTTGCGGTGAGCCCGTTGGACTACCGTTTCGATTGCATTCATACCCGTTCCTCCAGTAAATTAGTGAACTTCTTTGGTCTGCATCTTCGAGCTTACGCCATAGCCGAGTTCTTCGATGCGTTTGCCGTAATCAGCGCCTGTGATGTATTCGATGAAGGCCTTGACGGCAGCTTTCGGTTCTTTGCTGGTGTAGATGTGTTCATAACCCCATACGCTGTATGTACCGTTATAGGTGTTTTCCAGTGTCGGAGCTACGCCATCGATAGAAACGGAATCGACCGTGTCATTATTGAGCAGATACGGCAGAGCGACATAGCCGATAGCGCCCGGATTCTGAGCGACGCTCTGGATGAGGATACCGGAATTATCCGTTTCCAGGGATTTATTGTCCGCTTCTTCAGCACCGTTGATAGCGTACTGTTTGAACAGGGCACGCGTACCGGACGTCTTCGGGCGGGTAACCAGGACGATAGGCATATCTTTGCCGCCGACATCTTTCCAGTTGGTGACTTTGGCCGTGAATACGTCCTGCAACTGCTGACGGGTCAAGTTCTTGACGCCGACGTCTTTATTGATGATCGTAGCGACTGTCATGACACAGACTTTGTGGTCTTCCAGCTTTTCAGCTTTGGCTTTGTCCAGTTTCGTTTCAGCCGGTACGTCGGAGTTACCCATATCGACAGAACCATCGGAAACCTGTTTCAGACCCGTGCCAGAACCGCCGGCATTAAGGGTGATCGTAACGTCCTTATTGTTGGCCTTGAATTTTTCGGCAGCATCTTTGACCAACGGCAGCAAAGCCGAAGAACCAGAACCGGTAATGCTTCCGGAAACAGCAGCGCCTTTCCCGGAATCAGCTTTCTGCTGACTTCCGCAACCGGCAGCCCCAATGGCCATGGTAGCAGCTAAGGCGACAAGAACTAACTTTTTCCACTTCATAAAAAATCCTCTCCTTTAAATAAACGAATCTGAGATGTTCCTGATTCTGAATACAGTCTTATCCTACCAAGGAGATGTAAGGACTTTATGTATGTATTGTAAAATATTGTAAAAAAAGAGGCTGTCGCATTAAGACAGCCTCTTTTTTCTGTAGGGGCGTCCCGTGGGGCGCCCGCTGCGTTGCCACGTGCAAGCCCCTACGGATTCCCCCTACATCGGCAGGGTGACGGTGATGGTCGTGCCTCGTTTTCTTTGCTGTTCAAGGCAATGGTACCGTGATGCTGTTCGACGATGTGCTTGACGATGGCCAGGCCCAGGCCCGTCCCCTTGATCTTGCGGGAACGGCTGGAATCGGCCCGGTAAAAGCGTTCAAAGACGCGCTGCTGTTTATCTTCCGGGATGCCGATGCCCGTGTCGCGGATGACGAAGAAGGCCTTGTGGCCGTCGTGGCGGACATCGATGTAGACATGACCGCCAGGCCGGTTGTACTTGACGGCATTGTCCAGGAGGTTCATGATCATTTCCCGGAACAGGCCGCGGTCCGCCCATACTTCCGTATCGTCCATGGTACAGTGGACGGTGACTTTCTTTTCCATCAGGACCGGTTCCATGAATTCTACGATATCCTGAATCAAACCGCTGAGGCGCAGCCGTTCGGGATGGATTTGGCGCTTGCCGTCTTCGATGCGGGCCAGGTGCATGATTTCTTCGATCATCTGCAAGAGGCGCAGGGCTTCCTTGCGGATGAGTGTGCCGAAATGAATGACATCGTCTTTATTCTTGAAAATGCCCGTCGACAATACTTCGGCAAAGCCGCTGATCGACGTGAGGGGCGTCTTCAGTTCGTGCGATACGTTGGACGTGAATTCCCGGCGCAGCTGTTCCCGGTGCTCCTGTTCGGTCACGTCGTCGATGATGAAGAGCATGCCATAGAAATCATCATCTTTATAGACAGGCTGGATGGTCAGCAGGTACAGTCGGTCGGCCCGGGTCAGTTTCACGTCACAGGCACTGTCGATGTGCTGCAGCGTATCCCAGGATACATCGGGCAGGAGTTCCTTCAGATTGCGTTGCAAGACTTCCTGGGTCTGGCCGGCGCCGAGGAAATGGGCGGCCCGTAGGTTGAGACCGGCAATGCCGCAGGCCCGGTCCGTCAGGATGACGCCTTCCTGGAGATTTTCCATGATGAGGCGCATAATATTTCGCTGCTGTTCGAGGCTGCGCATATTGTCGGTAATGGTCTGGCTCTGCAAAAAAATCTTATCGACCAAAGGCTGCAATTCATGGTCGACCCGCGGCGGCTGCACCATCTTCACGTCGGTGTCGTTGATCTGGCGGATGAACCGGGCCGTCTGCCGAAGCGGGCTGAGGAGCTCGCCGTCAGCAAGCGCGACACCTTGATGCAGGCCAGGGCCGACAAGCCCAGGAGCAGCAGCGCCCAGGGCAGGAGGCTGAGGAAATGGGCGTAAAAAGTATCCCGTTCCAGACTGACCCGCAGAATCGTCCCGTCGGGCAGTTTCTTAGCATAATAATAGAGGGCCTTGGATACGGTCTGGGAATCGCGGACGGCCGTCCCCTTGCCGTTCTCGATGGCCGCTTGGACTTCCGGCCGGGCCAGGTGATTTTCCATGACTCCTTTGTCATAGTCCGATTCAAAGAGGACATCGCCATCGGTATTGATCCAGGTAATGCGCAGGCCATCCGTCTCGTGGACGCCGAGTTTCTTTAAATACAGGGATGTATCCTTCCCTTCTTCGATTGTCGTCTCGACGACGTCCATGGCCATGACCAGTTCCTGCTGTATCTGGTGCTGCGTGGAATTCCAGAAGAACCACGTCGAAATGAGCAGGGTCACGGCCATACAGGCCAGCCCCATGGTCAGCAGGCTGAGGTAGACTTTCCGCTTCATACGTTCCCTCCGATGACATAGCCCACGCCGCGCACAGTATGGATAATCTTGCCGCCGTCGCCCAGTTTCTGGCGCAGGCTCTTGATGTGCATATCGATGGTCCGGCTTTCGCCTTCATACGTGAAGCCCCAAACGGCTTCCATGATCTGTTCCCGCTTGAGGACGATATCCGTATTGACCAGGAGGTAGCGCAGGAGTTCAAATTCCTTGACCGTCAAGTGGCAGGGCTTGCCGTCGACGGTTACGATATGTTTTTCCTGGTCCAGGGAAACGGGGCCATACGTATAGAGGTTCGTTTCCGTACTCTGCCGGCCCGAACGGCGCAGGACGGCGCGGATGCGGGAAATGAGCTCGACGATGCCGAAGGCTTGCAGACGTAGTCATCGGCGCCACCATCGAGGCCCCTGACGATATCGTATTCGCTGGTCTTGGCCGTCAGCATGATGACGGGCAGTGTCTTGTACTGCTGAGTCTTGCGCAGTTTGTCAAGGATATCATTGCCGCTTTCACCGGGCAGCATGATATCCAAGAGGAGCAAAGCCGGTGTCCGCTTCTCCAAAGCCGGCCAGAATTCCTTGCTGTCAGAAAAGGTTTCCACCTCGAAGTCCTGGCTGCGCAGGGCATAACCGACGAGTTCACGAATATTTTCATCATCTTCTACACAGTAAATCAAAGGCATAAAGCGACAGTCCTTTCATGTAAAATCTAGTTTTCTCATTTTATTCCATTATAGCGCAAAAATGCAAAATATGCCCTGTAAAAAGAGGGTAAAAAAAAGAGCTTGTCGCATGACGACAAGCCCTTTTTTATTGGTTAGCAGTTAGTGGCTAGGGGTTAGCAGATGGTTAAAAAATTTAAAACCCTTTCTTAGAAATCGAAGTCCTTGGCCTTTATTTTGACCTGCCATTCTTTATCGACTTGTTTATACGTGATGGTAGCAATGAACGAGTGGAGGTCGCGGACCCAGGTGTAATTGCGGTCCGAAATATGGTCATCGTCGAGGTCCTGAGCCCAAGTGAAGATGACCGTATCCCGCGGCGTCAGGACGTAGCCGATAGACATGCCGTGCTGGCGCGGGTCATCGAGGGTATCGAAGCGGTACGGCGTATAGCCGCTAAGATTGTGTTTCTTATACCAGAAGCTGGTCCACAGGCGGTCGTTGATGCCCTGGTTGAGGATGACGCCCGAATAGGGATCGCGGCGCTGGGCATCATTGGTAGAATATAAATCCTTACGATAGCCGGCGAAGAAGCGGACATTGGCCCGCTGCCACAAGGGAATGGGCGTATGCGTGATTTCCGTACGGAAGCCCTTATGCGTCCCCCGTCTTGACGCCGTCTTCAGCCCAGCGGCCCCAGTTGGCACTGGAATCGATATAGATACCCGTATCGCCGAGATGGATGCGCGGTGCAAAGTATTCCAGTTCCGGCCACTTCGTAGCCAGATGTTATCGTCGTTATCGGTACTTTCTTCTTTGCTGTAGCCAAAACGGAAAGTGCCGATTTTAGTATTCTTCTGGAACTGGGCCGCCGGCTTGAAGCCATTCTTGCTATTCAGGGCATAGCTGGCATGGAAGCTCAGGTCGCCGGACTGGTTGAGGGGCACATCGGCATAGCCCCGGACACCGATGCCGTCATCGCTGTTGTAGGTCGGCCGCGGCAGCAGCGTGAATAAATAAGATTTCGTATGTTCACTGTCCAGGCGGCCTTCATAATGGCCATACGTGAACAGGCGGATGTGCTTGAACCAGAGGCCGTATTTTCTGCCGTGAACTTTTCGCCCGGATAGATGCGGATGTCATCACCGGTAATATAATAGTCCGGCGTCTTGGCGACGGCGTGAGGCGTCGTAATCAGGCCATGCTTGATATAGCCGATATTATCGTACATTTCGGCATCGGTCCCGCGGACGTATGTCGTCGGGCCGACGAAGCCTCGACCTTATCCATGGTCATGCTTCCGTTCTGGCTGTTATAGGTCACGTCCTGGCCCGTCAGGGCATTGGTTTCGTTGACGTAGACTACGGGTCCTTTCGTATGGTAGACGCCGCTCTTCATGTTGCCTCGACATAGTTGGCATGGATTTCATCCATGCCCTGCTTGATGTCGACATTGCCCCGGCTCTTGACATAGCCGTCGGAGTTGCGGGCGACGAATGTATCAGCCGTCATGTGGACAGGCTGCTGCGGCAGGACGACGTCCTGCGAAGCAGAAGCCTGGTCCAAATCAACGGGCAGGATTTTCTTTTCTGTCACGGGAACGGCCATGACCTTATCTGTATGAAGTTTCGCTGTATCAGCTGCACTGGCCGAAAAGGTCAGGGGCAGCAGGGCTGCGATCATCGCCGCTGTCCACGTTTTATTCATTCGCGTCACCTGCTGTATTGGATTGAATGGTTACGACGGCCTGCTGGTCGTCATTGTGTTTGCTGTTGTACAGGTCGACAGGCGTAACCGTACCATCTTTCAGTCCGGCCTGCAAATCGCCGTTGCTGCTCTGAGGCGCCGTATCGGTGTCGGTATACGTACCGGCATCGCCAGCCCCGCTGTTGTCGACATCACTATTGGTGACAGGCGCAAAGGTCGGCACCTGTACGCCGCTGGCAGCCATATTGGCCGTCTTCATGTCATCCATGACGCCATTTTCCTTGAAACCGACAACTTCGGCATTTTCCTTGGTTTCGGCGTACATCGTCGTTCCTGCCGGGATATCGACTTCATTGCCATGAACGAAAAGTCCGCCGACCAGGCCGACTGGTCCAAGGATGATGGCCCCGGCAGCAGACGCGCCGACAGCACCGGCCATGCGCTTATATTCTTCTTTCGTCTTATCGCCGACCGTCAGGGCTACGGGCGAACCGTCGGCAGCGCGGACGTTGTCATAGGTGATTTCGATTTTACCGTCCTTGCCAAAGCGGCCGGACTTCCGGGCCTTGGTGACGGTCCCCGTCGCTTCCATGCCGCGGGGAATGGCGATGACGTCGCCGACGCAGATATCATCAGCCACGGCAAAGCGGACGACGTCGCCTTTCTGGATGGTCTTCGAGTTGATGGGGCGTCGATATTGGTCATCGTCACCAGCGTATTGGCCGGAATGGTCACGGTCTGGGAAACGTACTTCTTATTGCCCAGGAGCGTGCGGCGCAGGGCCAGGACACGGCCTTCCAGGGAGCCGCTCATGGTCTTGCCGTCGATGCTCTGTTCCAGCGATTCGATGCGGACCAGCAGGGGTTCATCGGTAATCTGGCCGGAATACTGCCACTGCATAAGGTTGACTGCCGTCAACAGGGACAAATCGGAACCGGAATTCCCATATACATCTTTATATAGGGCATTGGTCTTATCCTGCAGACTGCCGGATACCGTCGACTGACCGTTGAGCAGCTTGTCCAGCGCCGCGATGCGGTCGTTCAGGGAACCGGTCTGGGTCGTCCCGTAGACCGTCGTTTCGACTTTATCCGCTTTTTCCAGGATCGTATAATCGGCCGCACCGGCAGCCATGGTCCCACACAAGGCCATGACAGCCAGGATGCATGCTACTTTTTCTTCCACATAGGCGTAACCTCCAAAATTCAGTCTCTTTCTATGCTAATCGTATCGTCTTGGCTTTTTCTGAATACTACCTCCATTATATAAGACTCATGTATAAATTGCAATAAAATGGTGCTGCCTCGCCCCTCCAATGCCTTGTTTTTTAATTAATAATTATTTTCAATTAAAAGTTTTACAAAATTACTCTTGATTTTCCCCCATCGGTCTGTTATAATGTAGCTATAACAAATAAAAGTTATTTGTTAGTATTCAGTTAATATCCATTTTATTCAAAATGTATTATAATATCAGGAGGAATGAATGATGAAAAAATTTGTATGCGGTATCTGCGGTTTTGTTTATGAAGGTACGGAAGCTCCGGAAAAGTGTCCTCAGTGCGGCGCTCCGAAAGAAAAATTCACGGAACTCGTCGCTGGTGTCAAAGAATACGCTGACGAACATCGCGTAGGCATCGCTAAAGGCGTCGACGAACGCATCCTCGAAGGCCTCCACCTCAACTTCACAGGCGAATGCTCCGAAGTCGGCATGTACCTCGCTATGAGCCGTGTCGCTGACCGCCAGGGCTATCCGGAAGTCGCTGAAGCCTACAAACGCATCGCTTTCGAAGAAGCTGAACACGCTGCTAAATTCGCTGAACTCCTCGGCGAAGTCGTTACGGACGACACCAAGACCAACCTCGAAATGCGTGCTGCTGCTGAACAGGGCGCTTGCGCAGGCAAGAAAGAAATCGCAACCCTCGCTAAACAGCTCAACCTCGACGCTATCCATGACACCGTTCATGAAATGGCAAAAGACGAAGCTCGTCATGGCCGTGTATTCGATGGCCTCCTGGCTCGTTACTTCGCAAAATAATCCGTTCGGGAATGCAAAAAGCGCTGTCTTATAAAGACAGCGCTTTTTTTAGTGGCTAGTGCTTAGTGGTTAGGGGATGGCAGAAGCCGCTACGCGACAGCGCTTTTCAACCAGTGACGTCGCAGATGACGCGGATGACGGCTTTATCGGCCTTGGACAAGTAACGTCCCCGTTTATAGGCCAGGACGATATCCCAGTCGTCCAGATAGGCCCGCAGGGAAAAATACTTCGGTTCCACAGCCGGGATATTGGCCAGAGCCAGGCCACCCGGTACGATAGCCGCGCCGACGCCGATGCCGGCCAGGGTCTGGGCCGTGGCCATGTCCGTCGTTTCCAGGGCCACTGTCGGCGATATATCCAGGGCTTCGACAAGAGCAAAAAAGGAATGGCGCAGTTCCTGGCCTTCTTTCATGACCAGGAAGGGATGGCCGTCGAGGCTGTGATAATCAAAGACAGGATAGCGGGAGTGGAGGCCCTCGTCATGCAGCGGTTCCCGCCCCAGGCCCCAGTCCGGCGAGGCAGCCAAGAGCAATTCTTCCCGGAAAAGTTCGATATAATCCAAGTCCCTATGCCCTGTAGGCTTAACGACGATAGAAAAATCCGTCTTTCCCTGGATGGCGAAATCTTCCAATTCCCGCGTCGTCCCTTCTTCCAGGCAGATATCGATGTGCGGATAGCGTTCGTTGATGATGGGAATAGCCCGCGCCAGGATGGTCGAACTGCGATAATTGGAACTGCCGATGCGCACGGTGCCGCCAACGGTCTGCCCCAAATCCTGGATACGCTGTTCCCGGACCTTGCACAAGTCCTGGATCTGCCCTTCGATGTCCAGATAGATACGCCCGGCTTCGGTCAAGGTCACAGGCTGATGGGAACGGTCAAAGAGTTCCGCACCGACATGGCGCTCGATGCGGCGGATGAACTGGCTCAACGACGGCTGGGTGATGTATAATTTTTCGGCTGCCGCTATGAAACTCCCTGTCTCAGCAATTTTACGGATATATTCATATTCACGTCTTTCCAACTCCATAAAAGCTCCTTTATGTAACAAAAAATATTCGTATATCTGATTATAACGCAAGAGCTATAGTCGTATACGGCAAAACCACTTTGACGCCAGCCTCCTTCAAGGCTATCCTAAAGGTACCCTTGAAGGAGGTATTTTTATGAAATCATATCAGCATATCCTCGTCCCTATCGACGGATCCGATCATTCTAAACAAGCCTTGCAGCACGCCATCGACATCGCCAGGATCACTGGCGGTGCCATTACCCTGCTGAGCGTCGCCAATATGGCCGATATCATCAACCAGTTCGGGCAAATGGAAAATACGAGCGAACTAACTATGGATGAAATGACGGCTTCGGCCCAGGCCAACAGCACAGGACTGTTAAAAAAAATTTGCCGCCATGGTACCCGCTTCCCTGTCAGTCCAGTCTATTTTTGAACTCAGCGCCCCGGAAGCGGCCATCCTGGCAGAACAGAAATCCCAATCGGCAGACCTCATCTGCATGGGCCGCGGCGGCGGCCAGGCCCTCAAGAATTTTCTTCTCGGCAGCGTCAGCACTTACGTCATCACTCACGCGCCCTGCCCGGTCCTCTTGGCCCGCGATGAAAAGAAAGGCCCATACCGGCATATCCTGGTGCCCGTAGACGGGTCTGAATCGTCTTTACAGGCCCTGAAACAGGCCGAAGTCCTGGCCAAAGGAGATGGCGCTTCCCTGACCGTCCTCTACGTCGCCAGCGTCAGCGACAGCCTGCGCGATACGGCCATCCCCAATACGCTGGAACCGCATAAATTACAGGAATTAGCCGCTCACATGCGGACCAAGGGCCATAACGCCTTCCTGCGCTGCCAGAAAGAATTGTCATCTCAAGTCCCCTTGCAATGCCTGTATAAAATCGGCTCGCCCGGTCCGGTCATCTTACAGACCGCAGCCGATACGGAAACGGACCTCATCGTCATGGGCAGCCGCGGCCTGAACCGTATCCAAAGCGTCCTCCTGGGCAGCGTCGGCCGCTATGTATCCTCCCATTCAGGTCTTCCCGTCCTCATCATCCGCTAATCATTACTTCATTAAACTCCTCAGGAGATGATTCCCTTGAATAAACTCATGTATAAAGCCCAAAAAGAATCGGTCGCCCTCCTGGTCAACCGCATCATGGCCGAAAAAAATCCAGAAACCCGTAAGAAGACTTTGAAACGACTGACCACGATTATGGAAATCTTCTTCGGTGACTTATTTGAAGAAGAATCTTTTGCCAATGCCCGCAAGCTCATTGACGAAGGCGGCAAGTGGTTCCAATTCCTCAACCGAGCCCTGGATACACTCAACCCCAACGTAGTCCGTACAGCCGTCATGGACCTAGGCTTTGAATCGGGCTTCTACGGTCTGCGTACGCGGGACGAAGCCAAAGCCAAATATCACTGCAATATTCCCTGGGCCATCCTCTTCGACCCGACCAGCGCCTGCAACCTGCACTGCATCGGCTGCTGGGCTGCCGAATATGGTCACACCCTGAACCTGTCCTACGACGTCATGGATAAAATCGTAAGCCAAGGCAAAGAAGTAGGCTGCCATTTCTACCTCCTCACTGGCGGCGAACCGCTGGTCCGTAAAGCGGACATCCTGAAACTCTGCCGGAAACATCCGGACTGCGAATTCCACGCCTTTACCAATGGGACCCTCATTGACGATGCCTTCTGCCAGGAAGTCGTCAAGGTCGGCAACCTCAGCTTCTCCCTCAGCGTCGAAGGCTTCCGCGAAGTCAACGACAGCCGCCGCGGCGAAGGCGTCTTCGACAAGGTCATGCACGCCATGGACCTGCTGCGCCAGTACGGTATCGTCTTCGGTACTTCCATCTGCTATACCCGTAAGAATATCCAGACCGTCACATCCGATACCTTCCTCGACCTCCTCATCAGCAAGGGAGCCTGGTTTACCTGGTACTTCCACTATATGCCCGTCGGCAACGATGCCTCTGTCGATTTACTGCCCACACCGGAACAGCGTGCTTATATGGTACGGCGTATCCGTGAAATCCGCAGCGTAAAGGGCGGCAAACCCATTTTTGCTATCGACTTCCAGAACGATGGCCAGTTCATTGATGGCTGTGTCGCTGGCGGCCGCAACTACTGCCATATCAATCCTAACGGCGACGTCGAACCGTGCGTCTTTATCCACTACTCTAGTGCCAACATCAACGACCAGGACCTCATCACCTGTCTCCAGCAGCCCTTATTTAAGGAATACGCAAAAGGGCAGCCGTTCAACCACAATCATCTCCGCCCCTGCCCGATGTTGGAAAATCCCCAAGCCCTCGTCGATATGGTCAAACGGACGGGAGCCAAATCGACGGACATGCAGTCACCAGAATCGGTTGAACACCTCTGTGCTAAATGCAAAGCCTATGCCAAGCACTGGCAGCCGACAGCCGATAAGTTATGGACTGATATCGTCCAGGACGAATAAAAATCGTCAGAACAGGAAATCTCGTAAAAAAGTAAAAAATTAAACCCATCCGCTAACCACTAACAACTAACAACTTGAAAGGAGCTGTCGCGATGCGACAGCTCCTTTTTTTACTTCACCCTATGATATCGGTTTTTTTTATGTGACGCTTGCGCCACCAGATGATGCCATAAATGAAAGAAACGACGGCTACCAGTATGAGCAGGCGGCCCCAGTGTTCCTGGATGCGCAGGAGGTCATGGCCCAGCCAGACTTCGACCAGGACGGCCGGCATCTTGCCGAAGAAGTTGGCAATGAAGTGGTCGCGGTAAGAAATATGGCTCAAGGCACTGAACGCCGTGACGACGACATTCGGTGCATACGGGATGGCCCGGCCCATCATGACTGTCTTGATACAGCTGTATGAATCGAGTTTTTCCAGCATCTTGCTCTTGGAAATGACCTTCTGGGCCTGCTTACGGAGCAGCGTCCGAGTCAGTCGGAAGCTGATTTCAATGCCGATGACTTCGCCGATCCAGGAAATGATGATGCCCGGAATGAGGCCGAAGATGATGCCGTTGACGGTCAGGAAGGGAATGGACGGCAGGCCGATGGCATTGACAAAGGCAATCATGAACACGCTGATGCCGATGGCATAGAAGCCAAAAGAGGCAATGTAATCGGCTAACCCATCCAGATCACCACTGACGGTCAGATGCCACATGATCGAATAAAAATCAGGTGCCATGAGCTGAATCGATAAAAACATCAAGACAACTAAGATGCCCCCGCCGATATGAAGGAGCCAGCCTAAATATTTATCATTCATAGAAATGCGGTCCTCACGTAATAATGAATTTTTTCGTACCCTTTATTATACCATATCTTCCGGGTCTCTGTCTGCTATGAGCTTCACTTTTTCCGCCTGTCCCAGGCGCTGGCTCAGGATGAGGAAGTCATCGAGTTTCTGCCGGGCCAGGCCGCTGTCGATGAGGCGGGCTGCCTTGCGGACGCCGGCATAGAGGTTGAGGACACTGCCGCCGACGTAGAGACGGCGCCGGCATTGAGGAGGACGGCTGTCCGGGCCCCGCCCTTGCGGCCGTCGAGGACGGCGCGGGTAATGGCAGCATTGTGCTTGGGCAGGCCGCCGCGCAGTTCGTCCCGCGAAGCCCTGGGCAGGTTGAAATCTTCCGGCCTGATTTCATACGTCGAAAACGATTCTGGCGTAAATTCGCAAATCGTCGTCGCTGCCGATGCCGAGATTTCATCGCTGCCGTCCTGACCATAGACGACCATGCCGTGGCGGACGCCGAGGGCGGCCAGGACGTGGGCCATGGGTTCGACCAGGTGCGGCGCATTGACGCCGAGGATCTCATAGACTGCATGAGCCGGATTGGTCAAGGGCCGCAGGACATCGAAGACCGTATAGATACCCAGCTGTTCGCGGACGGCATCGATACGTTTCATCATATAATAGTAGTAACGCGTATAGAAATAACAGAGGCCGATCTGCCCCAGCATATCCAGGCAGCTTTCGGGGCTGAGGAAGATATTGGCCCCTAAGGCTTCCAGGACGTCGGCAGAACCACTGCGCGACGTCTTGGCCCGGTTGCCGTGCTTGGCGACGCGGACGCACCGGCGGCGATGACGAAAGACGCCGTCGTCGAGATGTTGAAGGTCTTGGTCCGGCCGCCGCCGGTCCCGACGATGTCGAAGACGTCCATCGTACAGGGAACATGCATACTGTATTTCCGCATGGTCCGGGCAAAGGCCGTGATTTCCCGCTCTGAAGCGCCTTTCGTCGTCAAGGCTGCCAAAAAAGCAGCCAACTGGACGTCTGAAATCGTCCCTTCCATGATCTGCTCCATGACGATAGCGCTTTCCCGTTCGCTAAGGTCTTTTCCTTTAGTAATGGTTTTCAGTAAGCTGGTCAGCATGGTCCTCACCTCCGCCTGAAAAAAACGGAACTATACTATTCTCTTTTATTATAGCATATTATGCCCATCAGCGCTGTAAAAGGCTCATTCTCCTTCTAATTCGGCAATGCGCCTTTTCAGCTCCCCTTCATCATAAAAGACGGTCTCCAGGCACAGGCCCTGGGCCGGTGCCGTCGCCCCGAGCTGAGTCCGGTCGCCGCTGGCGAGGATTTCCCGGAAGCGCTCCGGCGTCAGGCGGTGCAGGCCCAGGTCGACGAGGCCGCCGGCAATGTTCCGCACCATATGGTAGAGGAAGCCGTCGCCGACGACGTCGATGTCGAGGACATGGCCCCGCTCATGGAGGGTAATGGAATACATCGTCTTCACAGGATTCATGGGCGTCGTATTCTGGCCTTCAAAAGCAGAAAAATCATGCGTCCCCAAGAGGATGGCCGCCCCTTCCCGCATGGCCTGCCGGTCCAGGGGCTTGCGGATGAACCAGGCATAGCGCAGGAGAAAGGGGTCATGCATGCGGTTGTTGTCGATGGAATAGCGGTAATGCTTGCCCACATTATCGTGGCGGACGCTGAAGCGGTCGGGCATTTCCCGGGCCGACAGGACGGCAATTTCCGGCGGCAGATAGCCTTTCATGGCATAGGGAATCTTTTCCGTCGGAATCGATCCCTGACCATAGAAATTGACGACCTGGCCGCGGGCGTGGACACCGGCATCCGTGCGGGCAGCGCCATAAATCGTAATGGGCGTCCGGAAAATAGCCGACAAGCCCTGTTCAATGCAGCCCTGGATCGACTCGGCGTTGGTCTGGCGCTGGAAGCCGTGGAAATCCGTACCGTCATAGGCGACGACGAGGCAGATATTCTTCTTCATCATAACCACCGCATGGCGGCCAGGACGGCCGTGACGATCAGGACAGCCGCCATGGCGATGCCGTCCCGATAGGTATAGGACAATTCATTCATCCGCGTCCGCCCTTCACCGCCGCGGTAGCAGCGGGCTTCCATGGCTGTCGCCAGGTCATCGGCCCGGCGGAAGGCGCTGACGAAGAGCGGTACCAGCAGGGGGATCATGTTCTTGCCGCGCTGCAAGAGGCTGCCGCTGGTAAAATTGGCACCCCGCGCCGTCTGGGCCTTCATGATGCGGTCCGTTTCTTCCAAAAGAGTCGGGATGAAGCGCAGGGCAATGGTCATCATCATGGCCAGTTCGTGAGCCGGCACGCCGATGCGCTTAAAGGGATTGAGCAGGTGTTCGATGCCGTCGGTCAGGACGATAGGCGACGTCGTATACGTCAACAGCGACGAAAAGACGATGAGGAAGACCAGGCGGGCCGTCATGAGGGCCCCTTGATACAGGCCTTCTTTGGTGATGTGGAAAATGCCGTACTGCCAGAGGACATCGCCTGGCGTCGTGAAGATATGGACGCCCATGGTGAAAATGATGATGACCCACAAGGGCTTCAGCGCCTTGACGATGAATTTCGCCGGCAGGCGGGAAATGGCGAAATTCAAGGCCACGAAGGCCGTGACGATGGCATAGGATGCCAGGGAATGGGCAAAAAAGATGGCGACGATGAAGATCATCGTAGCGACGATCTTGATGCGCGGATCGAGTTTATGCAAAAAAGACGTGCCCGGAAAATACTGGCCCAAAGTAATATCAGTGAGCATGGCCCTTGCCTCCTTTCAGGCAGTCAAAAATAGCCTGTGCCCCTTCTTCGACCGTCCGTACCCGGTCGTCGACGGCAAAGCCCCGGCCCTGGAGATATTGGAGGACCCCCGTCACAGGCGGCACGGACACGCCGGCATCGTGCAGGGCCTGCTGCTGAGTCGCAAAGATGTCCAGCGGTTCGCCGTCGAGGACGATATGGCCGTGGGACAAGACCAGGAGGCGGCTGGCCAGGCGGGAAATATCGTCCATGTTGTGCGATACCAAGATGACGGTAATGCCCTTTTCCTGGTGCCAGCGCTGGATTTCCGAAAAGATTTCCCGCCGGCCGATAGGATCCAGGCCGGCTGACGGTTCGTCCAGGATGAGATACGACGGATGGATGGCGATGACGCCGGCAATGGCGACGCGGCGCATCTGGCCGCCACTCAGGCGGAACGGCGAACGGTCGGCATAGGTCTTATAATCGAGGCCGACGAAGTCCATGGCTTCTTTGATCCGTTCCGTGATTTCTTCTTCGCTCAGGCCGAAATTGCGCGGCCCGAAGGCGATGTCTTTGGCGATAGTTTCTTCAAAGAGCTGATACTCCGGATACTGGAAGACCATACCGACTTTATGGCGCACGGCCATGGCTTCTTTCGTCTTCTTGCCGATATCCGTCCCGTCGACGGTCACCGTTCCGGAAGTCGGCTTGATGAGGCCGTTGAGGATCTGGACCAGCGTCGACTTGCCCGATCCGGTATGACCGATGATGCCGACGAATTCCCCTTCATGGATTTCGACATCTGTATCGTAGAGGGCCGTCTTTTCAAAAGGCGTCCCGATGCCGTAGGTATAGGCCACGTTGCTTAACTTAATTGACATAATGCATCTCCTAATTCTTCCTCGGTAATGATGGAGTCCGGCAGGTCGAGGCCTTTCTGGCGCAGCCGTTCGGCCAGTTCCGCCGCTACCGGTACGTCGAGGCCCATGGCCTTCAGCTCTTTGACGTGCGTAAAGACGTCACGCGGCGCCCCGTCCATCTTCAGTTCGGCCCGGTCGACGACGACGACCCGGTCGGCCTGGACGGCCTCTTCCATGAAATGGGTGATGATGATGACGGTAATACCTTCGTCATGAAGCTGGTGGAGCGTATCCATGACTTCCTTGCGGCCGACAGGGTCGAGCATGGCCGTCGGTTCGTCGAGGACGATGCAGTCGCACTGCATGGCCAGGATACCGGCAATGGCGACGCGCTGTTTCTGGCCGCCGCTCAGGAGGTGCGGTCCGTGCTTGGCATAAATGGTCATGTTGACGCGGCGCAGGGCATCGCTGACGCGGGTCTTGATCTCGTCCGACGGGACGCCGAGGTTTTCCGGGCCAAAGGCCACATCTTCTTCGACGACGGCGGCGACGATCTGGTTATCCGGATTCTGGAAGACCATGCCGACGTGCTGGCGTATCTTCCAGATATTGTCGGGGTCATCGGTCCGCATGCCGCAGACTTCACACGTGCCGGACGTCGGCGTCAGGAGGACGTTGAAATGCTTGGCCAGCGTCGACTTGCCCGAACCGTTGGTCCCGATGATGGCGACGAACTCGCCCTTGCCGATTTCCAGGGAAATATCCTTCAAAGCATAGACCACCTTGCCGTCTTCGTCTTCATAGGTATGGCTGAGATGATCCGTTTTTATCATAGGTTCTGTCATACTGCACTCCTTAGTTATTAGTGATTAAAAAATCCGACTTCCGATCTGATAGACGACGAAGGTCAGGACCCAGGCAACAGCAATCTGGAAACAGACGGAGAAAGCCGTCCACTTCCAGCTGTGCGATTCGGCGTGGATTGTGGCTATCGTGGCGGCACAGGGAATATAGAGCAACGAGAAGAGCATCATGCAGTAGGCATTGAGCTGAGTAAAGCCGCCTTGGCTCATCATAGAGGCCAAAGCCGCCAGGGCTGCCGGAGAATTGATGTTGACGCCATCGAAGAGGACGGCGAAACTGGATACGACGACTTCCTTGGCCGAAATACCGGCGATGAGGGCCAGACAGATCTGCCAGTACCCCAGGCCGATGGGCGCAAAGAAAGGCACGATGGCCTTGCCGATGATGGCCCCGAAACTGTCGGCCATATCGCCATAGCCGGCAGGGCCGAAGTTGAGGATGAACCACATGAGGATGGAAGCGGCAAAGATGACTGTACCGGCACGGCTCAGGTAATCTTTGATCTTTTCCCAGACATAGACGTAGACCGTATGGGCACTGGGCCGCTTATATTCCGGCAGCTCGATGAGCAGGTCGTTTTCCTTTTTCTCATGACTGAAGAGATTCATCGCCTTCAGGGCTGCCAGGGCGACGACGATGCCGATGAGGTACATGGAATAGGCGACGATCATGGCATTGTGCGGGAAGAACATACCCGAAAAGAGGATATAAATGGGCAGGCGGGCACTGCAGGACATGAAAGGCGTAACCAGCATCGTCCGATAGCGGTCGCGTTTATCCTCCAGAGCACGCGACGCCATGATGGCCGGCACACTGCAGCCAAAGCCGAGGATCATGGGGATGAAGGCCCGGCCCGACAAACCCAAACGGTTCATGATATCGTTCATGACATAGGCCACGCGGGACATGTAACCGCTGTCTTCCAGGATGGCCAGGGCAAAGAAGAGGATACAGATGTTGGGCAAAAAGGTCAGGATGCCGCCAACGCCGGCGATAATGCCATCACAGACCAGGGAAATGAGCATATCGTCAGCCCCCAGCGAAGACAGGCCGCTTTCAGCCAGGGCCGATAAAGTATCAATGGAGCCCTGGAAGGAATCCTGGACCATATCGCCAATGAAGAAGGTCAGGAAAAAGACGATGGCCATGATGGCCAGGAAGATGGGGATGCCCAGCCATTTATCGGTCAAGTAGCGGTCGACGGAATCTGTTGCCGCTACTTTCGACGCCTGGTTGACGACGACTTCATGGATGATTTCTTCGATGAAGGCATATTTTTCGGTGATGATATCCGTTTCATAACTGCGGTCCAGGACGTGATGGACGTCGTCGACGGGATACTTGGCCGTAATTTCCGGGTCCCTTTCGAGGAGCTTCAGCGCATGCCAGCGGTGATTGTACAAATCGGGATATTTGTCATGCAGGAGCTGGCGCACGGCGTCGATGCGGTCTTCCATGGCATCGCTGTAGACCATGGCGAATTCACTGTGATGATTATGCTGATGATGGGTATGGTCTGAATGATTGTGGATGAGCCGGTCCGGATGGACGTGGTCCTTGTGATGCACGGCCGCATGGAGCAGGACGCTCAGACCACGGCGCTTCAGGGCCGATACGGGGATGACCGGCACGCCGAGCATTTCCGGCAGGCGGTGCAAGTCGATTTCCATCGCCCCGCTTTTCGACGATGTCCATCATGTTCAAGGCGACGACGACGGGTTTCCCCAGTTCCAGGAGCTGCAAGGTCAGGTAGAGATTGCGTTCCAGCGCCGACGCGTCGATGACATCGACGATGACGTCGACATCGTCACTGAGGATGAAATTCCGCGAAACCTGTTCTTCCATGGTGTACGACGTCAAGCTGTACGTCCCGGGCAGGTCGACGAGATGAATGTGATAGCCGTGGGCATTGATGGCGCCTTCAACTTTTTCGACGGTAACGCCGGGCCAGTTGGCGACCTTGAGGTTGGCCCCTGTATAGGCGTTGAACAGCGTCGTCTTGCCGCAGTTCGGATTGCCGATGAAAGCGACGGTCATTTCCTTTTTTTCAGCCTTGACCGGTGCCTTCTGGACCTGCGGCTGGCCAGCTTTATTTTTACTTCGCTAGTCATGGTCTTTCCCCCTTATGCCGATATGCGACGAAATGCCCTTGCCCAAGGCCAGGCGGGTGCTGCGCATCTTGATGATGACCGTCCCTTCGTTCTTATTATTGAGCACGGAGATTTCCGTCCCTTCGATCATGCCCAGGGCCTGGAGGCGCTTTTCCGTCTGGTCCGGCAAATCCAATGTTTCGATGATATAGTCGTGTCCGATTTTTCCTTCTGCTAAGGTCATGCTGCCGCCCCCTATCGTGCCCGTTCCGGACCGTAAGCGTTATCGCCGGACGTCCCCTTGACCGTGAACAAGCCTAAATAGGATACAGCCATGATCGACTGGGCTGCCGTCGCCGCCGTATCCTGTCCCAGGACGGGCAGGACATAGCTGGCCAGATAACAAATGAAGGGAACGGCAAACATGAGGCCGGGCTTATTGATGTCGTGACAGCGCCGGACGCCCAGGGAAATCTGGGACCAAATAGCCGGAATGGACAGCAGGACGAAGATGATACCGAAGATGATGGCATATTCCATATGATTGATTAAAATAGATTCGACGATCTTGCTGTAGAGGATGATGGAAAACATGAACTGGGCGAACATCAAGATCAGCGTCCGGAAAATAAAAGGCCGGCGCTGGATGCGGCCGGTAAAGCGGAAATACTTGGCCTTCAGATCGGCAAAGTCGCGGAAACTGACCAGGCTGTTTTCACTGCCCGGACCGACAGGCATGGCAAAGCCGCGATGGATACGTGCCGATTGGCGGGACCGCTTCTTCAATTTAATTTTTTGATTGCGTTGAGACACAACGATTACCTCCTATAAAATACTCTTAGTATTATCCTACTATATTCATGGCCTCGATTCAATTCATTTCCGGCAAAATATGCTATAATAGAAAAAATTACTTCAAGGAGGTCCTTATGGAATCTACTGTCTTTACGAATCTACGCGGCTCTGAAGGAGCCCTGACCTTTAATTTTTTCTGTGAATCCCTGATCACGTCGCTCCACACCTTGACGCACGTCATGGAAGACGCAGGCCTTGCCGTTCCGGACAACGTCGGCGACATTGCCGATGCCTTGGGAGAAATGGGCAGCCACCTCATGGAAGACTACCAGCGCGGCGAGCTCGACTTAGGCCGCTTCAAAGATGAAATTCTCGACTTCTACGACCTCAACTTCGCCGTCAACGACGCCCTGGCCTCGGCCATCATGAGCCATGACGACCTGCAGTATTACTACTACGTCTATATGCAGGGCCTGTACATCTTCTTCCCCAACATGATGGAAGCCTTCAACGCCGACATCGACGACGCCAAGATCATCCCCTTCCTGGACGAACTGGCCAACGAATTCCGCCAGCTCGCCGGCAGCGGATCGTGATGGCGCCTGCGGGCGCCCGTGGTTCGTGGTTGCGGTCTGCGGCCTAGTGGCTCGTGACTGCGCCTCCGGCCTAGTGGTTCGTGGCTGCGGCCTGTGGCCTAGTGGTTCGTGGCTGCGGCCTCCGGCCTAGTGGTTCGTGGCTTGGGCGGCCTTCATGGCCGCATCGTAGGGGCCGTCCCAAAGGGCGGCCCGTTGTGGGAATCCCGCCATCGGCATCCGTAGGGGCGACCACGTGGGGCGCCCCGTTGTGAAAATCACTCTACCCGATTCAAAAAAAGGGGGCTGTCGTACGTACGACAGCCC
>ENA-OQED01000227-OQED01000227.1-human-gut-metagenome-genome-assembly--contig:-NODE-227-length-23175-cov-5.085344_pt1 | contig 23175 bp, 26 predicted proteins | sample MGYA00242790_ERZ504625 | MGnify/ENA primary metagenome ERZ504625 (study PRJEB26092, sample SAMD00036345) | human gut metagenome | host: Homo sapiens | study: EMG produced TPA metagenomics assembly of...
GGCCTAAAGGGCCTCGCAATGGCAATGGAGGAATCAGGGAGTGAAATCACGCTCGCTCTTTCAGACCTTCTAGCCCAGCCGTAAACCGATTGCTCAATCTGATTGAAGAATTGGAACAAGTATCCTGATATCACATTTCGCGAACATATCTTAATCAAACGTCAGTCAAGAAGAGCACCGGAAGGTGCTTTTTCTTTCTTGTAAGCTCTCAGATCCGATTTAAGGCATCGAAATAATGCAGTCTGAGGAATACGGTCGAATTGGTTCCGAAGTGTCAGATATTCGATTCTGTGGCCGTTTCCGTGGTCTAGACGTGAGGTCAACTGAATGTCGGAATGGATAGCAGCTGAAAAAGATGCCCTATCTGTAGTCACCTCACGATTGCAAAAAGGCGTTCGTCTTTCAGTGAGTTTCAAGCAAGGGTTCTAGGCCACTTGTGGCCCCTCTCTTAATTCTCAATTCTCTTTTCTCTACATATATAGGGACATGTACTCATGCAACGTTAACCCCTATTTATCACGTACTGATGCAACATAAATGTGTACTCATGCAACGCTATGTGCGTACTCATGCAACGTTATGTACTGATGCAACGTTGCATGAGTACGCGTTAAGGGGTTATGACAACGCATTCAACCGTGAAGAAATATATTTGAACATCGTGATATATACGGATATACTATTTGCAATGTAAATTCGGCCAGAAAGGTATTTGAGATGGAATCCAAGAAGGACGCAACTCCGTCCAAGAAGCGCGTGTTGCTCACCCTTCCCGTTGAGCTCGTGGATTATCTTACCGAGGTTACCGAGCAGACCGGAATGAACAAGTCCGGGTATATCGGCGTGCTTTTGCGCAACCAGATGCTTCATGAGCGCGAGGATCGGGCTGGCGATGAGGAAAAATAGGCAGAAAAAAAGACTCGCAGCCGCCAAGCAAATGAGTCTTTCTTTCCGACGTGATATCGATTTGTCAAGGACATCATACCATAGTACCTTCGGTTCTACCGCTGGTTTTTGTGGATGTACCTTGGCAGATGATGCTGTCGGCTAGAGGTCGTGATAATCATTGACCCAGCTTGGCCAACGCTCTGGCTGCCGCCGTCGGCAGTCAATCTGAAAAATCGAATGATGCCCCTGCGCCGTTCGTGTTCCAAACCGAGCTTTCGGTTGGCGGAGGCAATCTGGGTACTTCCGCTGCAGCGCCTGTGCTGCAGCGCCCCGTCGCAACCCGTGAGCTCAAGGACTATCCATGGCTTCTTGTGCGCCTCGGTCTCGTTTCGGTGGTTGGCAAGACGATGCCGAATGGGCGCAAATGCTCGATCGGCACCGTTATCCTGCTCTCGCATATCGGATCTGGTCTTTCCGAGCTTCGTGAGTCAACGGCCGTCGAACTTGATATCGATCGGTGCCGAGTGAGTACAACCATCAACGAGATGGTTGGTTGGGGATGGGTCGTGCGCTCGGAAAGCGGGGCTCTTTCGGTTGACTTTGATGAAATCGGTAACTTTGTCGGCATGTCCAAAAGCGAATTGATTAGCGGTCAGTTCCTTCACGTGCCGCGATTCATGCTTGCAAGTGATGTGTTCCACGATGCAGCCTGTGTCGTGTTCGGCGACCTCGTGTCCCAAAGTCTGCTGGACCACCCCCGCGGCGCGATGAAGAACCCGGAGCTGGCAGAGCTCCTGGGTATTTCCGTCTCCGCGCTCCAAAAGGCTAGGAAGCATCTTGCCGAGCAAGGTTTCATTGAGCTCAAGAAGCAGGGAAAGCAGGTCGTGCCGGAAATCGCGTCGGGGGCCGCTGTGGCTGCGGTCCGTCTCGAAGATGACCGCACACGAGCACTGGAAGCGATTCTCAAGAAGTCGAGAAAGAGAAACAAGTAAATGCGCACTGATGCAATGTTGCATCAGTGCGCATTAAGGGATAAATCTAGATATTTCTAGAAATATCTAGAAAATATCAGATTATTCAACTGCGTATTCATGCAACGTTGCATTGGTACGCAGTAGGAAGGCCAAATATGCCGTTACCAACGAAACTCCCGTCCAACATCGAAGCAGAAAAGAAAGTGCTGGCCGCCGCCATGACGAACCGCGTTTCACGCGTGGAAATCGTGGCAAGTTGCACGGAGTCAGATTTTTTCTCTCCGTCGAACAGGACGATCTTCAAGGCGATTTGCGATCTTGATGCGAAGGGTATCGGGGCCGACTGTGTCTCCGTCATCGATGGGCTTCGGAGCAGCGGAAAGCTCGCTGCCGTCGGTGGCGAGGCATACGTCATCGAACTCATCTCGGACGACTTTGCTCAGGCGTCGTATGAGCACTACGTTGACATCCTGCGACGTGACACCGCTCGCCGTAATGTCATCGCCGCGACCGCTGAAGTAACGTCGCTAACCAATAACCCGCCGATAGACACCGCGGAATACATCTCCGCAGTCCAGGACACCTTTCTCGCTGCGACCGAGCAATCCGTCCCAAGCGATTACAAGAGCATGGAAAGCGCTTTACGCCTCGTCCTCGATTCCGCCGAGGCGACCAGGACGGGCGGAGCGACGGACCATGTCAAAACTGGATTCTCCAAGCTCGATGAGCTTATCGGTTCGTTCGAGCCTGGACAGCTCATCGTCCTCGGCGCTCGGCCAGCGGTCGGTAAGAGTGCTTTCGCAATCAATCTGGCAACATCGATCGCAAGCGTTGGTACGAAGGTATGCCTCTTCTCGCTGGAGATGACTGCTACCGAAATAGGACAGCGCATACTCGCGAGCGCGTCGGCCGGCGCTTCAAGCGGCTTGACCATCGGAGCCATCAGGGATGGGCTTATCAAGGAGGGCGACCGCGCCCTGGCTGAGAACATCGTGGCATCCGTGAGTGCTCTGCCAATCGACATCGACGACACGCCCGGAACGACCGTCGCGTCCATTCGCGCCAAGGCGAGGCGCATGCTTCGCGGGCAAGGAAAGGGAATCATCATCGTCGACTACCTGCAGCTGGTTGATGATCCCAAGGGAAGCAAGTTCGAGAGCAGGAACGTTCAGATCGGCAAGATCTCCCGTTCGCTCAAGATCCTCGCAAAGGAGCTTAACGTTCCCGTCATTGCGTTATCCCAGCTTTCTCGGCAGGTTGAGAATCGCGTCGGAAAAGTGCCCCAGTTGTCTGATCTTCGCGACTCCGGCTCGATCGAACAGGACGCCGATATCGTTATGTTCTTGGACCGTTCAGCCGACGATCGAGAGGCGAACATGGATGGACGTCCGGCCAAGGGCATCGCGAATGTCATCGTTGCTAAAAACCGAATGGGGGCGACCGGGACTGTTGAGTTCGTCTTCAAGCCGGAGTACTGCCGGTTCTACGTTGCCGCAAGAAACGTAGCGCGATAATGCGGTGTATTGCGTACTCATGCAACGTTGCATGAGTACGCTTTTGCCAAATTTCTAGAAGATCTATCGCAATAGATGGATTGAAAAAGGGGGATCCATATGTATGGACCGGTGAGCAAGGACGGGCCGTCGATGGAGTTTGGCGAGGTCGGCGAGGAAGTTAAGGATGAGGTTTGGCGGCAAGTGATTGGCAAGATCGTCGAGAGAGCCAGGGGCAAGCTCAAGGCCCGTGACAAGCGCGAAGACGATCCGTTTTGGGGTCGCGGGAATCAAGAACAACTTCGTCGAGCTGCGGAAAGACTGGATTCCGGCGAGGGAGTGGAGCACGGATTGATCAAAGAAGAATGACGCTCTGCTAGAATCAGCAGCGCTGTCGGCAGCCCTTGTGCCGGGCAGAGCCCTCCATCCGATGGGAGGTGATGCCCATGACCGATTTCACCGAGTTCGTGAAGCTCCTGACCGCCCTGGTCTCGCTCCTCACGGCCCTTGTCGGCCTTTCCAAGGCACTCAAGCAGGGCTCGAAGCCCAAAAAGAAAGGTCACCGTCGCTAAGATGATGACCTAACTTTCTAACGCAACGGCTCTGCCCAGCTCTTCACAACTTGGGCTGCCGTCGGCACCATTCTACCCGCTTGCCATTGCTGTTGTCGATGCGCCGTATCAAGAATCCACGGCAGCGCTCGTGGTTGCAAAACAGCCCAACAAATAGCGGCTATTAGTCAGTTCGGCTGTCCAAAAGGCCTAATAGTTGCTAATAGTGGCTAGTTGGCAACGGATTTGGGCTATTAGCTCTAACAGTGCCTATACTATGACCCCACAAACGAGACACGGTTTTCTGTCCGCACGAGGTTTTAAAGTTTTAGCTGGAACAATCCGGCAGATTGGAGCACAGAACATGAGGTCAGAACGCCTCATGTCGCTCAAAATACGTCTCCTCAACTGCGCAAAGGAGAACGGTTTTTAGCGACAAGGAGACAATGGAATGATCTGGTTTACCAGCGACACCCACTTCGGGCATGAGAACGTGCTGAAGTTCACCGACCGCCCGTGGGAGACGATTTGGAAGATGAACGACGCCATCGTCGACAGCATCAACGGCAGGGTTGCCGTGGACGACGAACTCTACATCCTGGGTGATTTCTCATTCAAGATGACCGCCCAGGACGCCTATGGGCTTCGCAAGCGGATTGCCTGCAGACGCATCCACCTCGTCCCGGGAAACCACGACAAGGACTGGACCCAGCCGGCGGTCGCAGGCGCCTTCACCGTGGAGCCGCCGATCTGCGTGCTCAAGATCGACGGGCAGAAGATCGTCCTGAGCCATTACCCCATGGCCGACTGGCAGGGCATGAACCATGGATCGTGGCACCTCCACGGGCACATCCACAGCAGCGGCGGCGCGTACAACGAGTTCAACCGCAAGCAGGGCCTTCTGCGCTACGACGTCGGTTGCGATGCCAACGGGCACTCCCCGGTGAGCCTCGACGAGCTGAGGGAATGGTTCGCCGGAGTCGACGAGCCGTGCGGCCGGGTGAAATGGCCCTGGTGGGTCAACGAGACCGGCGACAGGCAGATCGAGCGCGAGCTGGCGGCGTACAAGAGGGAAGAGGTGATTCGATGACGGTCTATGTGACGGGCGACATCCACGGTGGGCTCGACATGCAAAAGCTCAGCGACTGGGAGCTCGGCGATAGTCTTACCAGCGACGACTATCTCATCGTTGCCGGTGACTTTGGCTTTCCGTGGGACTTTTCTGCCGAGGAATGCGCCGACATCGCTTGGCTGGAGTCGCGCCCCTACACGGCACTGTTCGTCGACGGCAACCACGAGCACTTCGATCACTGGGAGGAGCGCCCCATGGAGCCGTGGCACGGCGGGCTGACGCAGCGCCTGTCGGACACCTCGCCCATTCGGCGCCTGACGCGCGGCGAGGTCTTTGAGCTCGACGGTTTGACAATCTTCACCATGGGCGGTGCCACGAGCGTGGACAGGGAATACCGCGTTCCGTATTCCAGCTGGTGGCCTCAGGAGCTCCCGGACGAGCGCGAATTCGATGCCGCGCGGGCAAAGCTCGACGAGGTCGGCTGGAAGGTCGACTGCGTCATCACCCATACCTGTGCCACGCGCATGCTCTCGCCGACGCTCTATCCGGACCCGGGCTGGGAACGCCCTGATGTGGACCGGCTGACCGGATTCCTCGACGAGCTCGAGGACCGCCTGGACTACAAGCGCTGGTATTACGGCCATTTTCATCGAGACGGCAACCCGGACGAACGTCATACCGTGCTGTACGACCGGATCGTGAGGCTCGGGGACAAACTCCTGCCGTGGGGTGCGTACTGATGACGGTCTATGTGACAGGCGACGTGCACGGCAGGGCCGAGTACGGGTCCAGCCGTTTTGCCTTCAAGTCTTGGCCACTGGGCCGCACACTGACGCGCGATGACGTGGTGATTGTGGCCGGCGACTTCGGCTTTGTCTGGGATGGATCCAACGCCGAGAAATACTGGCTCGACTGGTTCGGGTCGAAGCCGTGGACCACGTGTTTCGTGGACGGCAACCACGAGAACCATCGGATGCTGGCAGGACTGCCGGCACGGGTTTGGAACGGCGGCCTCGTCCACGAGGCGCGACCGCACGTGCTGCATCTGATGCGCGGAGAGGTGTTCGACATCGCAGGAACCACGGTTCTTACCATGGGCGGCGCCGCGAGCCATGACAGGCAGTATCGCAGGGAGGGGAGGAGCTGGTGGCCCGAGGAGATGCCGAGCGAGGAAGAGATGGGGCACTGCCGCGCCTCGCTCGACCGCGTGGGCTGGAAGGTCGACTACGTTGTGACTCACGAGGCGCCGGCTGCCCTTGCTGAGGGGCTGTGCCACGAGCTCGGGCGCGAGTATCGGGACGACCGGCTTCAGCGATTCCTTGGCGAGCTCGATGGGCGGCTCGGCTACCGCGCCTGGTTCTTCGGCCACTACCACGGCGACGAGTGGCGTGACGCCAGGCATCGCCTTATCTACCGAGACATCGTGCCGGTCGAAGATGCTGCGCCCGCTTCTAGAAACCTTCTAGAAGCGCTCTAGAAGGTTTCTAGAAATTAGGCGCCATATGGACTATTCCAATTCAAAAGTCTGGTCGAGGGAGTTCGACCCGGCGCCCATCCCGTCGACTTTCACTTCGATGGGAGACATGTCGTTGAGATCAAAAATCGACACACCGTCGCATTCGCCTCCCGGCGCAAGCCCTTGCGAAGAGAAGTGGTCTTCCTGCAAATCGGCGGCAAACCCGCGAGATAGCATCTGCTTATTTTGATAAGCCGTGATGTAGCTACCAACAGCGCATGAATCTGCCGATCGGTTGTTAATGGCGTGCCAGCGAACAACGGCAACCTTCCCGCCATCGCCAGCCGAGGAATCATGCACCTCGACGCCGGTGACTGAATACTCCATCTTGCCGTAAACCCCGTCTCCCTGCGCGTTATCAGAATCGGCGACCTGAACTGCCGTCTGGCGATCGTCTGCCTGGCTGCACCCAGAGGTCATAACTAGGGCGGCTGCCAGAACACCCGCAGCCCCAAAGTTCCGAGCTAGGTTGATTGCCTTTTAACAGAGAGATGTTCCATCGACTACTCCAAACTTAATTGTTTTTGGATGCCATCAGCCAAACACCCAAGCCCCAATGAGCATGACCACTGAAACTGCTGCAAGCGAAGCCCAGACGGCATTTTGACGGGTGATGACACCGCTGATGGTGAGCGCATTTGCGCCGGCACCATCAATGACAGTCCAGACGAGTGCCGTGACCAAAAAGACGACTAGCCCTGCCGTTATCAACTCACGGCGAGACGGCCTTAGCTTGTCGGACATATCTACTCGCCCTTCGCCTGGGTCATGACCTCGACCTTGGCCTCGGCCACGGCCGCCCGCTGCTCGGAGGCGGCGAGGCGGTCCTTGAGGGCGGCGACCTCGGCCATCAGGTCACGCTGGGCGAGGAGGGAGACGTTGAGATCGGCCTGAGCCTTGGCCGCGGCGTCGACCGCGCCCCTCATGCTTTCAATTCGATCGTCTTTTGCGGCTGATTCTGCCAAGAGCTGATTGTTCTCGGAATCGAGCTTCTTGAGCTGCGAGAGGTAATCGGCGACGGTGGCGTGGAGCTCATCGTTCTCAATCTCCAAGCTCGCAGTATCCAGCTCGAATTTCTCTTTGATGGCGGCGACCTGCTCGACGCAATTAGATTTGATGCTCTGAATCTGTTCCATTGCACTTTTCTTGGCAGCGTCGGCGTCCTCGCGGGCAGCACGAGCCTCCATCGCGGCAGCTTCGGCAGCGCCCACGATGATGCGCTTGACCCGCTCGACCGCCTCATCGAGGACGGCCGATGCGTCGAGCGCAGCCTTCACGCCGGGAGTGGCGTTAGGGTGGTAGCCATCGACCAAGCGGGCGACGGTATCGGCCTGCGAGAGACCAAGGCTCGTGCTGATGTCCTTTATGGCGTCACGGGTCTCCGATGAGACATTCAGACTGGTCATTTTCTTTTCGGACTGGACTTGGTTTTCGGCCATGATGCAGCACTCCAATCAACAACGGGCATGGCTCCGCCATGCCATATGGCTGGGAACAATGCACGGCCGCTGTTGAGTTGTCTTTTTCCTGCGATCGGTGAGTTCTAAAAAGGCGTCTCAAGTCATGCGTTCACGCAGGTTTTCGGTTAGAGAAATACCGCACCCTTATATAGTAACGCCGCCGCACTCGGGCCTATTAGGCAAATCGCGAAACGACAGACGGACTTATTTCCTGACGCCCACCAATCCGCGTTCACGAAGGATGCGGTACAGCGTTGATTTGGAGACGCCAGTCGCAGCGCAAATATCGGGAATAGGAGTCTCTCCTCCAAGATAGAGCCTTACTGCGGCATCGGCTTTGACGCCGGCAGTGCGAGGCCTGCCACCCACGTTGCCGCCGTGGCTCCGTTTGACGGCGACACCCTCGGCCTGGCGTTGCCTGATCAGATCTCGCTCAAGTTCCGCGGTGCAAGCATGGGTGCCAAGCACGAAGCGCCCGAATGCGGTATCTAGATCCACAGGCTGTTTCAGGGACGTGAGCTTCACGCCGAGGTTTCGAAACATAAGGTCATAGTTGAGCAGCTGCCTGGTCGATCTGGTCAAGCGCTCCCAGGATTCGACCACCACCTCGTCGCCCGCCCGCATCTTCTTGAACAGGCGCTTCTGCTGCGTCCGGTCGCCGTCCTTGGCACCCGTGACCTTGTCTTTGTAGATATGGCCATAGGGCACGCCGGCGTTGACCAACGCCTCGATTTGCCTGTCTAGCTTCTGATCCTTCGTGCTCACGCGAGCGTATCCGTATCTAGTCATTTTCAGCCTCCTGCCTTGTCTTTTGATTTTCTCATGGGAATGCACGGGGAGGTTTTGGCACTGGGTTTTGACACTCACTGTTCACGGCATCGAGGATTCGATTTTCGAGTGCGCGCGGCATACGTTTTGGGACTGTGGCCATCTGGTTATTAAGTTCGACAGCCGCTGGTTCAGCTAGAATTGACGAGACGACGCATTCCGTGCGCGGGCGGCCGACAATTCGATTGGAGGCTTCCCTATGCTAAAGATCCTTGATGCGCTGGCCGCCCTTGCGACGGTCGGCACGTTCGTCATTGCGTTTTTCGATTCGTATGATGTCCGAGTTAAGGTCCGTAGGCGTACGCGCGGTGCGGACGGTGGACGGCATTTGCGCCGCGACAGGCGCAAATAAGAATGCCCGGGGTGGAGCCCGGGCATTTAACAAAAGTTGAAAACTAGGCCGCCCGCGCTCCTTGTTACTTACACGGGATGCGTCGTCTTCTACGGTGATTTTACCCTCTTTAGTCAGATAAAACTACCGTATGCTTTGGTTTTCATGCGAGTTCATCCATCGTTCATGCGATGTGAATCGCAGCGACAGCGCGATACCGCCTGAAGGCAATCCCTACTCCCAGTGGCCGACCACGTCCACGACCCAGTGCTTGCCGGTCGCCTGCTGCTCGTAATGCCCCTGATCCTCGCTGTTGGTATAGGAGTTATTGACAGCCGAAGCGCCGTTAGGATGTTGCGCGTCGCCGTAAGTTCCCCAACATACGTTTTGGAACGAACGGTTGGCGAATAGGCCTTATAAGTTGATGCGTCGAATATTCTACTACCAAATAGTAGTAGAATATTCTCGTACGATTGGAGGCCAATGGTTCAGATACACCGAAGGGTTCACGAGCGACACCCCGAGTTGGATGCCGGAGATATCGAGGCGGCATGGGAGAACTACCGCTTCGCGGCCGTTCGCGTACCCGGGGAACAGGAGATGCGGACAGGCTACGACCCACATGGCCGGTATATCGAGATGGTCGGAGTCCTCCTGGCTGACGGCGTATGGCTTATCTATCACGCCATGACGCCGCCGAGCAAGAAGACGCTGAAGGAGATCGAGAGCGCGAGAAGGAGAGGTTACTGATGGAGTTCAGGCTTGCAAACGGCACCGTGATCACGGACGAGGACATCGAGCGCGAGTGCGCGGAATATGAATCCGGCTCTTGGACGGGGGCCCTGGCAAACCTCCGTGTCGGCCGCCCAAGGCTCTCCGAGGGAGAGGCCAACGCCAATCTGTCTTTCAAGTGCCCGAAAACGGGCGCCGATCTCATCGAGAGGGCGGCCACCGCGTGCGGGATGCGGAAGTCGGAGTTCCTGCGCTCGGCTGCGCTCGAGAAGGCTGAGAGAATCCTCAGGTCGGCATAGCCTCACGGCGCGCCTTTCCGTGGGAGCGAAATGGGCTACATCGCGCTTACGTTAGCTATATCACTAACATAAGCGCGATTAAACAGGGCGCCGGGCAAGGCGTCTGCTTTATTCAATGGTGGGCCCCTTTCGCGATTCCCTTGCCGATGGCCCCACTGCAAACGGGTATAAAAGTGTTAGCGAAATCACTAACATAATTAGGAGGCGATTGCCATGGGCAGGTGCGAGCCGAGGGCAAATGAGAACGACCCGGGGCTGATCACGCTGCCGGAGGGCATCGACGAGCTGGGCGACGCCGTCAAAAGCGAATTCGACGTGACCACCAAGCAGGTCTGCCGGGCCCTGCAGTGTACACGCCCGTTCGTGCTGTCACACTGCAAGCATATCCGGCACATCTATGTGTCGGGCGATTGGTCCGATAAGGTCGGCCTCGGGCCCGGCGGCGGCTTCATCTGGTCCCGCAAGGAGCTGCGCGACTTGGCGGTGAACGGCACGGTCGAGAGGCGCACCCGAGTCGTCGGCGCGGCGGATATTCTCGCGGGCAGCCGGGAGGCGATGGATTGGCTCGAGGCCGCGGCCGCCGAGGCGGCCGAGTTGGGCAGCGACCCGCGCCGGTCGCGGGCGGATGAAGTTAAGTTCCGCGAGCTGTCCCGCGAGGTCTTCGAGAGGGTGTACCTGCCTGACGAGTGGAAACCGGCCTATAACGCGGCGAGGCTCAAGAGGTCCCAGATGCACTGGGTCGACCTCGGCGAGCACCCGCGGTCATTCGACGAGCTGGGGACCGTGTGGAGGACGACCGCGGACCGCAAGGGTTACGGGGACACGGACGAGGAATGGTCGAGGGCGTATCGACGCAACGGAGCGGTGCGGCTCACCATCACCCTGCCCGACGGCGCGACCAAGGTCATGTATGCGCCCGACCAGACGCCACGGGCGTGGTTCGACGACTTCCTGGCGACAATTTTGCCTGTCGAGCTGCTGCCGCAGGACTACATCAGGGATGTCGTGTTGGGAGACGACCACATGGAGCCCCATGAACTCAAGCTGTACGGCTAGTCCATCCGCCGAGAACATGCCGGTGCTCCAAAACCCAACAGAATCGCGAATGAGCACATGAATTGACCATGGGTGAGATCCCGTGCGCATTGTCGGACATTCGAATTGTCCGACAATGTCTGACAGCCCTGTCAGACATTCGCGCACGATCAAGCGAGCTTCGCGAGCGATTTCAGGCCGCATGCGGCCCAAGCTGCGGCTTTGCCGCAGGTTCAATGTCTGACATTCCCAATGTCTGACGTTGAACGAAGCTGGCGTGCAAACTGACTCTTAAGGGTCAGTTTGCACCATCCCAATGTCGCGATTTTGGATGGTGCCGCCACGGCGGTCGCATCTTCGAGGGGGAACACCCGGTGCTGGGTCGATAAATCATCCGTGTCCGTTATCGTAATAATCTCCCGCAGGCACCACCGCGCACGCCGCCGTACCCGTGTCTTTTATCGTAATAATTTGAAAACTGGCTCCTTTTCTCCCTTGTCCGTTATCGTAATAACAAGGCGCGCGAGTGTCCTTCCCCCGGTCCAAGGGCGGAGCCCTGGCAAGCGCCGAACCGCCCGGGTCGGCGGCAGATTTGTACACACATTTACGATGGGGGTACAAGTATGCGTCTCTTGCGGGATTTCTCGTTTATCGGCAGAAAATCGAGGTCAGAAGATGGATGAGTTCTTGAGTATTGAAGATCTGCGGTGGGAGTTCGGCGCGTCGCGAGCATGGATGTACAAGTATCTGGCGCCGCATATCAAGTCAATCACCGTGAAGTGCTCGACCGACGACGGCGAGCGCCTGTGCAAGCGTTATAGCCTCGATGATGCACGGCGCGTGGTCGCTGAAAAGGCTCGAGCCGAGGTCTATTCCGTGCCCGTTAAAGCGGACCCTGGGAAAAGCAGCTATACTCCATACCGCCGCCCGCGGCGCGTGCAAATCAAGACGAGCGCGTACATCGCCGAATATATCGTCGGCTTCGGCCATCTCTGGCAGATCGACGAGATTGCAGAGGAATACTGCGGTAAGCGCTCAAGAGAGGCGGCGTATCAATTCATCTACCGTAACGCCTGGATCGCAATCGTGTTCGGCAACAAAACTTTCTATATCCCGAGGCGCACCACACCGCAATTCGTGGCGGCAGCAGTCGAGGTGTTCGGAGACGCTGCCCACACCGTCGAATACGCACGCGGTGGGCATAAAAGTGACGCCACGGAATAGCGGCACTATGTAACAAATGAATAAGTGAACGGCGTAAAAAGTGAAAACCGAACTACGTAATATCGACAATGCGACATAACGCAATAACGACAAAGCGGAATAGCCGCACTATGTAACTACGTAATAACAGAACTATTGAACCTCGGACTATTCGGTCCTGAAATCTGTCCGCAAGAGTCGTACGCTGCCGCACAAAATGCCCGGCAGCGTACCGCCGCAAGCGGCGCACGCTAGGGTTCTGCCCTAGTACCCGGCACTCGCGGCGTTAGCTCATTGTTCTGCAATTCAACAGTTACGTTTTTCAGTTTTGTCGTTATCACGTAGTTCGGTAATTACACAGTTGCGTAGTGTCGTAATTGCTTTGTTCGGCTGTGTCGCAGTTCAGATATGAACAACCGCAGCAGGCGCCGGGTACTAGGGCAGAGCCTTGTCAGTACGCGGACGGCCGAAACGCAGTTTTGTACGGCAGCGTACGACACTTGCGGGCGAGCTCCGGCTATGTCATTGCTGAATTACGACGAAACGCAACAACAGAGCTGTGTAACCGCGGCATAACTGATTTGCAGACGATATGAAGAACGTAATGAATGAACTAGCGAACTGCGACACAGCCGAAAAAGCGAACAGCTATAAACCCAAAAAACGCATTGAAGTAGGAGAGATGTTTTAAATCTCAGCCCACAAATCGAGAACAGTGGCGTCCCGACGAACCATGGCAAAATAGTCGCAGTAGTCATAGGCATCATCGGGACTGCGTATCACGGCAACAAGCTCTCCGTTGTGCGCATCAACAACCGCATGTCGAAATCCCATCGTCTGACGTATCATCCGGTTGCGCCGCCGCTTGATCTCGGTCACATCCAGCAGGAGGCGGCCATCATCGTTGGTCATCTGAAACTCCGATCTAGGCGATTGCCTTTTCCTTAGCGAAGGAAATGAACTTCTTCAGCAACCAGATGCCGTCTCTGAATTGAGGCGGGTATACGTTTTGAGACCGTTTAATCTGAACAACAAGATGTATGCCAGTACAGTCCAGTCGCCGGCATTGATTGGAGAGGCCATGGGGGTATGCGAAATTGCGGTCATGTTCGATGAGAGCGAAATGGCTTTGGTTCAGGCCCATGCGAACATCTCAAACATGTCCTTTTCCGAGTTCGTGAGAAGGGCTGTGCTTGAGAAAATCGAGGACATGGTGGACATCGAGGCATTCTACGAAGCGCTGATGGAAGATGACGGTGCCCGCTACTCAATGGCCAACGCCATGTGTATGGCCATGAAGGGCGAGTAGCCGTTTGCGGTGCCAAGCTGACCGCTCGCGTTGAGCGGCGGCAGCGCCCGTTGAAGCGATAGTTCCGCAATTTGTTTCACGAATTACCGTCGAAATGTTTCACGCGCTGGTAGGTGCAAGCACTGCTTAAGGGCACACCCAAAGCACCCCAAAGTGCCGCCACGCAGGTCAAGGCCGAAAAATCGACCTCACCAGATGCGTTTTAAGACGCGGAAAAGGGGTGTCGCGAACATCCACGCCGCCCCAGGTTCAATCGCCCCGTAACTCGAATCCTGCTGAGCCGTCTACCTGCGACTTTGTGATATTTGCTACCGTCGTGTCATGAGCGAGAATCGTGCCCGCACGGGGCGATATTTTAGGTAAAACACCCGAGGGAAAGGAATGGCATGAGCGACACACAGGAAATCGTTCAACGACTCGAACGCGAGATGGCAGACCGAGCTGCCGCAGTTGAGAAGGTTGATGCTTTTAAGAATCAGCTCGCACGGGCCATCAAGGCCTTCATGGTCACCTCTTCCGAAAGGGTGTTTAACGGTTCCGGAAAAGGTTATCCACCTGCGGGAACGATAGGCAACCGGACACACATTCTGTCCGAGCGGTTAAAAGCGGGCACGGAATTTAAACGGCTGAAAAAGGAGCATCGACCTGCGCCGATGCCCCTAAAGTAGACACACATTTTGTCCTATAAGCATCATTTATTTGCGAAGAACATCGGCTAGCCGCAGGATTGAAATCATCGACCGATAAGTGAGTTCCACTTTTTCGCCCGCAAGCAGTCGTTTCGAGCCAATCTCATCTAGCCCCACAAGCCGAGAAAACAGCGGGCCGCTCATCGTGCCCTCGTCAATTGATTCCCTTATGGTCTTCAAAACGTCCGTATCATGAAGCGATGCCGAGCTGTAGGGGGCAACACGAGCGGAACTCTCAATTAACGACGAGACAAAAGGATGGAGATGCTTTGGACATAGTCCATCAAACACCACATCCCCATTGTCGTTCGAGCCGACCAGGCGCCAAGTATAGTGATCGACCCAGTCATCTCCGTCATATATGGCGTCCATGAGCAACTTCCCGTCTAGAGAGAGAAACCTATTTGGACATCGGGGCGCAAGACCGCAATCCATATCGGGCCTCCAGCAGCTCCAACCCAACGCACCACATAGGTTCCCTTTCGTACATGTGTATCAATCTGCCCCGAAATGCCGGTGAATGCAATTCCAGACCCGTTTGTCGGATAGCAATCGACGTATTTTTGTTTTCCGCTCACAACCTTGTATAGATATATCGTTCCAGCAAAAGAGAAGGGATCGTTCGCAATTTTGTCCGGAAGAACTTGCCACCTCAAAATCCCGCTACCAATATGGTCAAGCTTGACCGTTCCGCCGTCCCCCTCAAAAGTGGCAAGGGGATTTACCCCAGACTGAGAGTCGGCATCGCCCTCCTTAGCAGTTATCAGCAGGCTGCCCGTATAAGACTGCTGAGGCTCACTTTCAGGACAGGCAGCCTCGGCCCAAGAAGGGCCACTCAGGCAGAACAGTCCGAGCAGCATCATTACCAACAAAAGAAAACCCTTAGTTCTCTTCATCTATATTCCCAACGTCTCTAGACATTTGTATATTGTGACTATTTTAGATCTATATGGCCAATTCGAGCCCCCAATAAGGCGATTATTGCAGCTAGGTTATATTTCATTTTTCTCTTTGGTAAATCGTCGGCTCCAACCACCAAACCCGAAGTCCACCGAGTGGGCGAAAGTAAAAGAGGGTCGAACCAGAAGCAGTTCCCGGACAATTGGCGTCCGGCCAGACACTTCGGTTCGACCCTTTCTTTCAGGATTCTGTAACAGCAAAGACCCTGCTAGATGGGCTTTTTTGTGGGTGGGTAATTGTAACAGTTGATTGAACTGCGACGCGCTAGGGCCAATAGGGCGAGGCAAACTAGCGAGGCGTGTCGCCGCGAGTGTAATCGCCGCGACCGACGACGCGGTCGTCCAGCTGCCTCGACACGGCGCCACCGCTGTGCGTCTGGCCCACGGCGCGACAGAAGGAGACACTGTTGGGGCCGATGGGCTAAGACCGTTGCTGACCAAGTGCCATTAGCGGCCATTGGCACATGTCAAGCCAGACTGATTCTGTGGGTATAGGGCGGCATTTCACTGAGATCGGAAACTCCCGCAACCATTGATTAATTTCGATATGTCCGAAATTAATATTACGTACATGGGTAACAAGCATATATCGGAGCGCTCAAGTAACCGAAGTAACCGAGCCGGGGCAAAATTGGCCAGAAGGACCCCGGTAAGATGTTTGGAGGCGAAGATGAGTACAACGAAAAACCTGTTTATTACTCGCAGGTCAATCCTGACGGCAGCCGCATTGGGCGGACTGTCACTAATTACCCCAAATGGTGCATTTGCTGATGGTTACAATTCTGAAACCGTAGAATTCCTAGCGTTCCCGGATCTGAGTGAATCTGATGTCGAGGCGATTGTGCGTCAACGTGCAGAGCAAGAAGCGGCCCTTATCATAGAAGAGGCGATGTCATCTGATGATGTTGAGCTCTATGCGACGCGCGGTCGCCCAAGCTACAGCACCGTATACGGGAGCGTGCAAACGAAAGCCAGCGGATGGCACGACGTTGCTGGGCAGCCCCCGGGGGGCATTCACATCGACGGGAGCGGTTCTGTAAACGTCCAGCGATATGGCGGCGGTTCGGTGAGTGTATCGGTGCCGCTCCCGAATGGTGTCGGAAGCATAGGCGTATCGATACCGCTGGCAAAGCGCGAGGCGATGGCGACTGGGTTTTCCATTGATATCGGCGGCCCTGGCTTTTGGAAAGTAACGGCGAACGTTGAACACAAGGTCCAGCCGTTTGTTGTTTATGAGACCGTCAATGGCGTCAAGAAGGTGTACAAAAAAGCAGCGACGAATGACTTCTTCCGTCTTGCCTTAGGCAAGCGAAAAGTAGGATGACATGATAGGCAAGAGCTATGCAAAGATAGCGATTGTTGGCCTTGTAATCGGTCTTGCAATGGCACTATGCGCATCATTCGCGAAGTATAGGTCCGAGCAATCGTTTATTGATGGCGCTGAAAACGGTTTTGGCATAGACGGGATGTATGTCGACGATGGCGCGACCAGGACGTCTATGGCGATTCTTGCAGGCGAAGACATGGAATGGCAAATCTGTAATGACGATGGCTCTTGTCTGAGTGGTCGTTTGGCCGCAACGAGCGATCCGAATTCGTTCGATCTTTTCGACAATGATGGAGCGGATTGCGGTTCTGTTCACCTTTCATATGCATCGCGAGATGGGATGGACGGCATCCTCTACGTCTCCCACGAAACTGACGATTTCAAGATGCGCAAAACTAACCGAGCGCCGGCTTTTATCGAGGAGTGAGAGTTCCCGGCGGCCTGCCGATCAGGCCGCCGGGGTATCGAACCCCGCATTCATCCGTATGAAGTTGATAATCGAGGAAACAAAGCCGTCCCAGGCAGGACGGCTTTGGTCTTTAAAGGCCGGGTTTTACCCTAGCCCAAAATGGCCAGAATGGTCACCAGAGGAAGAGCGACGATCATAAGACGGAACTCGGACATAGCGACCACCTCCCCGAAAACTCGGGCAGGGCTTCAGCGCGGCGGCGCGCTGAAGCGATCCTAGCAGAGTCGTCAATCGCCACCGGTCAGCTCGTACCCAGCCTCGCACCAGGGCAGGGCTAAGTTAGCGAGGCGGGGTACGAGCTGACTGCTTTCTGTTTAATGGCTGTCAATCTCTTCTGCCATCTCCTTTCACTTTTCCTCAGTACTTATAGCTGAACGTTCTCAGATATATAAAATCATTCCTTCCATTTCCCGAAAGCCGTTTTATGGAATATCAGAAATAGCTAAACGAGTAATTGCTCTCACTTTGAATCTGATTCAATTGCGCTCCGACTTAAAGATTTCTGTTGTCAGGTTCATCTGCCAGATAATCATGTGGAACATAGTCAACGTGATAGCGCTTTTCAAGTTGCTCGATAAACCGATCGACCTTTCGAGCATTTTGGTAAACCTTTTCAAGTGTGCGGAAAACAGCTTTCTCGTTGTACACGGGAAGCCCCTGGGCATTCACGAAGTACATCAGCTGATTGAGGTTCGTTCCTTCCTTCAATAACTCATGATGGAGTTTTTCAACTTCCGCAATGTCAAAATTGAATGATTCGATCTTTCCGTAAATTGCGCTACGGCGAACCAGTTCACTTACAGAAATGCCAAGAGCCTCCGCACGCTGCTCGATCGCCTTTTTCTCTGAAGCGGTAAGCATCACATGAAACGAAACGTCGCGTTTCTCGGCGTTCTCGGCGTTCTCGGCGTTCTCGGCGATGGCTTCACCGCGCTCGTCAGTTTTTTCCGGCGCGTGTTTGCGCCCCTGTTTCTGCAACGTTTTATTTTTTACGCGTTCGGTTTTCTTGCCAGTCTCAAGATCGTCGAGAGAAATCGAACGGCTAATCAAAACGGAGCGGATTAGTTCAGCTTCTGTGCAACCGGCTTCGTCACAAAGTTGTTGAAGGGTTTCTTTTTCTCCAGGGGTCAACGTCGCTTCGACTTTCTCGCTTCGTCTCATTTTCATCCCTTCAGTTTCGGAGTGGCCTCCGAAACAAGATCTGGAAAGGTGCGCCGAGTTTTTCTCGGATGCGAAACCGTTTCGCGCGAAACGGAACTCAGCCTTGCCTGTTTTCTTTTCCCGTAGGAGGGAAAAGAAAGGTCGTAAATGGCCATAGTTCATGCTTGCATGTAATTATGCATTTACGTACATCTTGCAATCTCCGGAACGGTGATTGGGCGAAACGCAGTGTAGACGTGGAATGAGAGGCCTCATTCCAAGCGAGAGGCCTCGCGGCGTTGTAACCGCGTGAAGACCGTGAGCGGAAGCGAAATTTTAACGCGAAGGATGCTGAGTGTTAGAAATTCGCCGTAGCGAGAGCGGAGCGGTAATGCGAATGCGAGGGATGCCGAGTGTTTGCATCACCGCGCAGCGGGTTTGCGGCGCCCGCGGCGCAAACATTCGACTCTGTCGAATCGTTTTCGTGACGCCAGCGAAAAAGTTGAGGCAGCTTTCGACATTTCAATGACGCGGAGAGTCTTTGGTGAGACTCGTAGCGTTGTTGGATTGTCGAAAGGTAACGCGGTTCGAATGGCGATCCGATTTTCATGCGGCGGCAAAGCCGCCTATGATCGCGACCGATGGTCGCTATCGATTTTCAAAACTCCCGTTTTGTTTGGTAGTGTCGAGAAAGTTGGTGTAAGCGCGCCGACGCGATCCTGCCGCACAATTGCGATGTTCTGCTTCTCCCCGCCGGACACCCCTCCTTTCTTGCTGCCAAGCATCGCTGCCGCCCCGTTCTCCGCAGCGGCAATCATTTTGTCTAACCCCAATATGGCAAGCATCCGATTCAGTTTGTCGGCCTCGAAATCATCAGAAAGCAGCGTAAGATTATCGAGGATCGTCCCCCCAACAATAGGGGGCTCTTGCTCCGTAATGCCAACTCGGCACCGCCGCAATGCGTATCGGTCGATGCGACGCTGTGATACCCCGTTGTAGAGGACGGCCCCTTCCGTGTTATCTGGATATAGACCCAATATCACTGACAGCAGCGAGCTCTTCCCCGAGCCATTTCTTCTTGCTTACTGTTTTTCTTATATTGTAACGATTTTCGATAAGAGGAAAGATTACTCCATTACGCGCAAGCCCGAACTCTAAGCGTTTCCCATCAGCATTGCCCATTTTTCGGATCGAAATCCAAATCCAGCTTCCTATCGCATGCTGAAATCAAATCCTGATCATGGCTTACAACAAGAATTAGCTGATCGAAGGGATTTCGATGAATATACTCCGTGAACTCCCGACGGCTTTCTTCATCTAAATCGTTCGTTGGTTCATCGAACACAAGCACTTCCGGCTGCCTGCGAAGTGCTGCGAATATCCTTAGCTTTCGATACTCTCCACCAGAAAGGTCTCTACAATTCTTGCCTTTTAACGATTCGACGGTTCGATAGAAACTCGGCACAAGCTCTCGGAGGTTTTCGCTCGATCCCCGAATCGACGTCCTCTCAAGGTAATTCTCCACCGTTTCGTTCGGAATAAAGAGCTTTTGCGGGCACACCGCAAACAGGTCCCGTCGGATCGTCTCCATATCGAGCTCTTCATATGGCACCGACCCCAAAGCCCGATGTCCCCCAGCAGAATATAGTCCAAGGAGCACCTTCAGAAACGTGCTTTTTCCGCATCCGTTCGGCCCGGTAATGGCATAGGTTTTTCCTCCCTCCACCTCCACGGAGAGGTCGCGGTACAAGTAGGGCTTTCCCGCGTATCGGTACGCGATGTTGGACAACGATATGCTCTCCACGTGCCCAACCGTGAGGGTGCCGCGGTCCTCGGCGTCCTCCGTCAGAGCCCCCAATCGGTCGAACGAGGCCCTTGCGTCCTGATACGATTTGAAATAATTCAAAAAATACTTGAAGCATCCGAACGCCATCGAGTAATACGAGTTCACCATTGTGAACTCGCCTAAGCTCATTCTTCCGCTCAGTATTTCCATCCCGGAGATCACGAGCAGTGCCCCCCGAAACACAGACGAGATCAGGCCGTCGCTTGATGTGGCCAGATTCGAGACCCTACTTGCTTTCATGTAAATCGGGTAGTACCCCTCGAATACCCCTTTGAGCGTCCGAGCGCTCTGGTTATATGCGCCATCGCACTTAATGTCAAACAACTGCGACAGCTCGCCGCTCACGGACGCGAAAAGCTTACTCAAACCCTCCTTGTTCGCAAGCGAACTGTTGTACAACGGCTTTTTCAACGCCCTGAATAAAATGAAGTACGCAACAAGCGAACATGCACTTAACACCAGGAACACCGGATTAATCGAAAACAGGATGATGCATATCAACACAACCAGAACGATGTTAAGCCCGATCGTCAGGAAGTTGTTCACGACAAACGATGACACCGCATTCGAATCCGCATACACCCTCTGCGTTGTATAGGATGGATCCGCCTGCTCCCCCTTTTCCAGGGGCCCCCGTTCAAACGACTCACACGTGGTCCCCATCAGTCTCGTCGTCATCTCCAAGATGACGCGCGATACGTTCACACCCATCGCATACGACATGAAGGAGGCCGATATCCCTATGCCCGCAACAAAGGCCGCAAACCACACGACGCGAGATGGATCCCTATTCGTCACGAGAAAGTCTACAAACCCACCGTTTAAGGCGGGCATGACGCACGAGAGAGCAAAATTCACCAGCATGAGAATCACGAAAAGCCGTGACCCTTTACACCGAAACAACTCGTGAACCGTCTTCTTAAACATGCCAGCTCCCATCAAGCGGCCTTTTATCCAAAACTGAATTTGCTCGCCGCTTAATCGCTCCCATATATCCCTTGTTGTTAATCCTTGCTCAAGACATTATCTCGGGTTGCGGTGCCCAGGATTCCATTTCACCTTTATATACATACGAATAAGCCCCCTATTTGCATAGGCAAGCGCGGCGATTATAACAGCAGCCACCATCAGACCGAGAATAGCCCTTTTGTCCGGAAAAAGGGACGAGAGAAAAAGGCATATTGCGGAGAAAACTATAGACGCCCCCACCACTCGGTTTGCGCCTAGAGACTCGGCCGTCCGCTTTGCCTCCTCTAAACGCTCTCCCGATAGCAATGACATTCCGGCAAGCAATCCCGTGAGCTTGCCTCGATATATCATTATTCCGAACAACAGCAGCAGGCATGACCCCACCATTGAAACCACAACGTCCGACATCGCCATCACTCCAGTCCACTCCTTCAATACCAGCCCTATCGACAAACATCAAAACTTTTTTTAACCTAATATTGTATATCGATATAAATATATTCTTTTATATATCGTTTCGATTTGTGATATTTTATCGAACGAGTTGCTATTCGAGGAAGATAGGCCACAACCAAAGGAGATCAATGGAATCCGTGAATGTTTGGAGCGCGCAAATCTCATCATTGCCTGGAGTCATCCCTATCCCCCTCGACCCAAGCTACCTTCGCAGTGAACCAAATAACCGCCTGAGCGTCCTAAGCTCAGATGGGAAACAAATCTATACGATCCTCAACAGGGTCGCTAAAGAGATTCTTGACTTATGCGACGGCACCTGCGATTTGCCCAAAATTCTCCGTCTGTTCCAAGAAAAATACCCAGATCAACCGCGCGAGACGCTAGCGCATGACCTGGCCCAAACCCTGCATAGCCTGACCGTAAACTGTCTTATCGTTTGGAAGAAAGAAGGGAGATATATGAACGACCCTTTCGGCTCCGATTACCTAACATCGGTGAATCCCGACGAGCTGCTTATTCTCGCGGACGCGAGCAGGTTTGCTGAAATCGAAGAGGCGGCTGCAAAATCCCTCTCTGCAAAACAGTCCAAAAATGGCAATAGGATCTATTTCTCTGAGTTCGACGTTGAGCCCGAATTGGAGAACTTTCTGGTTCTTCGCCAAAGGCTCTTTTCCTTTACCCATGATTATTTTCTACTCACGAGCCAGTCCGGAGAAATTAATGGATTGATAATATGCGAGCCGGCCACTAATCCCGCCGGCCGCAGCGTCATCATCAAATTTATCTCATGCAGCTCCACGCTGCTTGCCGGTGTGCTCGACCGCCTTGCGGAATACTACGGATCTTCCGCTCCCAAAGCCTACCGCGCGCTCAGAATTGACGCGCCTGATTCCACCCCAATCGCCGAACAACTTGACCATTCCGACCAGCGCCTTGGCTTTTCCTTAGTCGGCACCCTGCCCAATGAGCTCGACTCGGGCGACGTCAAGCTGTTTGTTCGCCCGCTCGATAAGAAGCAATAATGAGCATGCCGGCAATAATCGGAGCGCCCCACAGCGTTGCGCTCGACATTACAAACAAATGCAACCTTCGTTGTCTACACTGCTTCAACAACAGTGGAGAAAACGATGTCGTCGCGAACGAATTATCCGACAACGAAGTCCTCGAACTCGTCGACTCGATTTGTCAAATGCACCCCTTTAGCTTCTGCTTCTGCGGAGGCGAGACCCTCCTGCGAAAGGATCTTGTCATCGAGTCCTTGCGGCGGCTCAGCGCATCTGGCGTCAAATGCAACCTCGTGTCAAACGGTCTGCTCGCAAACTCAAATACTTTGCATGAGCTCGAACGCGCCGGTTTAAACGGCATACAGTTTAGCCTCGATGGCCTACGCGATTCTCACGAACATATGCGAGGACTCTCGGGATTATACGACCGGGTGCTCGACGCCATCGATATCACGCTGAACGAAACCTCACTGCACCTTTCAATTGCCTTTTGTCCGACATCGTTCAATGTCGACGATTTCAAACCAGTTTGCACGATGCTTCGAGACAAGCTGAAATCGTCGGGTAGAACTGACCGAATTGACCTTAGAGTTCAGCCGCTCATGCTCCTCGGTAGAGCCCGAAG
>ENA-OQED01000229-OQED01000229.1-human-gut-metagenome-genome-assembly--contig:-NODE-229-length-23069-cov-1.921803_pt1 | contig 23069 bp, 19 predicted proteins | sample MGYA00242790_ERZ504625 | MGnify/ENA primary metagenome ERZ504625 (study PRJEB26092, sample SAMD00036345) | human gut metagenome | host: Homo sapiens | study: EMG produced TPA metagenomics assembly of...
CAGAAGTGCATCTTCTCGCTTTTCTTGACACGCGCGATGACGTCGTAGCCGAGTTCATGGATCTGGTGCAGCGATGCCGGTGAGCAGAACCACGAGTCGAACAGGACGTGCTGGGCAGGGGCACCTGTCTCACGCGCTTCCTGCAGTAACGTTAGGACTACTTCTGGAGCCTTGCACTGTGCCAGCTTGCGCTGCTTGCCGCCGTTGCTGCGCGGGTCAACGTCTTCTGACGCGCCCTGCAGTTGCTGCTGCTTCGATGACGAGGACAACAGGCAGTGGCTGAGCGGCAGGAAGGTATTCCCGTCGCTCCAACCGAGCGTGAGCATGCGAAAGCCCTTCATGTACGTGCCGCTGACATGGTCGTAGACGCGGGCCAGCAGCTCTACTTTCTTGGAGCGGTTGCGGCTGAACAGCGAGTCGTCGATGATGAGGACATTCCTGCGCGCCCCGCTCGTCAGCGGTGCGATGGCCTTCTGAATGATGGCTGTGCCCAGGAGCAGCGTGAACTTGCGCCAATGGATGGCGCAGGAGTTCAGGAAGCGGTAGAACGTATCCCGCTCAAACGGGATGGACTCTGGCGCATCCTTCTTCCGTTGGTAGAAGGAACGCCGCTGGAACGCCGCCTCAAACGCGACGAGGAAGATGGCCATGACTGCAAAGCCGCGCAACTTGTAGGCATTGCAGCTCCGCAGGATCTGGCTAACATGGAACTCAGTAAAGAATTGCTGAATCTTGGAAGAAGCGGCTTCACAGGAGTGATGATGATGTGGTACAATATTCATAGCATAAGCCCTCCGTTTGTGTTATGGATTTTGGTTACTTCATTATACAAAACGGAGATGGCTTATGTTATTTTTATTTTGCAGATTGCTGCTAAGAATAAATCAGCAGCTTAGCAACTGCGAAGTTTGAGCTTGTAAGAATAGAAATCATGGCCGATGGCCTTCATGCGCGTCGTCGTGTCCGACGGATCCCAGTCCTTCGCCGCGCCAGCCTTCGACTGCACCGTGCCCGTCAGCACGATGCTGCGTCCCTCGGCAGCGAGAGCTTTCTCCTCAGCATCCTTGCCCGCGTAATCATACGTCACGGCATGCGTCGCATCGTCGTAGGTGAATGTGACATCGTGGTCTTTGAGCAGACGCAGCGCGATGTTCTTGCCATTCGCCTCACCGTTCGCGCCGTAGTTGACATCCCACGAGCCGCCCACGGCGACCTTGAAGTCGTAATTGCCCTTCGGCAGGTGGCCCGTCAGCACATGATGGCCCGCGCCATCCGATTTCATGATGGTCTTTGTGTCAGCAGGGTCCCACTCCTTCGCCGCACCGAGCTCATCCTGCAGGGAGCCGACGAGCACGACATCCGTCTTCTGCACGGCGGCCGCCTTGATTGGCGCAGACTCCTGCACCGCAGCAGCCTCCGCCGCAGAGCAGACCACATCAGGCATCGAAGTGGCAAACGGCACCGCCAGCAGCCCGAATGTCAGCGACATGCCGATGGCACGCGATAAAATCTTCTTCCGGTCCATATTGTATCCTCCATCAAAAATGAACGATAAACCAGGACCAATGGCTCTGATTTACCGTTCATCATTAAGCTGTCAGGGAAGTATCAGAAGTAGTAGTCCACTTGCGTGCGGAAGAGCTTGCGGTCATACTGCCAATCCTGGCTCCAGCCACGCACCTGCGGAGAGTAGAGCGTCTCCCACTCGATGTTCTTCGCCGGAACGTACTTGACACCGAAGATCCATCCCTTCGTGCCGTTCCAGATGGAGTTCCACTCATCATCACCGGCGAGCCAGCCGTTCGCACCGTACTTGATGTAGCGCGTGTAGAGCTGGTACGTGCCCGGGCTGTTGAGATCCGTGTTGCGGTAGTTCAGGCGCAGAGCAAGGGAGTTGTTCTGGAAGTCAGCATCCGTGCGGGAATAGTCCGCGAGGAAACGGAGGTTCTTGGCGAGATTGATACCCGTGCTTGCTACCCAGCCATAGCTGCGGGCATTCTTCGAACCGGCCACCGTTTTTTCTTTAATCTTATAACCATCGTTGGAATCTGCATAAGCATAGGTAGTAGTTCCGTTCACTTCACCTTTATCAAGACTGCTCTTACCATATGCAAAGTTGACATCCACAGCATGACCGACAGCACCCCAAGCAGCAACACCGTAGATGCTCTCTTTATTGCCGTCGCCCGTCGAAGCCATCCAGAAACCACTGCCTGTCAGATGCGTGCCCAGAATAGGTACACCGAACTGGATACCATCGGATTCATTGCCGAACAAGACATTCTGCATGCCGAGTCCACGCCATGCACGGCCAACGCTGACCCACGATTTCGAGTTGGGGAAGTAGCCATCCACCCAGATGCGCTGCATATTGCCATCATGGCCAGACCAAGTCTTTCGGCCATTAGCTGGGCTAAAGCCTGTTTCCTTGTTGCGGTCATGTCCATCATTATAGTGACGGTTTGTCTCACTCTGGAAATGTGCCGTCCAATCCTTGTTGACCTTGAAATCACCATAGAGGTTCATGTAAAAACGGTTGGTCTGTTTATCCAGAGTATCCTGTGTCGTATTTTCATCATGGTCATACTGAGTACGGACAAAACCATGGATATTGACACGGCCGACTTCATCTTTCAAGCCTTTGATATCCTTCGTATTCTGGTCGACCTGTTTTTCAATGTTGCTGATCTCGCCAGCATACTCGCCCTCGAGCTTTTCAAGGACGGTCTTATCGCCGTAGTTCAAATCATTTTTCTGCATAGCTTTGGCAACGATGGAGGCCATCTCATAGCGCGTCATGGTACGGCCGCCCTGGAAAGTGTTGTCGCCCATGCCGTCGATGATGCCCTCTTTGGCGAGGTAATCAAGTGCCTGATAGGACCAGTGATCTTTCGGGACATCCGTGAAGCTGTCCGCCATCGCTGCGAAGGCCGTACTCGACATGCCGACCGTCAGGCCAGTGAGGATGGCAAGTACTTTCTTGTTGATTTTCATGTGATAGACTTCCTTTCCCTCTGAGCATTTATGATTCTTCTCTATATACAATGAGCGGTTCCGGATCTATCCTTGTTCCGATGCGGAAATCTCATCATATAACCATTTTTCTGACAATTCTTTGAAAAAGGCAAGCGCTAGCGGCCTTTGTGATAGGAAAAGACCGCTATGCACTTGAAATACCTGTGTGTATATCTATCTACAGGTAAGGGGGAATTTACCGGGGAATCAGATATTGGCGAGCAGCATCGTGCCGACGCTCTCGTAGGCGCAGCGGGCCTTGGCCTTGATGGCATCGCGTGCCGTCGTAACCGTGTAGCCGTGGAAGGCCTCGATCATCGGCAGGTCGTTGACCTCGTCGCCAATGGCGAAGATCTCGGCATCCTGCCACCCCATCAACTTGAGGGTATGGTCAATGGCCTGTTCCTTGCTGATCTCTTTCGGCGTGATGTCGACGGCGCAGCGGTTCGGGTAAGCGTGCACAACGTCGCCGAACTTGGCGTTGACCTCGTCGCTTGCGGCGAAAGCATCCTCGGGATTCGTGAAGCCGAGGGCAAACTGGTGGATGGTCTGCGGCAGATGGCCGACTTCGCTCTCCTCGATGTTGACAATCGGGAAGTCCCACTGCTTCGCCTCGCGGATGACCCAGGTGCCTTCTGATGCATGGCAGAGGTAGGTGCGGTCCGCCGCGGACAGGGAAAAATGGAAGGACTTGCGCACGAGCGCAGATGCGTCAGCGCGACCAGCATCTCCGGGGCAATCTTTGCCTCCCAGAGCACCTTGCCGTCGGCCGTGCAGATGATGCCGCCGTTGTTGCAGGCGAGATAATCGTAGCCGACGCCATAATGCTGGAGCTGCGGCACGAGCATGCCGTGGTCGCGTCCCGAGACAACGCCGAACTTGTGCTCGGCTTCACGCCATTTCTTGATTGCTTCGGCATCGCTCTTGGCGATCCTGTCCTGACGGAACAGCGTTCCATCGTAATCACTAGCGGCTACTTTCATCATCGTTCCTCCTCATTTGACATAGACGACGGCTTCCGCCGGTCTAAGGGTTCCCTTCTGCACGTTCTCGTAGTTGCCGATCAGGATGTCGGCATCCTCAAAGACGCTGCTATCGTATGTAACAGTATCATTCGTGAAATTGACGACCGTGTACGCCGCATGCTCCCCAAGCACGCGTTTGAATGCGTAGACGTGCTCATCCTCGTGCAGCAGCTCTTCATAAGAGCCCTGCAGCAGGATCTCAGAGGCTTTGCCCTCCGTGCGCTCACGGTTCATCTGGCGGTAGTAGCTCAGCACGGATGTGCCGTCCTCGCTCTCCGCCTCGACACAGCAGTCCATGAAGTCCTTGTGGACAGGCAGCCACGGCTTGCCGCTCGTGAAGCCTGCGTTCGTGTCGCGCGTCCACTGCATCGGCGTGCGCGCGTTGTCGCGGCTCTGGAACTGTACGGCCTTGAGTGCTTCTTCTGGCGAGAGGCCCTCTTTGAGGGCGTATTCATACTGGCCATGCGTCGAGATATCGTTGTAGTCCTCGATCTTCGGGAAGGCCGTATTCGTCATGCCGATCTCTTCGCCTTCGTAGACGAAAGGCGTGCCGCGCAGCGTGAAGAGCACGGTCGCAAGCGCCTTGGCTGCCGTCTTCGGGTCGGTGCCCTCCGGGAAGTAGCGGTGCATCGCGCGGTTCTGGTCGTGGTTCTCGAAGAAGATCGGGTACCAGCCCTCTTTTGCCGTCGCAGCCTGGCTGGCTGACAGGGCATCCTTGAGCTGGCCGAGCTTCCAGGCGAAGCGCTTGCACCAGATCTCGCCCTCCGGGTAGGAGAGCTCGAGGTGGCTGAACTCGAAGAGCATCGAGAAGACACCGTCCTTGCCGACCCACTGCGGCAGTTCCTCCGGGCTGACGCCGTTGGCCTCGCCGACCGTGAAGATGTCGTGACCGTCGAAGACGTTGCGGCGGAACTCGTGCAGGAAGTCGAGGATGCCCGGCGTATTGGCCGTCATCTCGTGGATGCCGGAGAGGCCGTCAGCACCGTCGACCGGGCCGTCCTTGAACGCTGGCTTCTTGATGTAGACGATGGCATCGATGCGGAAGCCGCCGACGCCCTTGTCGAGCCAGAAGTTCGCGGCGTCAAAGAGGGCCTGGCGCACCTCTGGGTTCTCCCAGTTGAGATCCGGCTGCGCCTCAGCGAACGTGTGCAGGTAGTACTGCTGGCGCTCCTCGCACCACGTCCAGGCCGAGCCGCCGAAGATGGCTCTCCAGTTCGTCGGAGCCGAGCCGTCCGGCTTGGCGTCGCGCCAGATGTACCAGTCGGCCTTGGGATTCGTGCGGTCCTTCTTCGACTCGAGGAACCACGGGTGCTGGTCGGAGCTGTGGTTGAATACGAGGTCCATGACGATGCGGATGTCGCGCTTCTTCGCCTCGGCGATGAGCTCTTCCATGTCCTCCATCGTGCCGTACGACGGGTCGATCCCGCAGTAATCGGAAATATCATATCCATTGTCGACCATCGGCGATGGGTAGACCGGCGTGAGCCAGATGGCTCCCGTGCCGAGGGACTTCAGGTAGTCGAGATGGCTCGTGACACCTGGGATGTCACCCACGCCCGTCCCGGTCGTATCCTGGAAACTCTTCGGATAGATCTGATAGACGATGGATTTCTGCCACCATTTCAATTCATTCATGTATATGCTCCTTTCTTCTGAGGATCTCCGAGAAATAAGAAAGTGGAGTGTGGAGCACTCCACACTCCACTCTCATTTCTTATCGATGGGACATCAGAAGGAGATAATCGGGGTTTCGTTTACTTTGACGTCTCCGTCTGCAGCTTTCTTCATCTGCGGATAGTCACCGCTGTTCGTGACAGCGAGGATGATCGTATCCTTGTAGCCCGCAGCCTTGATGGCCTCGCGGTTGAAGCCGATGAGTTCGTCGCCGGCCTTGACCTTCGCACCCGTCTTCGTCAGGCAGCGGAAGCCCTTGCCGCCCATCTTGACCGTGTCGAGGCCGATGTGGATGAGGATCTCGGCGCCGTTCGTCAGGCGCAGGCCGATGGCGTGATAGGAGCCTTCCATGATCATGGTGACTTCGCCGTCAGCCGGAGCTACGACCATTTCCGTCGTCGGCTCGATGGCAACGCCGTCGCCCATCATCTGCTGGGAGAATACATCGTCCGGGACTTCCGTCATGTCGATGAGCTTGCCGGAAGCAAATGCCTTGAGTTTCATCGAGAGGTCCGTCTTGACAGGCTCGCTCGGATCAGCTGCTGCCTTTGCCTCGACGGCTACGTCAGCGAGGTCGCCCTTGAGCAAGGCATCGAAGTAGCTGCGGACATTCGGTACGGAGAGGCCGACGATGACCTGGATGGCATGGCCGTTCTTGACGAGGCCGAATGCGCCAGCCTTCGTGAACTTGCCTGCCGATGCGACTTTATCCGGATCGGCGACCGTGACGCGCAGGCGCGTTGCACAGTTCGTGACTTCCTTGATGTTGGACGGACCGCCGAGGTTGTCGAGGAAGACCTGAGCCTTCAGAGCTTCCGGGTTGTTGGCGAGGCCCTTCTTCTCCATCTCTTTCTTGGCCTTGTACTCGGCTTTCGAGAAGAGCTTGTCCTCTTCTTCGTCGTCCGTGCGGCCCGGCGTCTTGTAGTCGTTCTTGAGGATGAGGTAACGGAATACGAAGAAGTAGATTGCGGTGAAGCAGAGGCCTACGATGATCTGCATGATGTAGGTGCCTGCATGATACTTGAACAGCGGGATCCAGTTCTGGACGAAGCAGTCGATGAGGCCGCCGCCGAAGTTACCGGAAAGGCCGAAGAAGTAAAGCGTTGCGGAAAGCGTTGCCGCGAGGACAGCATGCACAGCGTAGAGGAGCGGTGCGACGAAGAGGGGGGAAGTGAACTCAAGCGGCTCGGTGATACCGCAGAGGACTGCCGTGATCGTAGCCGGGATCAGCAGTGTTGCGACCTTCTTGCGTCTCTCCGGCTTTGCGCAGAAGTACATGGCAAGTGCAGCACCCGGCAGGCCGAAGACCTTGGACATACCGTGGAGGGCGAAGCCGCCTTCCGGGAACATCTCTTTCAGGGAATGAGCGCTCGTAGCGAAATCATTGAGATGCTGGAGCCAGTAGGCCTGGATACCGCCATCGCAGACGGCCGGGCCAAAGATGAACGGCAGGTAGATGAAGTGATGCAGGCCTGCCGGCAGGAGGATTCGCTCGGAGAAGGTGTAGCACCATACGCCGATGATGCCGCTCGTCTTGAGGAAGAACTGGAACTGCTCGATGGCGTGCTGGACAGCCGGCCATACGAAGCAGAAGAGGAGTGCCATCGGGATCATGACGGCGAAGCGACGGCTACGACGAAGGCAGGACCTTTGAAGATGCCGAGCCAGTCCGGGATCTCCGTATCATAGAAGTGGTTGTGGATCCAAGAGGAGCAGCAGGCGATGAAGATGGCGCCGAGCATGCCCATATCGAGCGTCTTGATGTTCGCGATCATCGCAAGGCCTGTGCCCGCACCAGCTGCCTGGCTGTAATCCACTCCGAAGAAGCTGCCGTGCAGCGTCAGGAATGCGGATATGAAGTAGTTGAAGCACATGTAGATGACGAAGGACTCCATTGCGCAGCGCGCCGGTTCCTTTTTCGCGAAGCCGATTGGAACGGCGATGGCGAAGAGGATTGGCATCTGGGCAAATACCGTCCAGGCACCCTGTTCGACGACGAACCAGAAATCGTACCAGACTGTGCCTTTATCTGCAATGCTGCCGAGAAGCATGGTGTTCTTGCAGACAATCGAGATGGCAACCGTGAGACCGAAGAATGCGAACAGGATGACCGGCGTGTACATTGCGCCGCCAAACCGTTGCAATTCTTGCATGACGCGATCTTTCTTGATCGACATGTTCATACCCCCTATTTCTTAAACATACCCTTATGAGTTCTTGCCAATTCGATATTGTTATCGATTCGACTTGGTTTCCGAGCTGGGTGATTGCAATCCCCCGATCACCCCCTCGGTTATCTCGTACCTAAAGGATACAAAAAAAAGACCGCAAACGCAATAGTTTCGCGTCTTTAGGCACATCACCCCTTTCGTGTACCACGGTACATCCGGCGTATCTTGGTACACGCGAGGTGCTACAAGGGTTTGCAGGCAGTCTTTCTTTATATTGTTGACTGAATAGTTTTCTCTTTCAATCGATGCACGTACATGCGGTACTTGACATACCAGACCTCGATGAGCATGAAGTACGGCATCATCGACTTGAAAGAGATGTGCTTGCCGTCCTCGGCATCGTAGAGCTGGAACTCGGCCGGCGAGATGTAGAGGTTGACGGTCGAGAGGCTCGCGAGTGTGTTGTCGTGGAGCTTCGTGATGGAGATCAGCGGAATGTCGCGCAGCTGGAGCTCACGGGCGAACTCGACAACAGTCGGCGTCTCGCCCGACAGCGAGACGATGATGAAGAGGTCATCCTTCGTCAAGGTGTTCAGCAGCGAATAGAATTCCTCGCGGGCCGGTATCTCATAGAGGAAGACGTTGTCGTAGAAGAACAGCCGCTTGAGCTCCTGCAGGACGTTGGCCTGCACGTAGCCCGAGGCAAACGTGAAGACGCGGTTGGCCTCATGCACGAGTCGGCTCGCGCTGTCGAAGTTGCGCTTGAAGATCTTCTCGCCTGTCTTGAGGTAGAAGTCGCTGAGGTCCTCGAGCACGTTCGAATTGTAGTGCGGCGTCTCCTGCTCCTCCATCTTGAGGATGGCCTTGAGCTCGCCGAAGCCGTCGAGTCCGAGCTTCTGCGCGAAGCGCACGATCGTCGTACTCGAGACGCAGCAGGACTTTGCGAGCTCATAGATGGAGATGTGGCGCGCCATCTCCCGGTGCTGCAGGATGTATTTCCAGATGACCATGTCGGTGTCGTTGAGCGACTGGCGGTGGGTGTTGATGATTTCATCGAGACGCATATCCGTTCCCCCTTGACGAATGCATTTCTTATTTCTTTTCAATACAAAATGATACCATCCCTGAAAGGATACGACAAGATGTTCTCAAGAGCATCAGAACAGGCCGAGCGTCTTCAAGACGAAGACCCAGCCGAAGATCGTGAAGCACGAGAGACCCGTCGTGTAGACGACGCAGTTGCCGGCGAGGTCGGCATCACTGCCCATCTGCTGTGCCATGGCGTAACCGGCAACGGCGCACGGCGTCGCGAAGATGGCCATGAGCGTGACGAGTTCGACGCCGCGGAAGCCACGAAGATGGCCAGGCTCAGCATGATGGTCGGCACGATGATGAGCCTGCCGAGGACGCAGCCGACGAGCTGTGGCAAATGCTCGTGGTAGCTACCCGCCTTGAAGGAAGCGCCGAGAATAATGAGTGCCATCGGCGTCGTCGCAGCAGCGAGCTGGCTGACCGGCTTGAGAATGACCTTCGGCAGCGGGATGCCGAGGACGAGGAAGATCGTGCCGCAGATGGCACCGAGAATCATCGGGTTCTTGAGCACACCGAGGAGAATGCCAGGCAGGTAGAAATGGCCGCCGCGGAACGTCTCGAGGATGAAGACTGAGACGATGTTGTAGATTGGCACGATGATCGCGATCATCATCGTCGGGATGGCCAGCTGATCATCGCCGAAGATATTGCTGATGATCGGGATGCCCATGATGACAAAGTTGCTGCGGAAGATGGCCTGGATCATCGCCCCGCGCCGCTTGTTCGACTTCTCGAGCAGGCAGATGATGATGCCGCCAATGAGCGCCGACGCGAGCACGCCTAGGGCACCGAACAGCATGAGATGCGGCCGGAATGTCTCGGCGATGTCAGTCGTGTAGATGTTGTAGAACATCATGAAAAAAAAGAAGATTTTGAAGACCATGCGGTTGACATGGGCGAGCTCCAGCTCGGTGAGCAGCTTCATCTTCTTGACGGCTACACCGATGAGCATCAGGAAAAACAACGGGATAATCGCGCAGACTGCGACGATCAGGTTACTGACCATAATGATTCCACCTTTCGTGATGTGTCCAGTATAGCACAGAAAAAGCCGCCCTAGGAAGCGGCAATGTGGGATTTATCATTGACAGACGCAAGAGTCTATTTCTTGCAACGCCATTTCGTTTTGTTCTCACGTGGCGGGGTGGACCGGTTTCGGCTTCGCCCCAGGAGTTCTCCAACGCGGTCTAGTAAACTGAGCGGCGGGCGGGGGTACCTGTTTCGCCTGCAGGCGTGGAGTGACTGCCCGCAGGGCTGTGCCCCAAAGAAGATACCCCTAGCGCATCGATGTTAGAACGCCGCGTCAGGCGGCGAAAAGGCTCAAGGGCAGACGTATCATGGGGCACATTCAACGGAATGCCGAAGCCGAAACAGGTACCCCCGTCAGATAAGATTTCCTCTAGACAGCGTTGCGCAACACTCCCCCCTCACCAGCGTTCCTGATCTTCCAGAATTCAGGGCTCAGCATGACGAGCAGGGTGAAGAGTTCAAGGCGGCCTAAGAGCATCTCGATGCAGAGGATGCTCTTGGTGAAGTCAGAGAGGCCGGCGAAGTTGCAGGTGGCGCCGGCTATACCGAAGGCGGGGCCGACGTTGCCGAGGGTGGTGATGCTGATGCCAAGGGCGTCGAAGGCGCCGATGCCGTCGAAGGTCAGGAGCAGCGCCCAGAGGACGATGCAAAGGATGTAGAGGAAGAAGAACTGCCCGACGCGCAGCAGGATGTCGCCGCCGACCTCGATGCCGTTCATGTGCGCACGGATGACGCGGCGCGGGCTGAGTTTCTGATGGACAACGGCCCAGGCGTTCTTGGCGAGCAGGACGACGCGCGAGACTTTGACGCCACTGGCCGTCGAGCCTGCGCAGCCGCCGCTGATCATGAGCATCATCAAAACGCCCTTCGAGAAAGCGGGCCACTGGTCGAAGTCGGCTGAGACGAAGCCCGTCGTCGAGAGCGAGCCGACCTGGAAGCTCGCGTAACGGAAGGCCTCGACGGGCTTCATACCCATCGCATCGATGAGATTCACGGTGATCAGCAGCATGGCCGCTGCGAGGATCACGAGGTAGGCCTTGAACTCCGTGTTGTTCTTGAGCACGCGCGGCCCCTTTTTCCAGACACGGTAGTAGAGGCCGAAGTTGCCGCCCGCGAGGATCATGAAGAAGGTCATCCATCCCTCGAGCGCGGAGTTGTCGAAGTGCATGGCGTTGTCGTCGTAGAGTGAGAAGCCGCCCGTGCCGAGCGTGCTCATCGCGTGCGCGATGGCGTCGAGGAAGGTGAGGCCGCAGAAGAGATAGATGACGCAGGCCGTGACGGTGAAAACCATGTACATGAGGAAGAGCGAGCGCGTCATCTCGCGCAGACGCGGCAAGACGCGGTCGCGCGTCGGCCCCGTCGTCTCAGCGTTGTACATATAGACTGTGCTCTGGCCGGCCTGCGGCAGCAGCGCGATGAAGATGACGATGATGCCGAGGCCGCCGAACCAGTGCGTCATCATGCGCCAGAACAGGATGCTGAACGGCTGCGACTCGATGCTCGTCATGACGGTCGCGCCCGTGCCCGTAAAACCTGAGATGCTCTCAAAGATGCCGTCGAGGAAGCCCAAAGAGCCGCTCAAAAGATACGGCAGCATGCCGAGGAAGGTCGCGAGCAGCCAGCCGAGGCCCGTGATGGCCGCGCCCTCGCGCATCGTCAACTGCTCATTGCCGGAGCGGCCGTTGACGCGCAGCGCGAGCCCCACGAGCACGCAGATGCAGATGGAGACAGCAAAGGCCGGCGCACTCCTCTCCCAGCCGTAGAGCGCCATGAGGAAGGGGATACCGAGGATGACGGCCTCCGCCAGGACGAGGCGCCCGAGCACGTAACAGATGATATCCCAGTTCATCCCCTAACCTCCTTTCTATCTGTATCGATTCCCTTACAAAACCAATCACCAATGGCGTCCGACAGAGCGGATGCCTCCGTCGAGCAGCACGAAGAACGAGAAGAGCTCGATACGCCCGATGATCATGATGAAAGCGCAGAAGAGCTCCATCCAGTCGGGCGCCTCCGCAAAGCTCATGATGCCGAAGAGATCTGCCGTCGAGCCTGCGCTCGTCAGGCAGCCCGCCGCAACGCCCATCGCCTGCATGAGGCTGATGCCCGAGAGTGAGATGACGAGCGTGGAGACGATGAAGATGCTCAAAAACAGGAAAAAGAACGACAGGATGCGCCCGACGATCTTCATCGGCACGGGCAGCCCGTCGATCTTGATGCTGACGACCATGTGCGGGTGCAGGGTGTGGCGGACTTCCGTCACGCCCATGCGCATGAGCACGAGCAGGCGCATGACCTTGAGGCCACCGCCCGCGCTGCCGATGCAGCCGCCGACAAAGACGAGCACGAAGAGCACGAGGCGCGAGAAATCCGGCCAGTCCCAGCACGGCGCGGAGACAAAGCCGCCCGTCGACAGGAAGGCCGCCGTCTGGAACAGGCCGTAGCGCAGGCTCTCCGCCACATCGTAGACACCCGAGCGGCAGAGATTCCAGGCGACGAGCACACCGCTCGCGAGAAAGAGCCCCGCGTAAGCCTGCAGTTCCGTATCGCGCAGCATGAGCCGGAAGCTCAGCCTGTCCCAGACCTTCCAGCAGAGCAGCGGATTGAGGCCCGAGAGCAGCATCGAGATGCCGGCCGCGAGCTCCAGCGCGATGCTGTCATAGGCGATGAAGTAACCCGGGGCAGCCGAGCCGCTCGACGACAGCGTCACCATCGACTGCGTCAGGGCCGCGAAGGGGTCGAGCCCGGCCAGCAGGTAGAGCACAAACGAAAGCCCCGTCAGCGCAGTGTAAACACCGAAGCCCTGACGCGCCGACTCGGCCATCTTGTTCCAGACAGGACTGAAAAAAATGCTCTGGCGCGCCGACAGCGTCAGGCCGAAACAGCCGCTGACCTGCGGCAGGACGGTCGACAGGATGATGATGAAGTTGAGGCCGCCGAGCCAGTTCATGATGCTGTGCCAGAGGACGAGGCTCCGCGCCATGTCGCTGCGCGCGTAGTCGGGGCACGAGAGCCCCGTCGTCGTGATGGCGGCCACGCTCTCGAAGAACGCGTCGACAGGACTCGTCAGGACGCCCGAGAGCACGTAGGGCATCATGCCGAGGACGGAGAGCAGCGGCCAGACGAGCACCATGAAGAGCGCGCCTTCCCAGACATTGATCTGGCGCTTGTGGTCGCGGCCGAGCCAGCCAAAGCCCAGGCCGAGAGCCAGAGAGAGCACGGCCGGCACGAGGAAGGCCCAGCTCTTCTCCTCGTGCCAGAGCAGGCTGTCCGCAAACGGCACAAGCAGGGCGAGCCCCACGATAGACGCGACGCCGCCCATGAGCAGCCAGAAGATGTCCAGCTGGCGTTTTCGCTGTTGGAGCTTGATCATCTCATTCCCTGCCCTTGAAATACTGCATGACCTTCTTGGAGAACTGCGTCTGGATGAAGAGGATTGTCCGGTCGCCCGGCTGGAGGACGGTCGCGCCGTTCGGGATGACGGCCTCGCCGTCGCGCACATAGGCGCAGACGAGGCAGGCGCGCGGCAGCTTGGCCTCCATCAGAGGCTTGCCCGCCACAGGCGCGCCTTCCTGCACGATGACCTCGACGGCCTCCGCCTTGGCGCCCTCGAGCAGCGATACCGAGACGACGCCGCCGCGGCGCGCGAAGGCCAGGACCTCGCTCGCCGAGAGCAGGCGGGCCGAGAGAACGATGTCGACGCCGACTTTCTCCATGAGCTCCACGTACTCGTTGCGCGCGACGCGCACGACCGTCTTCGTCTTGTTGTGCGACATGTGGCGCGCGAGCAGCGCCAGCATGAGGTTGAGCTTGTCATCCTCCGTCAGGCAGACGACGACGTCCGCCTCCGCCACGCCTTCCTCTGTCAAGAGGTCGATGTCCGTGCCGTCGCCGCAGATGGCGATGCCGTTGACGAGCTTGTCCGCCATGAGTCGGCAGCGCTCCGGGTCCTTGTCGATGACCTTGACGCGCACGCCCTGCTTCTCGAGCATCGGCGCGAGCGCGCGGCCCGCGCGGCCCGCGCCGATGATGATGACGCGGTGCAGCTTGCGGGCGTCGCGCTGCACGAAGGTCTGGCTGAACTTCTCGATCTCCTCTGGGATGCCGATGAAATAGGCGTTGTCGTGCGGCAGCAGACAGTCGTCGCCGTGCGGGATGATCATGCGGTGGTCGCGGAAGATCATGCCGGCCAGCACGCCCTTCGGGAACTCGATGTCCTTCAGGGGGATATTCGCCAGCGGCGACGAGCGACGCACTTTCGTCTCGAACAGCCGGATCTTGCCGTGTGCGAAGTCCTCGACATCGAGCGCAGCCGGTGTCATGAGGATGCGGTTGATCTCGTTGGCAGTGATGAGCTCCGGGTTGAGCATGAGGTCGATGTCGAAATTCGCCTTGAGGTAGTCCTTGGCCTCGCTCATGAACTGCATATCGCGGATGCGCGCAATCGTGTGGCGGATGCCATGCTTCTTCGCGAGGATGCAGGCGACCATGTTGACCTCGTCGCTGGCCGTCACCGCGATGAGGATGTCGGCCCCGCGGATATCGGGGTCATTCATCGTGATGGGGCTCGCACCGTTGGCGAAGATCGTCAGTACATCGAGTGTGTTCTTGACGGCCTCCAACTGGCCTTCATCGTGATCGATGACGATCACGTCGAACTGTTCTTTTGAGAGGAGCGAGGCGATGCTGTAGCCCAGCTTGCCCGCTCCGACCACGACAATACGCAAGACGGCAGCCTCCTATACAAAATTAAATGATACTTTTCATTATACCATCTCCGCCCGTATCCAACAAAATTTTGGGCAAAGAAAAGACAGGGGCCGCTGGCCCCTGTCTCTGACGTGTGATATGTGGGAGGTGTCTTTATTACTCGACGAAGAGTTCCGTCGAGAGGTAACGGTCGCCCGTATCCGGCAGCAGAGCGACGATGTTCTTGCCCTCGAACTCCGGACGCTTGGCGAGCTCGATGGCAGCAGCGAGTGCTGCGCCCGAGGAGATGCCGATGAGCACGCCCTCGACATGGGAGAACTGGCGGCCATACTTGAAGGCATCCTCGTTCGGCACGGCGATGACTTCATCGTAGACCTTCGTGTCGAGCGTCTCCGGCACGAAGCCTGCGCCGATGCCCTGGATCTTGTGCGGGCCTGCCTGGCCCTTCGAGAGTACCGGGCTCGTGGCCGGCTCTACAGCGACGACGCGGATGTCCTTGTCCTGCTTCTTGAGGTAGTGGCCGACGCCCGAGAGAGTGCCGCCCGTGCCGACGCCAGCGATGAAGGCATCGACCTTGCCGTCGAGATCGTTGTAGATCTCCGGACCCGTCGTCGCCTCATGGCAGCCGGGTTGGCCGGGTTGGCAAACTGCTCCGGGATGAAAGAGTTCGGCGTCTCTTTGGCGAGTTCCTCAGCCTTGGCGATGGCGCCCTTCATTCCCTTCGAACCGTCCGTCAGGACGATCTTCGCACCGTATGCCTTGAGCAGGTTGCGGCGCTCAACGCTCATCGTCTCCGGCATCGTCAGGATGGCCTTGTAGCCGCGAGCTGCTGCGACGCTGGCGAGGCCGATGCCCGTGTTGCCGGAGGTCGGCTCGATGATCGTAGCGCCCGGCTTCAGTTTGCCATCTTTCTCGGCCTGCTCGATCATGGCCTTCGCGATGCGGTCCTTGACGGAGCCAGCCGGGTTGAAGTACTCGAGCTTCACGTAGATGTTAGCCTTGATGTCATTGGCCTTGATGAAGTTGTTGGCCTTCAGGAGCGGCGTGCCGCCGATCAGTTCCGTAACGCTGTTGTAGACTTTACCCATGGTGAATACCTCCATTTATATCATGTGCATTTCAGCGCGAGTTAAAACATATATGATTAATATGTTTATATATTAGCACAGCCTCAGCGCCTTGTCAATAGGGATTGACTTTTTCCTGTATTTCTAATATGATATAGCATACAAGAATGACATATATTTTCAATATGATTATTAGGAATGAGGGAATATCGATGAAGATTTCTGCTAAAGGCCGCTACGGGCTTGCGGCCATGACGTACCTGGCCCGCAATTACGCTTCTGGCTCGCCGGTCACGATCGTCAGTATCTCGGAGAAGCTCGGCATCTCGAAGATCTACCTCGAGCAGGTATTCTCGCTGCTGAAGCGCGCGCGCCTCGTCAATTCCATCAAGGGCAGCCAAGGCGGCTACCAGCTCTCACGCGCGCCGCGCGAGATCACGCCGTACGATATTCTCTCCTCCATCGAACTCTCTCTGATGGAGGAAACGGCGCCCGCCGCCCAGGAGAAGATGCCGGAACTCGACCGCGCACTCGCCGCCTGCGTCTTCACTCCGCTCGACGAAGCCATCCAGAAGACGCTCTCCTCTGTCTCGCTCGACGACATCCTCACGGCCATCGACAAAGAGAAATCGACCGAGAGCCTCATGTATTTCATCTGATTGACAGCATCATAGCATCAAAATGCGGCAGAACTTTGACTATCTCAGGGTTCTACCGCTTCTTTCAAGCGAAAATGTGCCTATTTCGCAATAATTTTTATAGAAAACGTTCTCTATATGGTATTAATTCCATAAAATGAACCATTTTCCCCGCTATAGCCGTAAAATACAGTTTAACATCAGATTCAAACTGTAGTATAATAGCCGTAAGCTGTGAAGGAATACGCCCCTATCCCTATCATCGCTTACAACAGTCCGCAAGTTTTCTGTGCATGGCAGAAGGAGTCGGCCCGCCCGGTTTCCTGCTTTCATGCCGTCGGTTTTGTTGGAGGTGTTTCCCATGATGATCGACAATATCCGCGTTATCATCGAACAGGGCCCCTTCTCCGCGGAAGACGCACAGTATTATATCGAACGTATCAAAGCTACCACGAAATTCACATTGAAAAAGATCACATTCACACGTTCCGATACTTATCTGGATATCCGCTATGCATTTGCAGAGATTCCATTTGAGCGTATCCGCCGAGTCGCATTGGCGGCCCCACCAGAAAAACGTGCTGTAAATAACTGATTCTATCAGTCCTGTTTGCGAGACAGAAAGCCCCGAAGCAGTCCGCTGCTTCGGGGCTTTCTCTATATGCAGTTACGTCTGTCAGGGATTGAAGCGGAAGGCGTCGAGCTCCCAGACGCGGCCCGTGACCGTCTCTAGTGCGGCGTCGGCTCGATGCGCAGCTCGGGGCGGATGTTCTTCTCGGGGAAGACGAGCATGCTCGCCACGTCTTCGCCGTGCTGGAAGAAGGCCTCGACGGCGGCGCGGTCGACGAACATCTGCAACGAGAGCACCTTGTCGACGAACATCTTGAAGCGGCGCACGCCGCGGCCGCCGTTCTTCATGCCCGTACGGTCGATCGTCATGACCTGCGTCGCGCGGTCGTACGAGAAGACTGTCTTCTCGAGGCCGTAGGCCAGCGTCATCGTGACCTTCTGCGCCTTGCCCAGCGTGATGTCCAAGAGGACTTCCGAGCCGTCGAAGAGGCGCGTGAGAATGCTGCTCTCCATGTCGGCATCGATGTCGATGGCCGTGTTCTCAATGCGCAGGGCCTTGAGCTCAGCGGCCGGGCGCGAAAAGATGTGGCCCTGACGCAGCGTCAGCACGCGCGGCAGTGTCAGGCTGTACATCCAGCCCTTCTCGCTCGTCGGGTACTCTGCGTCCTTGTCCGGCATGCCCATCCAGCCGAGCAGGATGTGGCGGCCTCGTGCTGGATGACCTGCGGCGCGTAGAAGTCGAAGCCGTGGTCGAGCTCCTGGAACTTCGTGTGCTGCATCATGTCCATGCTGTCGAGCGACAGGTGACCTGCGATGTAGCCGGCCTGGTAGATGTTCTGGCGGTCGAACTCGCGCGCCTCGAGCCCCTGCGGGCAGAAGATCAGCGCGTCGTAGCTGCCGAAGTGCAGCATGTTCGGGCACTCCCACATGTAGCCGAAGTCCTGGAGGCGCGTCTTGAGCTCGCCGAGATTCTGCCAGCCGTCCTTCGTCTCCTTGTAGATGAGGACCGTGCCGCGCGGCTTCTCCTCGTCCGCCTGCGCGCCGATGACGAAGTAGCGCTTGCCGTGACGGTGGAAGAGGTACGGGTCGCGGAAGTGGCCCGTGATGCCCTCGGGACTGTCCGGCACGACGATCTCGTCCTTCTCGACATGGCCGTCCGCCTGCAGGGTACCGAGGCGCTGTGACGGCGTGCGCACGCCGTCATTCTTGGCATTGCAGGTGTAGAAGACGCGGACCTCGCCCTTCTCCGTGAAGCCGCAGCCCGAATAGCAGCCGTCCTTGTCGTGCTCGTCGCTCGGCCAGAGCGAGAGTTCCGGCAGCGAGTAGTGGACGAAGTCGCGCGTCTTCACGTGTGCCCAGCACTTGTTCTTGTGCTCGCAGCCCAGAGGGTTCCACTGGTAGAAGATGTGGTACTCGCCGTTCGCGAACGTCATGCCATTCGGGTCGTTGATGAGGCCGAACGGCATCTCGAGATGGAAGCGGTTGTGCCAGCGGTCCGTCAGGGGGAAGCCGGCCGCCACCTTGGCATCGATGGCCTTCTTATCAAACTTTTCCATAAGGATCTCCCTTCTATACAAACAAGAAAAGGGCTGCCGTAACGGCAGCCCTCATAGAGTTCTTACGCTTCGTCCTCTTTTTCCGGGTTAAACAGCGTGAACGTCAGAGCAAACGCTACGGCGAAACCAACGACATTGACGAGGATGTACTGCGGCAGGTGGTCGAGGTACAGGAGCGTACCCGGCAGCACCGTGATGCCCATGCCCGTGCCGGCAAGGTGCAGGAAGCCGGCAATGCCGCCTGCGCAGGCGCCGCCGACGAGCGCGTAGAGGAACGGCTTCATGAGACGCAAGTTGATACCGAAGATGACCGGCTCCGTGATGCCGAGGAAGGCCGGCACGATCGAGGAAACGTAGAGAGCGCGCTTCTTCTTGTTCTTTGTGCGGGCTGCGACAGCGGCAGCGGCACCACCCTGTGCGATGATGGCGCCCGTGATGATGGCGTTGAACGGATCGACGCCCGTCGTGGCGAGGAGTTGGACCTCAAGGGCATTGAAGACGTGGTGGACACCGAAGACGACGATGACCTGATGGACGCCGCCGACGATGAAGCCGCCGATGCCGTACGGCAGAGCGAGGAACGTCTGGATGGCACCAAAGACGGCGAGCTCAATCCAGTGCATGATCGGGCCGACGATGAGGAGGCCGAGAATCATGGAGATGAAGAGCGTCAGGAACGGCGTGACGATGAGGTCGATGACATCCGGGATGAAGGTCTTGAGCCATTTCTGGAGCTTCGCGGCGAAGATGCCAAGGACGAGGGCCGGCAGGACGGAGCCCTGGTAGCCGACGACCGGCACGCTGAGGCCGAAGATGTCCATCATGATTGGCTGTGCCTCACCGGCTGCGATCGCATAGGCGTTCGGCAGCTGCGGTGCGACGAGCATGAGGCCGAGGACGATGCCGATGACCGGCGTGCCGCCGAAGCGCTTCGTCGTGGACCAGCAGACGAGCGCCGGCAGGAAGGCGAAGGCCGTATCCGTGAGGATCTGGCTCATGCGCAGGACATTGTCGCTGAACTGGACGCCAAGGCTCAGGCTGGCACCGCGCAGGCCCATGAAAAGACCTGTCGCGACGAGGACCGGGATGATCGGCACGAAGACATCGCCGAGCGTGCAGGAAATCTTCTGGGCCATCGACATCTGTGCGTATGCCTCAGCCTTGTTGTTGCTGGCACCGGCGAGGCCCGTGCCGGCGACAAAGGCGTCGAATACCTTGTCGACGAAGCCCGTGCCGAGAATGATCTGGTACTGGGCCGCTGCGAAGAACTGGCCCTTGACGCCGTCGATATTCTCGATGGCCTTCTCATTGAGCTTCGACTTGTCGTTGATGATCAGGCGCAGGCGCGTCGCGCAGTGCTCTGCGCTGCGTACGTTGTCGCGGCCGCCAACGTACTTCCAGATGAGCTTGGCAACGCGCTCTTCCTTCGGGAGGTCGCTGTAGTCCTCTTCCGGCTCTGCAGGAGCCTCTGCAGCGGGGGCTTCCTCTTCAGCCGACTCTGCCGTGACCGTCGTGATTTCCTTGTCGCCGAGTGCCACGGTGATCTTGTCGTAGTCGAAGGCATTCGTCACGAGGACCGGCGTCGTCGTGTCGTAGCCGGCCGACTTGATGCCCTCCGGGTCGAACTCGAGCAGGAGCTGGCCCTTCTTGATCGCATCGCCCTGCTCGATCTTGGCGTCGAAGTACTTGCCACCGAGGTTGACCGTGTCGATACCGACGTGGATCAGGATATCTGCACCATCCTCTGAATGGATGCCGATGGCATGCTTCGTGCCGAAGAGCACGGTGACGGTGCCGTCGACTGGCGAGTAGACCTTGCCCTCCGGATCCTTGACGGCAGCGCCCTTACCCATAGCGCCGCTGGCAAAAGCCGGGTCCTTGACATCTTTCAATTCGATGAGCTGTCCCTTGAGCGGACTGTTCAAGCGAATCTCTTTCATGAAGATTTCCCCCTTTTCTCTTTTCCTCTCATTTCGATTCGATTCCTCTTTATGAGACCGTTTTCATATTCCAAGTGTATAACGAAGACTGCGTTTTGTCAAGCAAAAAAACGTCACTCGCGGATCATATCGCGAAACTTCGTGTACTCCTTCTGGAAGTAGAGATTGACCGTGTCGACAGGACCGTTGCGGTGCTTGGCGATGATGACTTCCGTCTGGTTCTTGTGCTCCGTGTCCTTGTCGTAGTAGTCCTCGCGATAGAGGAACATGACGATATCGGCGTCCTGCTCGAGAGAGCCAGACTCGCGCAGGTCGGAGAGCATCGGGCGCTTGACCTGGCGCGCCTCGACGGAGCGCGAGAGCTGCGAGAGGGCGATGACCGGCACGTTGAGCTCGCGCGCGAGCGCCTTGAGGGAGCGCGAGATCTCGGAGATCTCCTGCTGGCGGTTGTCGCCGTTCTTGCCCGGCCGGCCCTGCATGAGCTGCAGGTAGTCGATGACGATGAGGTCGAGGCCGTGCTCCGCCTTGAGGCGGCGCGCCTTTGAGCGCAGGTCCATGATGGTGATGCCCGCTGTGTCGTCGATGTAGATTGGCGCGCGATTGAGCTTGTCGGCGACGGTGACAAGATTCGTCCAGTCCTCGTCGCCGAGCTGCCCCGTGCGCAGGAGCTGCGAGTCAATGCTGCCCTCGGAGCAGAGCATGCGCTGCATGAGCTGCTCCTTGCTCATCTCGAGCGAGAAAAAGGCGACCTTGCCGCCGTGCAGGCCGACGTACGAGGCAATGTTGAGCGTGAAGGCCGTCTTGCCCATTGACGGGCGCGCGGCGACGAGGATGAGGTCGGACGCCTGCAGGCCGCTCGTCAGGCGGTCGAGGTCCTTGAAGCCCGTCGACAGGCCCGTAATGCCGCCCTTTGACTCGTAGAGCACGTTGATGCGCTCGAACGTGCGCATGAGGATGCTCTTGATCGGCTCGAAGCCGTTGGCCGTCTGTGAGCCTGCCACGGCGAGGATCTTCTGCTCGGCCGCGTCCATGATGTTCTCGACGGGCTGCGAGTCCTCGTAGGCGGCGCCGGCGATCTCCGTCGCCGCGTCGATGAGGCGGCGCAACTCGGCCTTCTCCTTGACGATCTTCGCGTGGTAGGTGACATTGGCCGCCGTCGGCACGATATTGGCGATCGCCGTGATGAACGGGATGCCGCCGATTTTCTCGAGCTCGCCGTCCTTGCGCAGCTGCTCTGTCAGCGTGACGAGGTCGACTGCCTCATCGTTCTCCGCGAGCTTCAGCATCGCGTCGTAGACGCGGCGGTGCGCCTCGCGGTAGAAGTCCTCTGGCTGCAGGATCTCCTGCGCCTCGATGATCGCCTCTTTCTTGATCATCATCGCGCCGAGCACTGCCTGCTCAGCTTCGATGTTCTGAGGCGGCACGCGATCTGGTAGTGCCATCTTCATTCCCCCTCAAAAATCAGCTGGAATGCCTCCTCGGCCGTCTCCACCGCGTGGATGTCGAGCCCTAAGAGGTCTTCTGGGATGTCGCGCTCGTTCTCCTTCGGGATCACGAGCGTCTTGATACCGGCCTGGCGCGCGCCGTATGCCTTCTCAAAGACGCCGCCCACCGGGCGCACGCGGCCCGCGAGCGAGATCTCGCCCGTCACGGCCACATCCTGGCGGATCTTCTTCCCCGTCACGGCGCTGACGATGCAGGCGAGGATGGCCGTGCCGGCGCTCGGCCCGTCGATGTTGCCGCCGCCGATGACGTTGATGTGCACATCGTAGTCGTGGATATCCTTGCCCGTGAGCTGGCGCATGACGGACGCCGCGTTGAAGACGGAATCCTTGGCCATGCTGCCGGCCGTCTCGTTGAAGCGCACCATGCCCTTGCCCTTCTCTCGCGCGGGGAAGGCCACGGCCTCGATCTCGATAACGGAGCCGAGGAAGCCCGCGACGCCGAGGCCGAAGATGTGGCCCTGCACGGCCGTGTGGCGCGCCTTGCGCGTGACGAACTGATAGAGGCGCGAGACTTGCGCGACCTCGTAAACGCCTCGCGGCCGATCGTGAGTCCTGCCATCTCTCCATTCGCCTTCTCGAGCACGAGGCTGTAGGCGTCGGCGAGGATGTTGATGGCCTTGCGCCCCTCCGTCGTGTACTCGGAGATCAGCGCCGCCACGCCCGGCTCGAGCGCGACCTCAAGCTTTGCCGCCGCATTCTGCACGATGGTCTCGATGTGCTTCGGCGTCAGCGGCTCGAAGTAGATCTCGGCGCAGCGCGAGCGCAGGGCGGGGTTTATGTGACCGGCGTCGCGCGTCGTCGCGCCGATCAGCACGAAATCAGCCGGCGCGCCCTCCTCGAAGAGCTTGCGGATGTAGGGCGGCACCTTCGGGTCAGTCGGGTCGTAGTAGGCCGACTCGAAGTAGGCGTGCTTGTCCTCGAGGACCTCAGGAGCTTGTTCTGCAGCATCTCGTCCATCTCGCCGATCTCGTCGATGAAGAGGATGCCGCCGTGCGCCTCTGTGACGAGGCCCGGCTTCGGTTCAGGGATGCCGCTGTCCGCAAGCGTTCTCTGCGCGCCTGGTAGATGGGGTCGTGG
>ENA-OQED01000233-OQED01000233.1-human-gut-metagenome-genome-assembly--contig:-NODE-233-length-23004-cov-1.468374_pt1 | contig 23004 bp, 34 predicted proteins | sample MGYA00242790_ERZ504625 | MGnify/ENA primary metagenome ERZ504625 (study PRJEB26092, sample SAMD00036345) | human gut metagenome | host: Homo sapiens | study: EMG produced TPA metagenomics assembly of...
TTTGTTTTTACCTCCAGTCATTTTTATCACCTTATTCATAAAACAAGGTGTTGCTCACTCTTTTATTGTGAACAATTTCACTATAATACATTGACCGCATTTTGAAAATGTTTCGTGGGACCTTTCGCAGGATATCGAAGCTTTTTGATTGCTTTTCTAAAGAATTCTATTTTATATAAAACTTCCGGGGAGATATGGAAAATTTTTGTTCAAACAGATGGAAATCTCATTCTGCTTCACGCATCATACGCAGTGAAGTGGGCATGTAGTATGCTGCCGGGCGGCCTGTGAGCGAGACTTACTCTACTGCATTCATGCGTGCGGCATATGGTGCAGAAATAATTTACAAAATAGCTTGCGGAGCAGGGTTTTGTTTTTTATAATAAATACGAATCTGCCGGAAGGGGAGAGCATCAAGGCCTGAAGGCCCTTCAGGCGGCTATGGAAAGGAACGGTAACCTTCTATGATCCAAATAACCAGCCAGAAAACATTCCATTTATCCACTGAAAAAACAAGCTATCTGTTCCGCGCGCTGCCCTGCGGCAAGCTCGAGCAGCTCTATTATGGCAGGAAGATACCAGCGTGTGAGGAATATACCTTCCTCTATGATAAGCACGCCGCGGGCTACAGCAATACCACGGTTTATGATAAAAAGGATCATCTGTCGCTCGACCATATCCGGCTCGACTATTCTGAATTCGGCAAGGGCGATTACCGACTGCCCGCTATGCAGGTGCAGGCGGAAAACGGAAATTTTAACTGTGATTTTAAATTTCTCGACGCAAAGGTGACGGACACCAAGCCGGAGCTTGCAGGCCTCCCCTCCAGCTACGGAGCGAGCCAGACGCTGACGGTGATCATGGAGGATAAAGCGCTCTGTGCGCAGCTCCATCTGTTTTACACGGTGTTTGAGAATTGCAATGTGATCACCCGCAGCGCGCGGCTGATCAATAACGGCGAAAAAACAATTAAAATCCACTCCCTAATGAGCATGCAGATCGATCTGCCGCTGGGGATTACACCATGATCTCCTTCGACGGCGCGTGGATACGCGAGCGCTATCAGCACGAGCGCAAGCTCACGGCCGGAGAGTGCTCCATTGGCTCCATCTGCGGCACGAGCTCCAACCGCCACAATCCGTTCTTTGCAATCCGAAAGGGCGATTGCAACGAGCAGGCGGGGGAGTGCTGGGGGATTAACCTCGTCTATTCCGGCAACCATATCGGCCGCGTGGAGGTGGCGCCGCATGGGATGGTGCGCGTGCAGAACGGCATCAACCCGTTCGAATTCGAATGGGCGCTTGCACCGGGCCAATCCTTCGACGCGCCGGAATCGGTGCTCACCTACAGCCATGAGGGTTTAAATGGCATGAGCCGCAATATGCACGCCTTTGTTAAGGAGCATATCGTGCGCGGCGAATGGAAGCACAAGGAGCGCCCGATCGTTGTTAACAATTGGGAGGCGACCTATTTCCAGTTTACAGAGAAGAAAATCCTCGCCATTGCAAAGGAGGGCGCTCGTCTGGGCGCGGAGCTCTTCGTTTTGGACGACGGCTGGTTCGGCAAGCGCAACAGCGACCAATCCTCCCTTGGTGATTGGTGGGTCAATAAAAAGAAGCTCCCCTCCGGCATTGACGGCCTTGCGAGGAAAATCAATGAGATGGGCCTCAAATTCGGCCTGTGGGTGGAGCCGGAGATGGTCAACCCCGACAGCGACCTCTACCGCGCGCACCCGGACTGGGCGATGACGACAAACGACTATGAGCCCACCGAGGGGCGCAACCAGCTTGTGCTGGATTTGACGAACCCGGACGTGCAGCAGTATCTCATCGACACGATCACAGATGTCATTAAGCTCGGCAATATTGAATACATCAAATGGGATATGAACCGCCAGTTCTCCGATGTGTTCGGCCGCACGCTCGGAACCCGCCAGGGCGAATACTTCCACCGCTATTATCTCGGCCTTTACAATATTTTGCAGGCGCTTTGCGACCGCTTTCCGCACGTTCTCTTTGAATCCTGCTCCAGCGGGGGCAACCGCTTCGACCTCGGTATGTTCTGCTACATGCCCCAGTGCTGGACGAGTGATAACACCGACCCGCTTGACAGAATCCGGATTCAGACCGGCACTTCCTATGGATATCCGCAATCTGTCATGACGATGCACGTCAGCGCATCGCCCAGCTTTGCTTCCCTGCGCGTTTCCTCCATTGAAGAGCGATTCAATGTGGCGAGCTCGGGCTGATGGGTTATGAAATGGATGTGACGAACCTTTCTTCTTTTGACCGGGCGGCGGTTAAAAAACAGATCGCTTTTTATAAGGAGCACCGCAGGCTTTTACAGTTCGGAGAATTTTACCGCATCGGCAATCCGTTCAAAGAGAATACCTGCGCGTGGCAGGTGGTGTCGCCGGACAGGGCGGAGTCCATGCTCGGCTGCTTTATTGACAGGCTCACGCCAAACAGCGGGCCGGACCGGCTCGCTTTCACAGGGCTTGATCCTGAAAAGGTGTATCGCTTTACAGCTCGGCAGCAGCTTTTGAACCTGCGCACCTTCGGTGAAATTATCAACACGCCGCTGCCAAGGAAGTTTGACATGGAGGATGGCAAGGTTTATAATTTGCTGACGGATCATATCCGCCTGCACTCCGAGAAGGAGGAATACACCCTTCCGGGCGCGGCGCTGCTTTATGCAGGCCTTGTGCCCTGTCAGATGTTCGTTCTGAGCGGATATAATGGAAAAACACGTGTGCTGACGGATACGGACTCCCGTGTTTATTATCTGCATGAAACGGCGCGAGAAGAAGAGATCATCGGCGGCGCGGAGGAAACAACGTCGATCGTTCTGCATAAGGCTTCATTCGGCACACAGAGAGAAGAAAAGAATGTTTGAAAGGAATGGATCAGATCATGAGAACCAACCTCCCCCTGAATTTCGGCTGGCGTTATACGCCAGCCTTCGACCCGGCGATGGTTATGCCGGATTTTGATGCGAGCGCATTAGAGTGCGTTGACATCCCACACACCTGCAAGGAGCTTCCCCTCAACTATTTTGACGAGCGGGATTATCAGTTCGTCAGCGGCTACCGCAAGGAGTTTTCCCTGCCCCGGGAGATGAAGCGAAAGGGCAACCGTTTCCTGCTGCATTTTGAGGGCGTGGCCAACGCCGCGAAGGTGTATCTCAACGGCGCGTTCCTTGGTGAACATAAGGGTGGCTACACGGCTTTCACCTTTGACGTGACAGAAACGGTCAAAACGCGCGGCAACGTCCTCGCCGTGGAGGTGGATTCCACGGAGCGGGAGGAAATCCCGCCCTTCGGCAGGGTCGTCGATTATCTCTGCTACGGCGGCATTTACCGCGAGGTCTGGCTTGAATGCGTTAACGAGGTGTATATCGCGGATACCTTCATCCGCACAAAGGATCTGCTGCTTGGCAAAAAGAAGCTGCTCGATATCGACGTAACGTTTTCAGAAAAAACGCAGGGCGATTTAAAGCTTGCATTATATGACGGCGAAAAGCTGATCGCTTCCCGGGCCTGCCCGTTTGAGGCAAAGGTGCTCAATCTCAAATGGCGCGTTTCCGGCGTGACGCTCTGGTCCACCGAACACCCAAAGCTTTATACACTGAAGGTCGTCTATAATGACGGCGCGGATGAAAAATCCTACCGCTTCGGCTTCCGGGAGTGCGAATTCCGTAAGGATGGTTTTTATCTCAACGGCAAAAAGCTCAAAATTCGCGGCCTCAACCGCCATCAGGCGTATCCGTATGTTGGCTATGCGATGCCGGCCTCCGCGCAACGGGCGGATGCCGACCTCTTAAAATTTGAGCTCGGCTGCAACCTTGCGCGCACGTCGCACTACCCGGATTCCACGCACTTCCTCGATCGCTGCGATGAAATCGGCCTGCTCGTGTTTACCGAGATGCCGAGCTGGCAATTCACCGGAGAGGGCGAATGGCGCGAGAACTGCCTGAAAAACGTGGCGGACATGGTCAAACGCGACCGTAACCACCCCTGTGTGATCCTCTGGGGCGTGCGCGTCAACGAAGGGCCGGACTGTGACGAGCTGTATGAAAAGACAAATGCCATCGCCCATTCACTGGACGATACTCGTCAGACGGGCGGTGTGCGCAACTTCCCGCAGAGCCATCTGCTGGAGGATGTGTATACCTACAACGACTTTATCCATTCCGGCGGCAAGATCGCGCTGAACCTGCCCCTGCTTGTGGCAGGGCCAAATGCGCCTTATCTCGTCACGGAACATAACGGGCACATGTATCCAACCAAGAGCTTTGACCGCGAGGAGATCCGTGTGGAGCATGCGCTGCGCCACGCCCGCGTGTTGAACGCGGCCTACGGCAGCAGCCGCACCAGCGGCGCGATCGGTTGGTGCATGGCGGATTACAACACGCACAAGGATTTTGGCAGCGGCGACCGCATCTGCTACCACGGCGTGACGGATATGTTCCGCGTGCCGAAGCTTGCCGCCGCGCTCTATGCCTCCCAGCAGGACGATACGCCAGTGATGGAAATTTCCTCCTCCATGGATATCGGCGAGCATCCGGGCAGCCAGCTTGGGCAGGTTTACGCCTTTACCAACTGCGACTATATCAAGCTCTATAAAAACGGCGTATATGTGAGCACGGCTTACCCGAACAAAAAGGCTTTCCCACACCTGCCGCATCCGCCGGTTTTCACGGATGATTTCATCGGCGACGCGCTCACCGAAAAGGAGCATCTCAACGAGACCGCGGCTAAATTCCTCAAGCCCGCGCTGGTGGCCGGCTCAAAATACGCGTTCTCGATGCCGAAGAAATATTTCCTGATGGCGGGCCTTGGCATCGTCACGAGCGGCATGAAGATTGGCGATATGGTCTCCCTTGTTGAAAAATACATCGGCGGTTGGGGCGACGAGCAAGTTTCTTACCGCTTTGAGGGCTATAAGGACGGGCAGCTTGTTAAAACAGCCGTCAAAACGGCGGTGGCTGAGACAAAGCTCGACGTCCGCGTAGATAATCCGGAGCTTGTGGAGGCGGATACCTATGATGTGACCCGCGTTGCGCTGACGGCCGTTGATCAGAATGGCAACCGCCTGCCCTTTGCGAGCAACGCCGTGACCGTCCATGTGGAGGGCCCCGCAGAGGTGATCGGCCCCAAGAGCTTTGCCCTCATCGGCGGCGACCGCGCCTTCTGGCTGCGCACGAAAGGCGCAAGCGGCGAGGCTGTCGTCACCATTACGGTTGAGCATATGGGAACCTATACCTGCAAGGTGCAGGTGACAAAGCGGCAGTAATGAGATAAATAAAGTATGAATCGTTTTCGCAGCTTCCCATTCCGGGAAGTTGCGATTTTTATTTTTGCCTGCCGAGCGAATTGCATTTGCAGGCTTTTGAAGTTTTCTTTTTTGCATCAGGCTTGACAAATACCCTAGGGAGGTATATTTTATAAATAAACAAATACCCACTATGGGTATTTGGGGAAGGAGGAATGCTTGGTGGATTCCAATCAAGAGAAGGTTGATGTCGAAATAGGATGTGAGAAGTGTTGCCCACGCTATAAAAACAGCCCGCGTGACGAAAAGGCGGTTCGCCTGCTTCAAAACCGGCTGAACCGGATGATCGGCCAGCTCAACGGGATTAAAAATATGGTGGAGGGGAACCGCTACTGCGGCGATATCCTTACACAGGTGGCGGCGGTGGAAAGCGCCTTGCAGAGCTTTGGCTACCTAATCCTCCACGATCACTTGGAAACCTGCGTTGTGGAAGAAATCCGGAAGGGGAACACGCAAATTGTGGAAGAAGCGGTGGATTTGATGAAAAAATTAAAATAGGATATCAGGAAATGGGGTGGAAAGATGCAAACAGAAAAATTCCGTGTGACCGGCATGACCTGCGCCGCATGCAGCGCGCATGTGGAAAAGGCGGTGGCCGCAGTGCCCGGTGTGGAGGAAGTGACAGTCAGCCTGCTGACGAACTCGATGCACGTGGCCTTTGACCGGCCTGCCACGGCGCAGGAAATTTGCAGCGCGGTTGCGTCGGCCGGTTATGGGGCGGAGCTGGAAGGCTCTGCCAGGGGGAAGGGCCAAAGCCGTATGGCCGCGCGGGAGGCGTTGGAGGATCATGAAACGCCGAAGCTCATGAAAAGGCTGATCGCTTCCCTATGCCTGCTGCTGCCGCTGATGTATGTGTCAATGGGTCACAAAATGTGGGGCTGGCCCGTTCCAACCGCGTTGGGGGAAAACCCAATGGCGATCGGTCTGTATGAAATGCTGTTAGCCGGGCTGATTATGGTAATTAATCAGCGATTTTTTATCAGTGGCTTTCAAAGCCTGATGCACGGCGGGCCAAATATGGACACACTGGTATCCATGGGGAGCGTCGCCGCGTTTGGTTATAGTGTAGCGATATTGTTCTCCATGAGCAGCGCCCTGCTCGGCGGCAATTTGGAAGGGGCGGCCCATTATGCGCATGAGCTGTATTTTGAATCGGCCGCAATGATTTTAACGCTCATCACCGTTGGCAAGCTGCTGGAAGCCTACAGCAAGGGCAAAACGACCAACGCCATTAAGGGCCTGATGGATCTTGCCCCGAAAACAGCGCATGTGCTGCGCGGCGCGCAGGAGGCAACCGTGCCGGTGGAAGAGGTGCGCGTGGGCGATACCTTTTTGGTGCGGCCTGGCGAAAGCATTCCAGTGGATGGGCGGGTTTTGGCAGGGGAGAGCGCGGTCAACGAGGCGGCGCTCACCGGCGAGAGCCTGCCGGTGGATAAAGCGCCCGGCAGTTGGTCAGCGCGGCAACCCTGAACCAGAACGGCGCGCTCACCTGTGTGGCCACCCGCGTCGGCGGCGATACGACGCTCAGCCAGATTATTGAAATGGTGGAGAATGCCGCCGCGACGAAAGCACCGATTGCAAAGGTGGCGGATCGGGTATCCGGCGTGTTCGTGCCGGTGGTGATCGGCATCGCTTGGTAGCCGGCGCCGCCTGGCTGATTGCAGGAAAAACCTTTGGCTTTGCATTGGCGCGCGCAATCAGCGTGCTCGTCATCAGCTGCCCATGCGCATTGGGGCTTGCAACGCCCGTGGCGATCATGGTGGGCAGCGGGGTAGGCGCTAAAAAGGGCGTGCTGTTCAAAACGGCCTCTGCGCTGGAGGCAACAGGAAAGACGGACTTTGTTGTGTTGGATAAAACCGGGACGGTCACGCAGGGAAAGCCCCAGGTGACCGATCTTCACCCAGCGCCCGGTGTGGCAGAGGCGGAGCTGCTACAAACTGCCGCCGCGCTGGAGGAGAAGAGCGAACACCCGTTGGCACATGCCATTCGGGCAAGAGCGGTCGAAACCGGCCTGCAATATGATTCTACCCGTGCGTTTGCCGCGTTGCCCGGCCACGGCGTACAGGGTGAGATTGGCGGGAAAGCCGCTTTCGGCGGCAACGCCGCCTTGATGCAGGAGAAAAACCTTTTGACCGGCCAGATGAAGCAGGCAGGCGAGGCGCTAGCCAACGAAGGGAAAACGCCGCTTTATTTTGCTCTGGGCGGGCGGCTGCTCGGGATTGTTGCAGTAGCGGACGTGGTAAAGCCGGACAGCGCAGAGGCAATCCGGATACTGAAGCATATGGGCGTGCAGACCGTGATGCTCACCGGCGACAACCGCCGCACGGCAGAGGCGATCGCAGGGCAGATCGGCATTGATGCAGTGGTTGCCGACGTGCTGCCGAATGATAAGGAAGCCGTTGTGCGCAGGCTTTCGGAATATGGGAAGGTGGCCATGGTCGGCGACGGCATCAACGACGCCCCGGCGCTGACCCGCGCAGACGTCGGCATCGCCATCGGAGCGGGGGCGGACGTGGCCCTGGATGCGGCGGACGTTGTGCTGATGAAATCGAGCCTTTTGGATGTGCCGGCCGCAATCCGCCTATCCCGCCAGGTGCTGCGCAACATCCACGAAAACCTGTTTTGGGCGTTTCTTTACAACTGCATCGGGATTCCGATTGCAGCGGGCGCGTTGATCCCCATCTTCGGCCTGCAACTCAATCCAATGTTCGGCGCCGCCGCGATGAGCCTTTCGAGCTTCTGCGTTGTGATGAACGCGCTGCGGCTGAATCTGTTCCACATGCACGCTGCGAAGCGGGATACCAAGCGAAAAAAGATCCCCATGCCGGAGTTCCTATCCGGCTTTCATGAGAAACAATGCCCGGCCTTTGCGCCGGAAAAAATGGAGGTAACATCAATGAAAAAAACGATTTTGATCGAAGGCATGATGTGCGCGCATTGCCAGATGCATGTGCAGAAGGCGCTCGCCGCAATAGACGGCGTGAGCGCTGTGGATGTGAATCTGGAGGAAAAGAAGGCGACTGTGACGCTTGCCAAGGTTGTGCCGGACCAGGCGATGATGGACGCAGTGACGCAGGCCGGTTATACGCGGTCAGCTGCTCGGCGGAGTAAAAAGCAAGCAAAGTTACCGCCAGTCGAAAAGCCGCTCCGGGGAAACAAAGCTGTTCTTTTCCCGGAGCGGCTGTTTGTATCTGTTTGAATCCGGAAGGATGCGCTGCGGCCGTAACGTGCGCTTGACACAAAAAAGAATATGATATAAAATGGAATTATACAATATAAAAGTAAATTCATCTTAATTTTACAATAAATGTATATTTTCACAAGGATAATTGTAAACTTTCTGTGAACCCCGGCATTTGTTGCATCATGCAGGGCAACAAACATTGCGTTTTGCCTATTGGTAGAGAGTTTTTCTCAAATTCAATACCAATAGGAAGTGCAAAGATGACAGAAGAAAATTACCGTTACCGCACAAGCCAGCTTCTGCTCTGGAATCAATTTTAGGGCAGCGGCGCGTGGAAAATCCCGATGATACCCAAAGCCGCGTTTGATGAGGAAGAATTCCGGGATCTGCGGCTGATCGGCTTTGACAAAACAAAGCTGGAGGATGAACGGCATTTGGGGCGGATCGTCCATTTTTTCCTCTACGACTACAAGTTTGAGAGGGTGTGGAAGGATCCCGATCATGATATCGAAAAGCTCAAACGGTACCGGGCAGCGCTCTCACCGGATTTCAGTATGTATATAGGGAAGCGCCGCTTCCCTATGAGATGCACCCGCTGATGCAGCTTTATAACACCTTTCGCAACCGTTGGTGCGGGGCGTATTTTGCCTCGGAGGGGATGCGTGTGATCCCCACCGTGAGCTGGGGGGATGAGCGCAGCTTTGCCTTTTGCTTCGAGGGGATTCCAAAGGGGAGCACCGTGGCGGTTTCGACCTATATGGTATCGGAGCACGGGAATCGTGCGGATCAGAAACCGTTTTTCATGAAGGGCTATGAGGAGCTGCTGCGGCGGGTGGAGCCGGAGCGGATTCTCTGCTATCACGAGCCGTTCCCGGAGATGCGGGGCAACATTGTCCCGATCGATTATGAGCTCAGCTCCTGGCGGCATATGGACGACGATGCTTACGTGCCGTCTAAATACGCGAAATATATCTGCGGGCTGGAGCCAGTGCCGCCGGGCTGTGATTTGGTGATCAAGCGTGGCTATGTCATGCGGGACGCTGGCTGCCGGATGGGAATGGGCAGCGCCTACGGCGGCAAATGGAAGCCGAAGAAGGAAGAGGACAAGCGGTTTTTGGGGCAGCGGGGGAGATAAAAATTACTTATGTAAGCGGATATAAAGTAGCAACTAAAATTGGAGAAGATGGGCGTGCAATCAGAGAGAGGCATTATACGGATCACAGGAGACCCGATAAGCATTCTGATCCTCATGATCATGAGATACATTGGGATAATCCAAATGAGCACCCCGATCCGCAAGGCCATATCAACTATCCGAATGGCGTACCGGAATTTAAATATTTTGGAGGATTTACAATGGAGCATACAGACATATTAACTGGTAACACAGGGGAAAATCATTTTGAAACAATCAATGATTTCAAAGAATGTATGCGCTACCATGGAGAGGTAGAGTTTGAGTGGAAGGGAACTCTTTATACGATCACTCATCCGGAAGGTATGATAAATATTAGCGAAGCCTGGAAGCCGGAAACGGAAAAATGGTGCGCGACGGCGGACGAAGCCCTTGAATATATGATAGACGGTGTCCGGCTTCGGGAGATCATTACACAGGTAGAAGTAAAAGCCAGGACAATATAATAGAGAATTACAAAATTCGAGTGCATGCAGGCATCTTGAGAGCCTTGCCCAATATCTGTAGATGGCATGCCAAAATTGCAATCTGCCGTCGGCCGCGCGGAGAGAAGCTGTTTCTTCCTCTTCACGCGGCCTTTTTCATTCATATATTAAAGATTGCGGGCGCGCAATTTCCACGCATTTTGTTTTTTTGCGGGCCGGTTTGCGGGCAGATCGCACAAACCTTGAAAATTCGTGATTCCGCCGAAATTTTTATGAAATAATTGTTGCTTTTTCCAAATCGGTGTGGTATCATATTCAAGCATGCTGTGTAGGTGTGCAGATATGCGATGATGCAGAAGGTGGCCGCCCCTTGAGGCGGGGAATTTCTGCGGAGTATGTCCGATTTACAAACCGGGCGAAAGAATACTGGCTCGCTTCGGCCGGCCGCAGTTTGTGCTGCGGCGGGTTTTCTGCGGCCAGGCGCGAACAATCGGAACCCGGATCATGTTCTCAGCAGATCCGGTTTTTCAATGCAGTAAGGTGAAACACCCGGCTCAGTGTTCAGATTTTCGCGTTGCCCGCCAACAATGAAGGAGGCGTTCCCCATGGCAGTTAAGGAAAAGATCCGCATCAGGCTCAAGGGCTACGATCACAATCTCGTCGATAAATCGGCGGAGAAGATTGTTGAGACGGCCAGAAACACAGGCGCGCAGGTCTCCGGTCCCGTGCCGCTTCCAACTGAGAAGGAAGTCGTCACCGTGCTTCGTGCCGTGCACAAGTACAAGGATTCCAGAGAGCAGTTCGAGCAGCGCACCCACAAACGGCTTATCGACATTCTCAGACCCTCGAACAAAACCGTCGAGGCTCTGACAGGTCTTGAGCTTCCCGCCGGCGTGGAAATCGAGATTAAGCTGTAAGGCTAATCCGCTTTACATGCCGCAGGTCAAGTTGGCGCAAGCCAACCAATAACCGAAGGAGGAAAGGTAAATGCAAAAAGGTTTGATCGGCAAGAAAATCGGCATGACGCAGCTTTTTGACGAGCAGGGCAATGTTGTCCCCGTTACCGTTATTGAAGCAGGCCCGTGCCCGGTCGTCCAGAAAAAGACGGTCGAAAACGACGGCTACGAAGCCGTGCAGCTCGGTTTTCAGGATGTCAAGGCTCAGCGCGTCAACAAGCCCATGAAGGGCCATTTCGCGAAGGGCAATGTCGCTCCGAAAAAGGTGCTGCGTGAATTCCGTCTCGCGGATATCAGCGCGATGAATGTCGGCGATATCCTGAAGGCTGACGTCTTTGCGGCGGGCGATCACATCGATGTGGTCGGCACCAGCAAAGGAAAAGGCACGGCAGGCGCGATTAAGAGATGGAATTTTTCCCGCCTGAAAGAGTCCCACGGTACCGGCCCGGTCGCAAGGCATGCCGGTTCGCTCGGCGCGTGCAGCGATCCCTCCCGTGTATTCAAAGGCAAGAAGCTTGCGGGCCATCTGGGCGCGGAACGTGTCACAATCCAGAATTTAGACGTTGTCAAGGTGGATGTGGAAAACAACCTCATCGCGGTCAAGGGCGCAGTGCCCGGCCCGAAGAACGGGATTGTCCTGCTCGCCGACAGTGTCAAGAACGCGTAAGGAAGGAGTGGAACAAATGCCTAACGTATCAGTTTTCGACGCCGCCGGCAAAAAGGTGGAAGACCTCGCCCTGAGCGAAGCAATCTTCGGCATCACGCCCAACGTTCCGGCGATGCACCTCATGGTGGTAAGCTATCTGGCAAACCAGCGCCAGGGCACGCAGTCTACCCTTACGCGCTCTGAAGTCAGCGGCGGTGGCAAAAAGCCGTGGCGCCAGAAGGGCTCCGGCCGTGCAAGGCAGGGCTCGACCCGCGCTCCCCAGTGGACGCACGGCGGTATTTCACATGGCCCGAAGCCGCGTGAATACGGCATTTCCGTCAACAAGAAGGTAAAGCGCCTTGCCATGAAGAGCGCGCTTTCCAGCAAGGTTGCGGGCAATGAGCTCGTTGTGCTCGACAAGCTCGCGCTCAGCGAAATTAAGACCAAAGAGGTTGTCAAGGTGCTCGGCGCCCTTCAGACCGGCAAAAAAACGCTCATCGTTCTGCCGGAGAAGGACGACACGGTTTACCGCAGCGCGCGCAACATCGCAGGCGTGAAAACAACGCTTGTCAGCACCCTGAACGTTTACGACATCCTTAACTGCGACACGATTCTTGTCCTCAAGGACGCTGTCGCGAAGATTGAGGAGGTATATGCATGAGCAAGTTAGCACAGGATATCGTCCTGCGCCCGGTCATCACCGAAGAGAGCATGCAGGGCATTGCCTTGAACAAATACACGTTTCAGGTAGCCAAGGATGCCAACAAGGTGGAGATCGCTCAGGCGGTTGAAAAGCTTTTCGGCGTAGAAGTTGAAAAGGTCAATACGATCAATGTCCGCGGCAAGCTCCGCAGGCAAGGCCGTTACGAGGGCTACACAGCCTCTTGGAAAAAGGCGATCGTAACGCTTACGGAAAAGTCCAAGAAGATCGATTTCTTCGACGGCATGATGTAAGAAAAATCCCCTTAAAATACCCGGCGGCGACGTATGGAGCCCGGCATGCTCCGCAAAGCCGCTACGAGGAGAGTGAACCAAATGTCGATTAAAATCTACAATCCGACCACGAACGCACGGCGTAATATGTCGGTAACGGATTACACGGAGCTGTCGAAGAACGGCCCTGAGAGAAGCCTGCTGGCTCCTCTGAACAAAAACTCCGGCCGCAACAGCTACGGCAGGATCACCGTCCGTCACCGCGGCGGCGGCAACCGTAAAAAATACCGTATTATCGATTTCAAGCGCGATAAGTTCGACATGGGCGCACAGGTGCTCAGCATCGAATACGACCCGAACCGTTCCGCCCATATCGCCCTGCTTCAGTATGAAGACGGCGAGAAGCGCTACATCCTCGCTCCCGCGGGCCTGAAGGCCGGCGATACTGTTGAGGCGGGCGCTAACGCGGATATCAAGCCCGGCAACGCACTGCCGCTTGCTAATATCCCGACCGGTACGTTCATCCACAATGTGGAGCTTTATCCCGGCCGTGGCGGGCAGCTGGCCCGCGCAGCGGGCAACGCCGCTCAGCTCATGGCAAAGGAAGGCGCTTATGCGTTGCTCCGTCTGCCCTCCGGCGAGTTGCGTAACGTATCCGTTAACTGCATGGCGACCATTGGCCAGGTAGGCAATGTCGATCATGAGAATGTTAAAATTGGTAAAGCTGGCCGTAAGCGCCACATGGGCTGGAGGCCGACGGTTCGCGGCTCTGTCATGAACCCGAACGACCATCCGCACGGCGGCGGCGAAGGCAAATCCCCGATCGGCCGTCCCGGTCCGGTCACGCCGTGGGGCAAGCCTGCTCTTGGCTACAAGACGCGCGCGAAGAAGAACCGCTCCGACAAGATGATTGTCAAGCGCCGTAACGGCAAGTAGTCGATGAAAGGAGCTTAAGAATTATGGGCAGAAGCGTGAAAAAGGGCCCTTTCGTACAGCCTAAGTTGCTCGAAAGAGTCCAGAAAATGAACGAAGCAGGCGAGAAGATCGTCTTAAAAACTTGGAGCCGCAGCTCCACTATTTTCCCGGACTTCGTCGGCCACACCTTTGCCGTTCACGACGGGCGCAAGCATGTGCCGGTTTATGTGACGGAGGACATGGTTGGCCACAAGCTCGGCGAGTTTGCTCCCACGAGGACCTTCCGGGGCCACGCGGGGTCGAAAACCTCGAATTCCAAATAACGGTCGAAAGGAGTGTGTCAAACATGGAAGCAATGGCTAAGGTTACGCACGTGCGCATTGCGCCGCGCAAGGTGCAGATTGTTCTGGATCTGATCCGTAATCAGCCCGCTGATAAGGCCATGGCAATTCTCAAGCACACGCCCAAGGCCGCGTGTGAAATTCTTGAGAAGCTGCTCAAGTCGGCAATCGCAAACGCTGAGGCAAACAACAATATGGATGTTTCCAGGCTGTATGTGGCGAAGTGCTATGTCTGCCAGGGCCCGACCCTCAAGCGTCTGAGGCCGAGAGCACAGGGGCGCGGATTCCGCATCAACAAGAAAACGTCGCACATCACCCTTGTACTCAAGGAAATGGAATAAGCGAAGAGGAGGTTAAACAATGGGCCAGAAGATTAATCCCACCGGCTTGCGTGTCGGTGTTATTAAGGATTGGGAATCCCGCTGGTATGCGAAGAACGCAGACTTCGGTGATATGCTTGTAGAAGATTATAATCTGCGCGAGTGGCTGCTGACTAAGCTTGCCCCGGCCGGCGTTCCCAAGATCGAGATTGAGCGCGACGCAAACCGTGTGCGTATCAATATCCACTGCGCAAAGCCCGGCATGGTAATCGGCCGCGGTGGCTCCGAGATTGACAAGCTCAAAGCGGAGTGCGAGAAGAAGCTCGGCAAGGACGTTTCTCTGAATATTGTGGAGATTAAGTCCCCCGATCTGAATGCGCAGCTTGTGGCGGAGAGCATCGCTTCCCCAGCTCGAACGCCGTATTTCCTTCCGCCGCGCCCTCAAGCAGGCCATCGGCCGCACAATGAAGCTTGGCGCGAAGGGCATCAAAACGCAGGTTTCCGGCCGTTTGGGCGGCGCCGATATCGCCCGTACGGAGCACTATCATGAGGGAACTATCCCGTTGCAGACCATCCGCGCGGATATCGATTACGGCTTTGCTGAGGCAAAGACGACGTATGGCCGCGTTGGCGTGAAGGTCTGGATTTATCGCGGCGAGGTGCTGCATGACAATGCAAACCGCAGGCCGCGCAGGGAAGGAGGAGCTCGATAATGCTGTTACCGAAGCGTGTCAAATACCGCAGGGTGCAAAGAGGCCGTTTGAAAGGCAAGGCTACCCGCGGCAATCAGGTAAACTACGGCGATTTTGGTCTCGTTGCACTCGAGCCCGCCTGGATCACCTCCAATCAGATTGAGGCGGCCCGTATCGCCATGACGCGTTACATTAAGCGCGGCGGCCAGGTTTGGATCAAGATCTTCCCGGATAAGCCGATCACCGAGAAGCCGGCGGAAACCCGCATGGGTTCCGGTAAAGGTTCCCCCGAGTATTGGGTGGCGGTTGTAAAGCCCGGCAGGGTCATGTTTGAGATCGCGGGCGTTGATGAGGAGCTTGCGCGTGAGGCGATGCGCCTTGCGGCCAACAAGCTGCCGATCAAGTGCAAATTTGTAACGAAAGAAGAAACGGGTGGTGAGCAGTAATGAAAGCCAGTGAAATGAGAAAACTGTCCCCCGCGGAGCTTGATGCCAAGCTGATCGAATTAAAGGACGAGCTTTTTAATCTGCGCTTCCAGCAAGCCATAAACCAGCTCGATAACCCGATGCGAATCAATGCCGTCAAGAAGGATATCGCCCGCATCAAAACGATTCAGCGCGATATCGAACTGCACGGCGCGACTTCGTGAGGGAAGGGAGGCTAAAGCATGAGCGAAAGAAACCTCAGAAAAACGCAGGTGGGTATTGTCACCAGCGATAAGATGGATAAAACCGTGGTTGTTTCCGTAAAGGACAGGGTAAAGCATCCGCTTTACAAGAAAATTGTCAACCGCACTGTGAAGCTCAAGGCACACGATGAGAAGAATGAGTGCGGCATAGGCGACCGTGTTCTCGTCATGGAGACCCGCCCGATGTCGAAGGACAAAAGATGGCGCGTGGTCGAAATCATTGAAAAAGCCAAATAAGTTTGGCGTAACACAAGGAGGAAAACACTGTGATACAGCAGCAGAGTTACCTCAAGGTTGCCGACAATACGGGCGCGAAGGAGCTTATGTGTATCCGCGTGCTCGGCGGTTCCGGCAGGAGGTATGCCAATATCGGCGACGTAGTGGTTGCTTCGGTTAAAAAAGCAGCACCCGGCGGCGTTGTAAAAAAAGGCGAAGTTGTAAAAGCGGTTGTCGTCCGCACCGCGAGCGGCGTGCGCCGCGAGGACGGTACGTATATCCGGTTCGACGAGAATGCGGCCGTTATTATTAAGGACGATAAGAATCCCAGGGGCACACGTATTTTTGGACCGGTGGCCAGAGAACTGCGCGAGAAAGATTATCTCAAGATTCTCTCCCTCGCTCCGGAAGTGCTTTAAGGGGAGGTAAGAATTTATGAACAATAAAGTGCATGTGAAAACCGGCGATGAGGTCATCGTCATCAACGGCAAGAATCGCGGCATGAAGGGCAAGGTTTTACAGGTTAGCCCCGCTGAGGGCAAGGTCATCGTCGAGGGCGTTAACATTGTTACCAAGCATGTGAAACCCCGCAAGATGGGCGAGCCCGGCGGCCTGATTAAGGCGGAAAGCGCGCTCTATGCCAGCAAGGTTCAGCTCATCTGCCCGAAGTGCGGCCGCCCGACCCGGATTGGCCACGCGATCAACAGCAAGGGCAAGAAGGTGCGCACCTGCAAGAAGAGCGACTGCCTCGCTCAGTTTGAATAAAGGGAGGGACATGACACATGGCAAGACTCAAGGAACTCTATGTCAATGAGGTAGCCCCTGCACTGATGAAAAAGTTCGCGTATAAAAGCGTCATGCAAATCCCGAAGCTTGACAAGATCGTCATCAATGTCGGCTGCGGCGAAGCGCGCGACAACCCGAAGGTGCTTGACGCCGTCGTTGCCGACGTTTCCGCGATCACGGGCCAGAAGCCCGTTCTGTGCAAGGCGAAAAAATCCGTTGCAAACTTTAAGCTCCGCGAGGGCATGGTAATCGGCGTAAAAGTTACCCTGCGCGGCGAGCGGATGTATGAATTCCTCGACCGTTTCTTCAATCTCGCGCTGCCCCGCGTGAGGGACTTCCGGGGCATTAACCCCAACTCCTTTGACGGCCGCGGAAACTATTCCATGGGCATCAGGGAGCAGCTGATTTTCCCGGAAATTGATTATGATAAGATCGATAAAGTCCGCGGTATGGACATCTGCTTTGTCACCACCGCAAACACGGACGAAGAAGCCCGCGAGCTGCTCGCTCTGATGGGCGCTCCGTTCTCGAAGTAAGGAGGGATTATTGTGGCCAAAAAGTCGATGAAAGTCAAACAGGCAAGACCCGCGAAATATTCATCCAGGGAATACAACAGGTGCAAAATCTGTGGCCGGCCGCACGCCTATCTTCGGAAGTACGGAGTTTGCCGTATCTGCTTTAGGGAGCTCGCCCATGCGGGCCAGATCCCGGGCGTGAAGAAGGCCAGCTGGTAAAGAGCAATTGCAAAGGAGGTTGACGGCATGCAAATTACCGATTCGATAGCCGATATGCTCACCAGAATTCGCAATGCGAATTCGGCAAAGCATGATACGGTTCAGATTCCCGCATCCAACATGAAGAAAGCAATTGCTCAGATTCTTGTGGATGAGGGCTATGTAAAAAGCTTTAAAGTGATTGACGACGGCAAGCAGGGCATGATTGAGATTGCGCTCAAATATGGCCCGAACAAATCCCAGGTCATCACTGGTCTGCGCAGGGTTTCCAAGCCCGGCCTGCGCATTTACACCAATTGTGAGGAGATGCCCAAGGTCATGAAGGGCCTCGGTGTTGCAATCCTCTCCACATCCAAGGGCGTTATGACGGACAAGGAAGCCCGCAAGGCCAATGTTGGCGGCGAGGTCCTTGCATTTATCTGGTAAGGAGGTGCAGGAAGGAATGTCACGTATCGGCAGAAAGCCAATCGTTATTCCAGCAGGCGTCGATGTGAAAATCGATGGAAGCACTGTCACCGTTAAGGGCCCGAAGGGCACCCTTTCCAGAACAGTGCATCAGAATATGAATGTCGCGGTGGAGGATGGCGTGATTCACGTTACCCGCCCGGACGACAATAAGCTCAACCGTTCGCTCCATGGCCTGACCCGCACTCTGGTGGCCAACATGGTCGAAGGTGTGGAAAAGGGCTTTAGCAAAGAGCTCGAGATCAACGGCGTCGGTTATCGTGCCGCAAAGCAGGGTAAGGATCTTGTTTTAAACATCGGCTACTCCCATCAGGTGATTGTGCCTGAAACCGACGGGATCGCCATTGAGGTTCCCTCGCCGAACAAGGTTGTCATTTCCGGCCCCGACAAGCAGAAGGTCGGCCAGTTTGCAGCGCAGGTGCGTGAGAAGCGTCCGCCAGAGCCTTATAAGGGCAAGGGCATTAAGTACGTTGATGAGCACATCCGCCGCAAGGAAGGCAAGGCCGGTAAGGGCGGCAAGTAATCTGAATCGAAGGAGTGAAACGAAATGGTGAACAGACCTGACAGCAATAAGGCGCGTCAGACCCGCCACAAGAGAGTGCGCGGCAAGATTTCCGGCACTGCTGAGTGCCCGCGTCTTAACGTATTCCGCTCCCTGCAGAATATCTACGCTCAGTTAATCGACGACGACAAGGGCGTTACCCTTGTATCCGCTTCAACTGTGGAAAAGGATTTCGAGGAATACGGCGGAAATAAGAGCGCTGCCCGCAAGGTGGGCGAACTGCTCGCAAAGCGCGCCGCTGAAAAGGATATCACGAAGGTCGTTTTTGACCGCGGCGGCTATATCTATCACGGCCGTGTGCAAGAGCTGGCCGAAGGCGCCCGTGAGGGCGGCCTCAAGTTCTAAACGAAGGAGGAATACTTTTGGCTAAGATTGACGCATCGGCTACGGAACTCCAGGAGCGCGTAGTTGCCATCAACCGCGTATCCAAAACCGTTAAGGGCGGCCGTATCTTCAAGTTCGCGGCGCTCGTTGTCGTCGGCGATGGCAACGGTTCTGTTGGCTTCGGCTCGGTAAATCGGGCGAAGTCCCGGACGCAATTCGCAAGGGCATTGAGGATGCGAAGAAAAATATGATCAAGGTAGCGCTCAAGGGCACTACCATTCCCCATGAGATCACCGGCAAGTTCGGCGCAGGTGTTGTGCTGCTCAAGCCCGCCGCTCCCGGTACCGGCGTTATCGCCGGCGGCCCCGTGCGTGCGGTCGTTGAGACGGTTGGCATCAAGGACATCCGCTCCAAGGCGCTGCGTTCCAACAACCCCTGCAATGTAGTCAGAGCGACCATCGACGGTCTCTCAAAGCTGCGCAATGTCGACGAGGTTGCCGCCATCCGCGGCAAGTCGGCCAAACAAATTCTAGGTTAAGGAGGGTGGATAAAATGGCAGACGTCAAGGTAAAGCTTGTCAAGAGCCTGATCGGCAGCAAAAAGGATCAGATTGCCACCGCCCATGCACTTGGTCTTCGTAAGATCGGGGACGTATCCGTTCAGCCGGATAATCCCCAGACGCAGGGTAAGGTGAAAAAGATCATCCACCTTATTGAGGTAACCGAAGCGTAAGCAAGGAGGTGCGAATAAATGAAGTTGCACGAACTTTCACCGGCCGCTGGCTCCAAAAAGGAAGTTAAGCGGATCGGCAGAGGTGCAGGATCCGGTCAAGGCAAAACGGCTGGTAAGGGCCACAAGGGCCAGAAGGCCCGTGCGGGCCGCGGCATGCGCCCGGGTTTTGAAGGCGGCCAGATGCCGCTGCAAAGGCGTGTACCCAAGAGGGGCTTTGTCAATATTTTTGGCAAGGAGTTCTCTATTGTAAATGTTTCCGCGCTTGATCAGTCTTTTGAAGACGGTGCGGTGGTTGACATTGACGCGCTGATCGAAAAGGGCCTTGTCAAAAAGGTGCTCGACGGCGTGAAAATCTTAGGAAACGGCGAGATCAGCAAGAAACTTACCGTGCAGGTAAATGCTTACTCAGAGGCCGCGAAACAGAAGATCGAGGCGGCAGGCGGAAAGGCCGAGGTGATCTGACATGTTTCAAACCTTTATCAACGCGTGGAAGATTGCCGATCTGAGGAAGAAAATGCTGTTTACAGCGCTGATTCTCCTTGTATTCCGGATCGGCGCCGCGATCCCGGTTCCCTTTGTGGATATCGGGGCCGCGGGCATCATTGCCGATCCCAACGCCGGGAACTTCATGAACTATTTGAGCATGATGACCGGCGACGCGTTCAACTACGGCACGATCTTCGCAATGTCGATCACGCCGTATATCAACAGCTCCATTATCATGCAGCTGTTGACGGTGGCGATCCCCGCTTTGGAACGACTCTCCAAAGACGGCGAGGAAGGCCGCAAGAAGATTGCCGCAATTACCCGTTATGTGGCGGTTGCACTCGGCCTTTTGCAGAGCACCGCTTACTACTTCTATCTTCGCAACACGAAGACCAACGGCGTAAACTTCCTGCTGAAGGATCCCGCGACCGGCGCGGATTTCACAGGCGGTTGGGCGGTATTTCAGGCCATTATCATTATCCTTGTATTGACGGCTGGCACCGCATTAATCATGTGGCTCGGCGAGCAGATCAATGAAAAAGGCATCGGCAACGGCATCTCTCTGATCCTGTTTGCCGGTATCGTTTCCCGCATCCCGACGATGGTTACCCAGCTGTTCCACCCGGAGCGCGGTTATATCTCGAAGGGCGGCGCGTATTATGCCCTGGTGCCAATCGTTGTGGTGTGCGTGCTTTTGATGATCGCATTCATCGTATGGATGGATAATTCGGAGCGCCGGATTCCCGTGCAGTATGCAAAACGCGTGGTTGGGCGCAAAATGTATGGAGGCCAGTCCACGCATATTCCGATTAAGGTGAATATGAGCGGCGTTATGCCGATCATTTTCGCAAGCTCCATCCTTTCCCTCCCGCCCACCATCGAGCTGTTTATGACTGTCAAGGAGGGCAGCGGCTGGGAGACGTTCTTCAATCTCTTTAAAGCGCAAAGCCCGTTTTATGCGGTGATCTATTTCGTTCTCATTATCTTCTTCGCGTATTTCTATGCGACGATCCAGTACAATCCGATCGAGATGGCGAATAACATCCGCAAAAACAGCGGCGCGATCCCTGGCATTCGTCCTGGTAAGCCCACGTCTGATTATATCAGCCGGATTCTGTCAAGAATTACATTGCTCGGCGCTCTTCTGCTGAGCGTTGTGGCGCTGTTCCCGATCCTGTTCTCTCAGATTACTTCGCTTGCGAAGCATCCGATGAATATTTCACTGGGCGGCACGTCTATCATCATTCTGGTCGGTGTTGCGCTTGAAACGGTGAAGCAGCTGGAATCCCAGATGATGATGCGCCACTATAAGGGCTTCCTTGACTAAGAACCGCGAAAGGAGAAAGGCATGAAACTCATTCTTCTTGGCGCGCCGGGCGCGGGTAAGGGAACGCAGGCTGAGATGCTCTCCGCCCACTATTCCATCCCCGCGATCTCCACGGGCAACATCATCCGGGAAGCCCTCAAAAAGGGCACGGAGATGGGCTTGAAGGCAAAATCCTTTATTGACGCGGGGCAGCTCGTGCCGGATAATGTCGTTATCGGCATCATCCAAGAGCGCCTTACGTTGGACGACTGTAAAAATGGTTTTATATTGGATGGCTTTCCACGCACGATCCCACAGGCAGAGGCGCTTGACGCGATGGGCATTGAGATCGACAAGGTTGTTGATATTGAGGTGCCCGATGAGCTGATTGCCGGCCGTATGGCTGGCCGCCGGGTTTGCGAGAAATGCGGTGCATCCTATCATTTAGAGCATAAACAGCCCGAGGAAGAGGGCGTCTGCGACCAGTGCGGCGGCAAGCTTGTGCAGCGCAAGGACGACCATCCTGACACGGTGCTTGACCGCCTGCGCGTTTATCATGAGCAGACGGAGCCGCTCAAAGATACTATGCGAAAACCGGAAAGCTTCGCATTGTAGAGGGGCAGGATGAGGTGGAGCACACCTCGGCGCTGACTCTCAAAGCAGTGGAGGATTAAGCATGGTGGTGCTCAAAACAAGGCGGGAACTGGCGCTCATGCGCGATGCATGCCGCATTTCTGCCGAGGCGTTGCAGATCGCGGGGGGAGGCGGTCAAACCCGGGGTGACAACCGCGGAAATTGATCGCATTGCGTATTCGTATATCGTAAAGCAGGGGGCGACGCCCAATTTCCTGCATCTTTACGGCTTCCCCGCCACCGCCTGCATATCCATAAACGACGAAGTGATTCATGGCATTCCGAGCAAAGAGCGCGTCATCCGTGAGGGTGATATCGTCAGCATCGACCTAGGAGCCGCTCTGAACGGCTTCAACGGTGACAACGCCGCCACTTTCGCGGCGGGGCCAATCAGCCCCGAAGCGAAGCGGCTGATCGACACGACGCGTGAGAGCCTTTACGAGGGTATTCGCGCGGCGGTCGCGGGCGGCAGGATCGGTGATATCGGCAGCGCGGTGCAGCGCTATTGCGAGGAACGCGGCTATGGCGTCGTCCGGGAATATACCGGACATGGCGTGGGTGCAAAGCTTCATGAAGATCCGTCGGTCCCCAATTTCGGCACACCGGGCCGTGGTGTGCGCCTGTTACCAGGTATGACCCTAGCCATCGAGCCCATGATTAATCAGGGCACTGCACAGATCAAATCGATGCCAGACGGCTGGACGGTCAAAACCGCCGATGGAAGCTTTCCGCTCACTTTGAGCATACCGTGGCAATCACGGCGGACGGCCCTCAGATCCTAACGCAAGTTTAGGGGAGGGGTCGCATGGAGTTTCAAGTGGGAGACGTCGTTTGCTCAAAAGCCGGGCGCGACGAGGGAACTTTTTTGGTGGTAGTCGGCATCGAGGGCGGGTACCCTTTACTGTGCGACGGAAAGCAGAGGCCGCTTGAACGGCCAAAGCGAAAAAATCCGCTGCATCTGGCATGGACCAACCGCCATATCGATCTGCAAACGATGGAAACCAATCGTGCATTACGCAGGGCGCTGCGCAACCTAGAGGAAGCGGGCGCAGTTCGTGTCACAAAGGGAGGTTAAGCTGTGTCGAAACAGGATATGATCGAGATTGAGGGTACCGTGACAGAAGCTCTTCCA
>ENA-OQED01000234-OQED01000234.1-human-gut-metagenome-genome-assembly--contig:-NODE-234-length-23002-cov-0.981071_pt1 | contig 23002 bp, 24 predicted proteins | sample MGYA00242790_ERZ504625 | MGnify/ENA primary metagenome ERZ504625 (study PRJEB26092, sample SAMD00036345) | human gut metagenome | host: Homo sapiens | study: EMG produced TPA metagenomics assembly of...
TCAATAAGGCCGTACTCCATGGCCTTATTGATAAGGTCATCGCAACGAAATCGAAATAACGAAAGGGCGTGTTTTCATGCCGAATAATTTCGGAAATGATAACGAAGTGCGCTGCTCCTTCTGCGGGAAGCCGCAGTCGCAGGCAAAGCGCCTGATCTCCGGCAACGGCGTGTATATCTGTGACGAATGCGTAGAGCTCTGCATGGACATCATCGCGGATGAAGATTTTCTCTCCACCGCGGCCGCCCGCAGCCGGAAAAACGAGCCGCGCGCCGAAATGGTTCTGCCGAAGCCGCAGGAGATCAAAAAGCAGCTCGATGAATACGTCGTCGGGCAGGACGAAGCACCAAAATGACGCTCGCGGTGGCGGTCTATAACCACTATAAGCGCATTTTCTTCAGCGGTGAAGACGGCGGCGTGGAGATTGCAAAGAGCAACGTGCTGCTGCTTGGTCCCACCGGCGTCGGCAAGACCTATCTTGCGCAGACGCTTGCAAAGCTTTTGGACGTTCCGTTCGCCATTGCGGACGCAACGACTCTGACGGAAGCCGGCTATGTCGGCGAAGACGTCGAAAACTGCCTGCTCAAGCTCATCCAGGCCGCTGATTACGATATTGCCAAAGCTGAACGGGGCATCATCTACATCGACGAAATCGATAAGATTGCCCGCAAATCGGAAAACCCGTCCATTACTCGTGACGTTTCCGGTGAAGGCGTCCAGCAGGCCTTGTTGAAGATCCTCGAAGGGACCGTTGCCGGCGTTCCGCCTCAGGGCGGCCGCAAGCATCCCCACCAGGAAATGCTCCAGATCGACACGACGAACATCCTGTTCATCTGCGGCGGCGCTTTCGATGGCATCGACAAGACCATCCTCAACCGTACGACGGACAAGAATATGGGTTTCGGTGCGGACATCCACTCCAAGTCCGAACACTCCATGGAATCGCTCCTCAAGGAAATCATCCCGACGGACCTCCAGAAGTTCGGCCTCATCCCGGAATTGATCGGCCGCCTGCCCGTATTGGTTACTCTCAATCCTCTCGATGAAGATGCGATGGTACACATCCTGACAGAACCGAAGAACGCCCTGGTCAAACAGTATCAGAAGATGCTGTCCATGGACGACGTAGATCTCGAATTTACGCCGGAAGCTCTCCAGGCCATTGCCAAGGAAGCGCTGCGGCGCAATACCGGTGCCCGCGGGCTTCGCTCCATCATCGAACGGATCATGCTCGATGTCATGTTTGATGTACCGAGCCGCGACGACGTAGCCAAGTGCATCGTCACGGAAAAATGCGTCAAAGAAGGCGCTGAGCCCGACCTCGTATTGAAAGAGGCAAAATGATATAATGTACAATAAAACTCATTTCTTAAACCGGAAATGAGTTTTATTTTTTCCATAGAAGAAGGTGAAGTGTATGAACGAAAACGTTGTGCTCAACGAACAAGATATCCTGGCCCTGCCTTTTGTCCCGCTCCGGGGCATCGTCGTCTATCCGAAGCTGGTCAGCCACATCGACATCGGCCGCGATACGTCCCTGGCTGCCGTCGACTACGCCATGGAACACGACCGGCAGCTCCTGGTAGCGACCCAGGTCGATGAAAACGAAGACAATCCGGGTTTTGACGATGTCTATACCATCGGCTGCCTGGTCAAGATCGAACAGCTCCTGCGCATGCCTGGCGGCCTGGTCCGCATCCTGGTCAACGGCATTTCCCGCGTCCGCATGCAGGGCTTTTCCCAGAAAGCCGATTACCTCGAAGGGGCTGCCGTCAAAGTGGCTGAAATCAGCCGCAACGAAGTCGAAGAAGAAGCCCTGCGCCGGGTCGTCCTCAAGCGGCTCCTGGACTGGCTGGGCAATCTCCGCGACGGCGAAGAAGCCAGCGAAAATGCCAAGAACATCGACGAACCGGGCGTCCTGGCTGACTTCGCTGCGTCCCAGCTGCCCTTGCGCCTGGTCATCCGCCAGCAGCTCCTGGAAACGGCTGACGTCGAAGCCCGTCTGCGCCGCATTGCGTCGCTCTTGGATACGGAAGTCGACATTGCCAACCTGGAATCGAAGCTGAACATGGAAGTCCGCGGCAAGATGGACCAGCAGCAGAAAGAATACTACCTGCGGGAAAAGATCAAGGCCATCCATGAAGAATTGGGCGACAAAGTCGACAAGGACACGGAAGTCCAGGAACTCCGCGACCAGATCAAGAAGATGAAGCTCGACGAAGACATCGAAAAGGCCCTGCTCAAGGAAGTGGACCGCCTCGACTCCATGCCGCCCATGATGGCGGAATCGGCCATCATCCGCACCTACCTCGACTGGGCCATGGCCCTTCCCTGGAAGAAGGAAACCAAGGACCGCCTGGACCTCAACGAAGCGCAGAAAGTCCTCGATGAAGACCATTACGGCCTGAAGAAGGTCAAAGACCGCATCATCGAATATTTAGCGGTCAAACAGCTGACGCACAGCCTGAAAGGGCCGATTCTCTGTTTTGTCGGTCCTCCGGGCACGGGCAAGACGAGTATCGCCAAATCCATCGCCCGGGCCATGAACCGCAAGTACGTCCGCGTATCCCTGGGCGGCGTCCGCGATGAAGCTGAAATCCGCGGCCATCGCCGGACTTACATCGGTGCCCTGCCGGGCCGTATCCTGGCCGGTATGAAACAGGCCGGCGTCAAGAACCCGGTCTTCCTCCTCGACGAAATAGACAAGATGACGTCCGACATGCGCGGCGACCCGTCGTCGGCACTGCTGGAAGTCCTCGACCCGGAACAGAACAATACTTTCAGTGACCATTTCCTGGAACTGCCCTTCGACTTGTCGAAAGTCTTCTGGATCACGACGGCCAACGTCCTCGGCGATATTCCCCGGCCCCTCATGGACCGCATGGAAATCATCGACTTCACGAGTTATACAGAAGAAGAGAAGGTCCAGATCGCCAAGCGCTATCTGGTGCCGAAACAGATCAAAGAAAATGGCCTTAAACCGAGTCAGGCCAAGTTCTCCGACGCCGTCCTGCGCCATATCATCGAAGGCTATACGCGCGAATCGGGCGTCCGCAGCCTGGAAAAGACCATCGGTACGGTCTGCCGCCGTATCGGCAAATCCCTGCTCATGAACGACGAAGTACCGCTCAGCGTCTCCGTCAAGAACCTGGAAAAACTGCTCGGTCCGGTCAAATTCCTGCCGGAAACGGTCCACAAAGACGACGAAGTCGGCATCGTCACCGGTATGGCCTGGACCCAGGTCGGCGGTGAAGTCCTGGAAACGGAAGCCGTTGCCGTCAAGGGCAAGGGCCGCCTGCTGCTCACGGGCCAGCTCGGCGACGTCATGAAGGAATCGGCTGAAGCCGGCGTGACCTACGTCCGCAGCCGGGCCGATGTCCTGGGCATCGATGCCGATTTCTACGCCAACATGGACTTACACATCCACCTGCCCGAAGGAGCCATCCCTAAAGACGGTCCGTCGGCAGGCATCACCATGGCCACGGCCATTACGTCGGCCCTGACGGGCAAAGCCGTCCGCCACGATGTAGCCATGACCGGTGAAATCACGTTGCGCGGGACGGTCCTGCCCGTAGGGGGCATCAAGGAAAAAGTCATCGCCGCTCACCGGGCAGGCATCAAGAAGATCCTCTTGCCTGAAGAAAACAAGCGCGACATGGACGAAGTGCCGCAGTCGGTCAAAAAAGACGTCAAATTCGTCTTCGTTCACCATATGGATGAAGTGCTGGCTCAGGCACTGGTGAAGTCCTGATGGCTTCGTATGATATCATCAAGGCGGCCTATGCCACGACGGCGGTCCGCCGCGACCAGTACCCCGAAGGGAACGTGCCGGAAGTCGCCTTCCTCGGCCGTTCCAACGTCGGCAAGTCGAGCCTGATTAATTCCCTGTGCAACCACCGCGGCCTGGCCCGTGTCAGCGGCGCACCGGGGAAGACGCAGACTATCAACTACTTCAGCGCAGCCCTGCGGCGGCGCGATGAAGAAGAAGGGGAGCAGCGCCTGCCGTTCTACTTAGTCGACCTGCCGGGCTATGGCTTTGCCAAGACTGGCGGCAGGAACCGCGACATGTGGAGTGCCTTCATTGGCGAATACGTCACGCAGTCGCCGAACCTCTGCGTCCTCTGCCTGCTTGTCGACCTGCGCCATCCCGGCTTGGCCATCGACCAGCAGGCCTATGACTGGCTGGCCAGCGCCGGCGTCCCCCTGCAGATCGTAGGGACCAAGGCGGACAAGCTCAAGGCCAATGAAAAGAACCGCAACCTGGCCCAGCTCAACAAACTCTTCCCGTCAGACCGGCCGGCCCTGGCCTACTCGTCGCTAAAACGCGACGGCTTCGGCCCCCTGGCCAAGAACCTCTTTGAACGGGTGCTGGCCGTCAGCAGGTAGCAGTTAGCCGCTAGCCACGAACCACGAACCCCTAACTGCTAATCCCCTAAAAAGGGGCTGTCTTCAAAGGACAGCCCCTTTTTTGCTCCTTTTATAGCGAACGATGTTTCTAGTTGGCTTCATTAAGCGAAAGTGGTATAATGAATTTGATTTACATCGGCCAGATGGGAGGTTGTATAATCATGGCAGTAGTTTCGATTGACAGTGATGCTGATTTTTCTGTGAAAGTCCTTCACCAGCCGGGCATTGTCATCGCAGACTTCTGGGCTCCCTGGTGCGAACCGTGCAAGATGGTTCATTCGGAAATCAGCCAGGCAGCCGCGAATTTTGGCGATGCTGTGAAAGTAGTACGCATCAATGTCGATACGATGCGGAATATTGCCGAAAAATATGAAATCATGGCGGTTCCGACATTATTGTTCTTTAAGGGCGGTAAGCCACTCAAACGCATTATCGGCTATGCCTCGCAGGCGGAAATCAGCAAGTTCCTGGCATCTGTCGTAGCAGAAAACAAGGCTGCCGGTTTTGACAACAAAAATATTGGGATGATATAATTGAATTTAGAAACGAGAGGGACGGGACGACAGTTATTGTCTATTGTCGTTCCTGTATACAATGAACAGCCGAACATTGAGAAATTCTATGAAGAGGCGACGAAAGCCGCAGCGACACTCGATATGGATTATGAAATCATCTTTGTCGACGACGGTTCTAAAGATGCAACGCCCCTCATCCTCAGCCGCTTGACCCAGCAGGATGAGCACGTGCGGGCTTTTATCCTGGCCCGTAACTTCGGCCATCAGCTGGCCATTACCTGCGGCATGGATCATGCCCTTGGCGACGCCGTCATCACCATGGATGGTGACTTGCAGCATCCGCCGTCGATGATTCCCGAATTGGTCCAGAAATGGCGCGAAGGCAACGACGTCGTCCAGACCATACGGGAAGCGACGGACGATGCGGGCTTCCTCAAGCGCATGACGTCGAAATGGTATTATCGTATACTGAATGCCGTATCCCCGGTCCACATCACACCAGGCGGGTCCGACTTCCGCCTCATCGATAAGCGGGTCCTGGAAACATTCAAGCAGTTCCGCGAACACGACCGTTTCATCCGCGGCCTCATCGGGGACATCGGTTACACACAGACTTTTATTCATTTCGTAGCACCCAAGCGTTATGCCGGGAAATCGAAGTTTTCCGTACGCAAGATGCTTCATTTTGCCCTGGACGGGATCATGGCCTATTCCAAGATTCCCCTGCGGGTTTCCTTTTATATCGGCATGCTGAGCGGTTTGTTGAGCCTGCTCCTGATTTTGCATGTCATCTATTGTAATATAATGGGCGAAGCCGTGCCGGGATGGACGACGACGATGATCGTCGACTGCCTGTTCAGCGGGTTCCAGCTCATTTTTATTGGTGTCATCGGAGAGTATATAGGACGTATATTTGAAGAGGTGAAACATAGGCCTCTGTATTGGCTGCGGGCTGAACTCGGCCAGCATAAAGACAGGTAGGAACGGTGCGTTGTATGGCCTTCGAGACAGAGAGGAGTATTTATGTGGAAAAAAATCAGTAAAGTTTGGATATTTGCCGCACTTTTCGTTTTTGCCGCACTGCCGGTGCTGGCAGCTTCTCCGCTGACCATTGGCAGCCGGGGCGATGAAGTCCGTTCGATTCAACAGATTCTTCGCAGTAAAGGCTACCGGGTCAATGTCAACGGCGTTTACACCAATGATACGGCGCGGGCCGTATCGCAGTATCAGAAAGATAAGAAAATCCAGGTCAGCGGTAAAGTCGGCGGCTGGACCTATTATCTCCTGACAGGCAATCGTTCCATGCTGCCGCCTAAGCCGGTCATGAAGAGAGGGCAGGGGACGCGCTTCAACAATGGCGCTATCAGCAAATACCGTCATTTCAGCGGCGGCGATGCTTTCGGCAACCAGCTGGTCAATTCGGCATACCAGTATTTGGGCATCCCTTACGTATTTGGCGGCAATACGCCGGCTGAAGGCTTCGACTGCTCAGGCTTTACGAAATATGTCTTTTCCCATAATGGCATCAATCTGCCGCGCCTAGCAGATGAACAATATGAAGTAGGCCAGCGGGTCCGCCGCAGCGAACTCATGCCGGGCGACCTGGTCTTCTTCACGACGTATGAACCGGGTGTATCCCATACGGGCATCTATGTCGGCAATAACAATTTCATCAGTGCCACCAGCAGTGGCGGCATCCGCGTAGACAGCCTCGACAGCGGCTATTGGTCGCCGCGCTATGTCGGTGCTACACGGGTCCGGAGATAGGCAAACTGGCTAGGGAACAGTCGTCCTCTAGCCTTTCCTTATACAACCGGGCTGTGAGATAAAAAATAACAAGAAAAGGTTGCCGAACAGGGGGAAATGAGCGTATAATTTTCCCATGTAGAAAGATATTTAGAGGGAGTGTTTACTATATGAAGTACATGACGGGTAATGAAATCCGCAAAGCCTATTTACAGTTCTTTAAGAGCAAGGAGCACTTGATCCTGCACAGTTTCCGCTCATTCCGGAAAAGACCCCAGCCTGCTCCTCATCGGCGCCGGCATGGCACCGCTCAAACCATATTTCACGGGTAAGCTCGTACCGCCGTCGTACCGCGTCACGACGAGTCAGAAGTGCATCCGCACTGACGATATCGACAACGTAGGCCGTACGGCCCGTCACCATACGTTCTTTGAAATGCTGGGCAATTTCTCCTTTGGCAACTACTTCAAGAAAGAAGCCATTTCCTGGGCCTGGGAATTCCTGACCAAAGTCCTGGAACTGGATACGGATAAATTGTATGTCACCATCTATCCCGATGACAAAGAAGCCTATGACTACTGGCATAATATGATTGGCCTGGCTGACGAACGGATTTTCAAATTCGACGATAACTTCTGGGAAATCGGCGAAGGCCCGTGCGGTCCGGACAGTGAAATCTTCTATGACCTCGGCCCGGAACGAGGCTGCGGCAAACCGACGTGTACCGTCGGCTGCGACTGCGACCGCTACCTGGAAATCTGGAACCTCGTCTTCACCCAGTACAACCGCACTAAAGACGGCAAGTACGAACCGCTGGCCAAGAAGAACATCGATACGGGCTGCGGTCTGGAACGACTGGCTTCGGTCATCCAGCAGAAAGAATCGAACTTTGAAACGGACCTCATCTTCCCAATCATCGAAAAAGTCATCGCCATTTCCGGCGGCGACTACAATGACCCCCGTCAGAAGATGGCCATGAAGGTCATTGCTGACCATATCCGCGCCATTACCTTCATGATTTCCGATGGCATCCTGCCGTCCAATGAAGGCCGCGGCTACGTCTTGCGCCGTATCCTGCGCCGTGCCGTCCGCTTCGGCCGCCTCCTGGGCATCAAGGACCTCTTCCTGGCAGGTCTCGTCGATACGGTATTGGACATCCTCGGCGATGAATATCCGGAAACGCGGGAACACGAAGCCTCATCAAACAGATTATCAATACAGAAGAAAAACAGTTCAGCGCTACCCTGGCACAGGGCATGGAACTGCTCAACGATATGATGGCCCATGTGGGCGACGACAAAGTCCTCACTGGCGCTGAAGTCTTCAAACTCTACGATACGTATGGCTTCCCCATGGAACTGACCGAAGAAATCGCCGGCGAACAGGGCTTCAAAGTCGATAAAGACGGCTTCCAGGAAGCCATGAAGGAACAGCAGGAACGGGCCCGCGCTGCCCATACCAAAGTATCGGCCAAAGTCGCTACGCCGGATACGACCAAGCTGGACCAGTCGAAACTGGTCAACGACGAAACGGCTGTCAAAGCGACGATTGCCATGCTCGGCAAGGAAGGCGTCGAAATCAGCGAAGCCCGCGACGGCCAGGAAGTGACGATCATCCTCGACGACAACCCCTTCCATGCCGAAGGCGGCGGTCAGCTCAGCGATACAGGCGTCCTCTGTGCTGCTGAAGGCAAGGCACAGGTCACTGATGCCCAGGCTCTGCCCAATGGCCTGGTATACCTCATCGCTGAAATCACTGAGGCGTCCTCCGCACGGGCGATGCCGTCGATATCGCTGTCGACAAGCAGCGTCATATGAACCTGGCCCGCAACCATACGGCAACACACCTCTTGCAGGCTGCCCTGCGCAAAGTCCTGGGTAATCACGTCAACCAGGCCGGCTCGCTGGTCACACCGGACCACCTGCGTTTCGACTTCACCCATTTCTCGCCGGTCACGCAGGATGAACTGGATAAGATCGAAGCCCTGGTCAACGAAGAAATCCTCAAGGCCGTCCCCGTCACCATCGAAGAAATGGCCCTCGATGCGGCCAAAGAAAAGGGCGCTATGGCCTTGTTCGGTGAAAAATACGGCGATATCGTCCGCGTCGTCTCCGTCGACGACTTCAGCTGCGAACTCTGCGGCGGCTCTCATGTGGCCAACACGTCGGTCATCGGTACGTTCCGCATTACCAGCGAAACCGGGACTGGCTCCGGCGTCCGCCGTATCGAAGCCGTTACCGGTCCGGCTGCCCTCAAGCTGGCTAAGGATGAATCGCAGGAACTGCAGCAGCTGGCAGGCCTCTTGAAAGGCAAGGTCAGCGATGCGCCGGCCAAACTGGAAGCTCTCCTGGCCCAGCTCAAGGATACGGAAAAAGAATTGGCTCAGCTCAAGAAAGACGCAGCCCTGTCCGATATGGACAGCATCCTGGCAGCTAAAGAAGATATCGGCGGCGTTCCTGTCGTCGCAGCCGTCACTCAGGCTGATTCTATGGATAACCTGCGCGACCTGGCTGATACGGTCCTCGACAAGCTCGGCAGCGGCGTCGTCCTCTTGGGGATGACCAATGGCGATAAAGTCAACTTCGTCTGCAAAGTCGCCAAGAGCGATACCAAGAAAGGCCTCCATGCCGGCAAGATCATCAAAGCTGCTGCTCAGGCAGCTGGCGGCAATGGCGGCGGCCGTCCCGATATGGCCCAGGCCGGCGGCAAGGAACCGGAAAAATTGGGCGATGCTCTTAAAGCCGGTGCCGCAGCCGTACGCGATATGTTAGCATAAATTTTTGGCAGTCATGCCAGTTGAATAAAAAGGATGTGAGTGAACATGGCAGTAAGCGACGAAACGATGATTATGCAAAACCGAAGTGAAGAACAGACCGTTGCATCCATGATTCTGGAAGATGTATATCACGCATTGGAAGAAAAAGGATACAACCCGATTAATCAGATCGTAGGCTATCTCCTGTCCGGTGACCCGACGTATATCACGAGCCACAACAATGCTCGCAGCAATATCCGGCGCATCGAACGAGATGAACTCATCGAAGAATTAGTCCGTTCGTACGTCAAACAGCACAACTTATAGGAGACATATGAGAATTTTAGGACTCGATGTCGGTTCCAAGACCATCGGTGTCGCCTGCAGCGATGCCTTGCTGATTACGGCCCAGGGCGTAGAAACGATCCGCCGTAAATCCGATGAAGCAGACTTTGCCCGTCTGCGCGAACTGATCAAAGAAAAAGAAGTACACCGCATCGTCGTAGGCAAGCCGCGTCATATGAACGGTGACTACAGCGATAATATGAAAAAATCGAAGAATTCGTCGAACGATTCCAGCAAACCGTCCCGGATATAGACATTGTCTATTGGGATGAACGCCTGACGACCGTTATGGCCCAGAATGTATTAAAGGAAGGCAATGTGCGGCGCGAAAAGCGCAAGCAGTTTGTCGATAAAATGGCAGCAATCCTTATTTTACAGAATTATTTAGACGCTCATGCTCATTAAGGAGGACTACTATGTCGGAAGAAATGAACAACGAATTGGAAGAAGTCATCATCGTGACTGCTACGGATGACCAAGGCAACGAAGTGGAATATCAGGAAGTACAGCGCCTCGACCTCGATGGTAAAGTATTCGCCCTGCTCGTCGAAGTCACGGAAGACGAAGAAGGCGGCGATGCCATCATCGCCCGCGTCGACCAGGAAGACGGCGAAGACGTCTACGTCGCACCGACGGACGAAGAGTTCGACGCAGCCAATGCAAAATTCGATGAACTCTTAGATGAATAAGTGATTGAAGAGAGCGTCACAGGAAGGCTTCTGTCGTCATGTGATGCTCCTTTCTTTATTGTTTGTAGTATGGAGTTTGTAGTTTGTAGAAGTTGGCTTTAAATTTTTTGACATTTGCTGCACACTAAAAACTACAAACTTAAAACTCCAAAAGAGGCTGTCTTAATGCGACAGCCTCTTTTATCATAAGGAGGCCCCATGGATTTACCGTCGATACAGCAGCTGCGGAATTTCGTCATTTACGGGAAGTATGGAAATTTCACGACGGCTGCCAATGCCGCCAACATTACCCAGTCGGCTTTCAGTGCGCAGATGAAGAAACTGGAAGACCTCGTCGGCGTCCGCCTCATCGAGCGCTCGAACAGGGGAAGTCACTTGACGCCGGCTGGCAAGATGTTCTACACGAAAATAGCCCGCATTTTAGGTGAATTAGAAGAAGCCATGAGCGAACTGCCAGGGCGGACGGGGAAGACCCAGCCCCTGTCGGTGGGAATCATGCTGTCCTTAGGCGACGTCCACATGAACCGCCACCTCGCTTATTTCCAGGAGCACCACAGCGGCGCTTCTTTCCGGGTCTACAACCTGGAAGTCCGGGAGATGATCCAATGGCTGAAAGACGATAAACTGGATATCGTGTCCCTCTTTTATCTGCCGGCACTGCACCTGGAAGACTACGAGAAGGTCTTTTTTGGCATCGAGAACCTCGTCTATTACGGGCCGAACCTGGATCTGCCGGAACATGCCGTGACGCCTCAATACGTGGCATCCCAGCCGTTGGCGCAATATTCGCCGCAATACGAAATGAATAACTACATCAATCACTATTTCACGGCCCATGCCTGTCCGCCTCAGGAGACGCAGGCCTGGTTCTCCACGCCCTATGCCATGATGAACTATTGCCAGCAGAACCGCATCGGAGCTATCCTGCCGGAACGATTCCTACAGGCCATGGGCATCACCCAGGACTACTGTGAATTGGAACCGCCGCTGCGCCTGCCCTGTTATCTGGTCTATAAGAAGGATAATCCCAAGTACGCGACGATACAGGTCTTCGTCGACTATATCCGCCGCGTGTATCATATCAAAAAATAATGATAAAGGTACCTGCCATCGTAAAAAACGATGACAGGTATCTTTTTTTTGCGTTATACAAGCGGGGAGAGAAGGTGTAGAATCTAGCTTGCAAATACGAAAGGAGCAGTGAATACAGAATGTCGAATCAATCACTTTGGAACAAAGACTTCCTTCTCGACACAGGTATCAATTTTGTAGTCTATCTCATTTATTATTTATTGATGGTTATCATCGCCGTCGTCGCCAAAGACCAGCTGCATGCTTCTCTCGGTGAAGCCGGCCTGGCTTCGGGCATCTTCATCGTCGGCACTTTGCTGGCCCGCTTGCAGTTCGGCAAAGCCATTGAATTGTATGGCCGCCGCAAATCGTTATATGGCGGGATCATCCTTTATTTTGTAACGACGTTATTATATTTTTATATCCCCAATCTCGCTATTCTCTTTGCTATCCGCTTCCTCAACGGCATGGCCTATGGCATCGTCTCGACAGCGACGAACACGATTGTCGCTTCCTGTATTCCTGCCGATAAGCGGGGTGAAGGCATCAACTACTACGGCCTGAGCACCAGCCTGGCCGCTGCCGTCGGACCTTTCCTGGGCATGTTCCTCATCGTCGTCACGAACTTCACCTTTATCATCACCCTCTGCGCCGTCCTCGTCGGCTTGTGCATGATTGGCTGCATCGCCCTCCACATCGACGAAATTACCCTCACGTCTGAACAGGTGGCCAAGATGAAAGCCATGAGCCTCGACAATTACGTCGAATATCGCGTCATGGTCATCTCCATCATCGGTTTCTTCATGGGCTTCGCTTATTCCAGCGTCCTGACCTTCCTGGCTGCTTATGCCCGTGAAATCAACCTGGTCCAGGCCGGCACGTTCTTCTTCGTTGTCTATGCCGTCGTCATCACCATCACCCGTCCGATGACGGGCGTCATCTTCGACCATAAAGGCGAAAATTACGTCCTCTATCCCTGCTACATCTGCCTGGCCATCGGCTTGTTCCTCCTCAGCATCACCGGTGCTTCGTGGCAGCTTCTCTTATCGGGCGTCTTCGTCGGCCTCGGTTATGGTACGTTCATGTCCAACGGTCAGGCAGTCTGCATCAAACTGACGCCGTCGTACCGCATCAGCGTCGCCCTGTCGACGTACTTCGTCGCCCTCGACCTTGGCATCGGCGTAGGCCCGTATGTCCTCGGCAGCCTCCACGGCCTGCTCACGTTCCCCCAGCTCTATGCCGTCGCTGCTATCGTAGCCATTGCCTGCTTTGCCATGTACTACATTTTCTACGGACGCAAGATTAACCTCATCAACCGGGCCGTCCGCATCTACATCCACGCATAATACGTAATTACAATAGATCCTATCCCCAGATTCGAGGGCTTGTCGTACGACGACAAGCCCTCTTCACGTTGTTAGCCCCTAGCCACGAACCACTTTTTTCAGTTATAATGGATAGAAAAAGGGGGGGAGAGATGATAAACATCAAGACGAAAATCCTGGCCGGACTGGCCTGTATCTGTCTGATACTGACGGCCTTTTTCTGGCCTGGCAAAGAAGAAGATGCCTATAGTTCCGACGTTGTCAGGGAAGCGGAAGACGTGAGCGAGCGGGAAACGGAAATGCTGGCACCTGATGAGGTCCTGCAGGCTCCCGATGGAAGGGACATACGCTTGCAGGCCCTGTATAACCAAAAGCCGGTCTGTCTCTTTTTCTGGGCATCCTGGAGCAGCTACAGCCTGCGCCAGCTGGCCATCCTGGAAAAGGCCTGTGCCCAGTACGGCCAGGATGTCTATTTCGTGACCATCCCCGTCGGACCGGATACAGCAGATAGCCGGGCCTATATCCACCAGCAGGGATATGCCCTGCCCGTATACAGCACACAGAAACAGATGCTCCATGACTATGGCGTCCATCAGGTACCGCAGCTTATCTTCATCGCCTGCGGCGGCCAGATGACGCGCCCCTTTAATACCGTATTGAATGAGCGCCAGGTGACATACGAAATCAAAAAAATGCTGAAATAATTTTCCCATACCCCTTGCCAAATAGGGAAAAGTAAGTTATAATAAACAAGTCGCACAGAGAAGTACAAAATATGGGCGGTTAGCTCAGTTGGTTAGAGTATCTCGTTGACATCGAGGGGGTCGATGGTTCGAATCCATTACCGCCCACCATATTGTGTGTGAAAAAGAGCTGCCTTTATAGACAGCTCTTTTTTTGTGGCTAGTGGCTAGTTGTTCGTGGCTAGTACTTAGTGCTTTTACGAGCCACGAACAACGAACCACTATCATATTCTATTCCTAAAAGTTATTGGTAAAAGTTTCACAAATGTAGTATTCTGTACATGTGATTCGGGTTGGACGGAATCTTTTGGGATCCGTACCGTAAAAAATCCGGGTCAACTATTATCATAATTTCATAGCATATCGCTTGGATCGAAAGACCGGGACGAATTCTTGTAAACGTAGGCTTTTTACGCGCATTCCCGGGAGGAGTGCGCTTTTTTTGAGGGAGTTATCATGCGTTTAGGTATTATCGGCGCCGGCAGAGTCGGCGCTTCTTTTGTATTAGCTTTTCCTTCCGATGTCGAAGGAATCCTTTGTTCCACAGAAGAACATACACGTCAAATGGCCCGCCGCTCCATGCCGCTGCCTATACCGACGGTGCTGAACTCGCACGGCACTGCGATGTCCTCCTGCTCACAGTACGCGACGATGCCCTGGCTCCCGTTAGCCGGGAATTGGCCGCTTCCCTGACAGGGGATGCGCTGCCGCCTCAGACCTGTATATTTCACTGCAGTGGGGCTATGGATTTATCGCCTCTTGAGCCCCTTTCACGGTTGGGGTATCCTGTCGGCAGCCTTCATCCGCTGCAAAGCTTTGCCGAACCTTCGGCAGACCGCCTGAAGGGAATCTACATGGCCGTCGATGGTGATGAACGGGCCAAGGCTGTTGCGGCAGATCTGGTCCGGACTTTGGGCAGTACGCCTTTTTTCGTACCCCCTGAAGACCGCATGCTCTATCATGCTGCGGCCTGCTTCTGCTCCAACTACGTCGTGACAGCCCTGGCCATTGCCCAGAAGCTCATGAGCCGCTGGACCGGCAGTGCCGGCGCTGCATCCCAGGCGCTGCGGCCCCTCGTCGAAGGGACGATGGACAATGTCCGCCAGCGTCCGCTGTGGCAGACGGCTTTGACCGGCCCTGTGTCCCGTGGAGATGCCGGGACCGTTGCCAAACACCTGGCCGTCATGCCGGAGAAATGGCTCCAGCCCTATTGTGCTTTTGGCTGCGCCGCTGCAGACTTAGCCTTAGAAAACGAAACGATTACAGAGAAACAGCATGACACGCTGACAAGAATCCTTGCGATGGCGGAAGGAGTTCACCATGAACAAGAAAGTAACCAATCTGACCATTAAGAAAATGAAACAGGAAGGCACGCCGATTTCCATGATTACGGCCTATGACTACATCATGGCCCAGAACGTCGATGAAGCCGGTATCGACATGATTCTTGTCGGCGATTCCCTGGGCAATGTCGTCATGGGTCATACGTCGACACTGCCTGTGACCATGGAAGATATGATCCACCATACGGCGGCTGTCGTCCGCGGCGTCAAACGGGCTCTGGTCGTCGGCGACATGCCCTTCATGAGCTATCAGGAAAGCACCCAGCAGGCCCTGCACAATGCCGGCCGGCTCATGAAAGAAACGGGCTGCGATGCCGTCAAGCTCGAGGTGGCGCCAGTGTCTGCGAAGCCGTCAAAGCCATGACGACGGCCGGTATCCCCGTCGTCGGCCACATCGGACTGACGCCGCAGTCCGTCCATCAGCTCGGCGGCTTCCGCGTCCAGGGCAAGAACAGCGAAACGGCTAAGCAACTGATTGCCGACGCCTTGAAGCTGGAAGAAGCCGGCGCCTTCGCCATCACATTGGAATGTGTCCCGACAGATATCGCCACGGAAATCACCAAAGCCCTGCATACGGCGGCTACCATCGGCATCGGGGCTGGCAACGGCACAGACGGCCAGGTCCTGGTCTGCACGGACCTCCTGGGCATGAGCAATGGCTTCCGCCCGAAATTCGTCAAGACCTATGCCGATCTCCATCAGACCATCGTCGATGCCGTAGGCCAGTACATCCACGACGTCAAGGACCGCAGCTTCCCCGACGAAGCCCACGCTTCGCCGTAGACCCGGAAGTCGTCAAAGCCATGAAAGAATAGGGGGAGGCAGCAGTTAGCCGTCAGCCACTAGCCACTAACTGCTAACCACTAAAGGAGCTGTCGCGCTGCGACAGCTCCTTTTTTATACCATTTATTTATATTATGGAAGCACGTCTTGCTATACAGTCATGAAGCATATCCAGATGGTATATTCTGTTTGACTTGTGTATATAATCATTGTACAATAAACTCAAGAAATGGAAACGAACAAAAGAGGTCGTATGTCCGAACGCACGCGTATCGCCGCCAGACATAAACGGGGATATGCGGCGTTTTTTTCTTGACGGCCTGACATAGGAGGCTATGCTTCATGAAGCATGATCTACATGACGTGTGTACGCAGATACGGCGGGATACGGTGCGGTCCATTTACCGTGCCGGTTCCGGTCATCCTGGCAGCTCTCTATCGGCTGTCGAAATCATGGCCACACTTTATTTTACAGATGTCTTTACCTGTTTTCCTGACCGGCCTCATGCGCCGGAACGGGACCGTTTTGTCTTATCCAAGGGCCATGCGGCCCCGGCTTATTACAGCATTTTGGCCCATAAGGGCTATTTCCCCCTGGCCTTGCTCGATACGCTGCGGACGGTTGGCAGTGCCTCCAGGGCCATCCCAATTTGGAAAAACTGCCCTGCCTCGACTGCGCTGTCGGCTCTTTAGGCCAAGGCCTGTCCATTGCCAACGGCATTGCCCTGGCCTTGAAACTGCGCCATGAAACACCGGAAGTCTTCTGTCTCATCGGCGATGGGGAACAGCAGGAAGGCCAGATTTGGGAGCTGCCGCTTTTGCCTCACAGCACCATTTGGACAATGTTTGTCTGATTGTCGATTGCAATGGCCTGCAGCTCGTCGATTCCTTGGTGTCGATCAAGAATATGGAACCGATGGATGCGAAATGGGAAAGTTTCGGCTGGCATGTCCTCCGCGTGGATGGCCACGATACAGATGCCCTGTACGACGCTTATGGCGCTGCCAAGGCCTATCGCGGCAAGCCGACGGTCATCCTGGCCCATACGGTCAAGGGGAAGGGTGTATCATATATGGAAAATCAAGCGAAATGGCACGGTGCGGCGCCGGATGAAGCCAGTACCGCCTGGCCATGGATGAACTGACAACGGAGGTGCCGTAATGGAACGAGTACCGATGCGCGACGGCTATGGGAAGGCCCTGCTGGAACTGTGCCGCCTTCACGACGATGTCCTCGTCCTCGATGCGGACGTCGCCAAATCGACGCGGACCGAATGGATCCGCCAGGAATATCCTGAAAAATATATCAATGTCGGCATATCGGAACAAGACCTGGTCGGTACGGCAGCCGGCCTGTCGCTGACGGGCTTCGTCCCCTTTATTTCGACATACGGCGTCTTTTTGACAGGCCGGGCGTGGGGACAGATACGCAATACGGTCTGTTATAATAATCTCAACGTCAAGCTCGGCGGCGCCCATGCCGGCATTTCCGTCGGCCCTGACGGCGCTACCCATCAGGCTCTGGAGGACATCGCCCTCATGCGGGTCATTCCCCATATGATGGTCATTACGCCTTGTGACTGGTGGGAAACGTATAAGGCGACGATGGCCGTCTATGATATCAAAGGGCCGTCATATGTCCGCTTTGGCCGCAATCCGGCGCCCGTCGTCACCGATAAGGATACGCCTTTTGACCTCTATAAGGCGGCCATCTTCCGGGATGGGAGTGATGTGACCCTCTTCGCCAACGGCTCATGGTCCATGAAGCCCTGACGGCGGCGGATGAACTGGCCCGGGAAGGTATTTCGGCCCGCGTCGTCAACCTCCACACGGTCAAACCGCTGGACCTGGATACGGTCTGTACTTGTGCGGCTGAAACGGGGGCCGTCGTCGTCTGTGAAGAACATCAAATCATGGGCGGTCTGGGAGGGGCCATCTGCGAAGCCCTGGCCCAGCACTGCTGTGTCCCAGTAGAACTCGTCGGCATCCAGGACCGCTTCGGCGAATCGGGGAAACCGGATGACCTCCTGAAAGCCTATAATCTCTCGGCCAGCGACGTCATCCAGGCCGTCCATAACGTGTTGAAGAGGAAGTAAAGTGGCTCGTTGTTCGTGGTTCGTGACTCGCAGCCTCCCCTTGAGAGGGGAGGTGGCCTGAAAGGCCGGAGAGGTTAAATTTAACACCATCCGCTAACAATGGACCAGAAAGGGCCGCCCTTTGGGACGGCCCCTACGATGAAATAGGCTGTCGTACGTGCGACAGCCTATTTTGTCATGCTAAGTCCGTATAGAATTTTGCAATGTATGCAAAATCGGTAATTCGTTGTTCCTTTATCGTTAACTGATGTATAATAGGAATAACTACTTTTTGGAGGCGAGTTATCTTGTATACGAAAGCGTTATTGACCGACCTGTACCAGTTGACCATGATGCAGGGCTTATTTTTTGAAGGCAAGCACGAACAGCAATGCGTGTTTGACCGCTATTACCGGACCAATCCCTTCCAGGGGGGCTATACGGTCGTGGCCGGGCTGGAACATCTCATCGATTATGTACACAATATACATTTCAGTGACGACGACCTGGCTTATCTGAAGAGCACCGGTTTTTTCCAGGACAAATTCCTCGATTACCTGAAAGACCTGCGCTTTACGGGCGACATCTATGCTATGCCCGAAGGGACCGTCGCCTTTCCTCAGGAAGTGCTCCTGCGCGTCCAGACCAAGAAGGACGAAGCCTTACTGTTAGAAACGTGCATGTCCATGATCATGAACCATGAAAGCCTCATTGCCACCAAGGCTCGCCGCGTCCGGACGGTGGCTGGTAAGGACAACCTCATGGAATTCGGCCTGCGCCGGGCCCAGGGGAAATCGGCCGGTGTTTACGGCGCCCGTTCGGCCATGATCGGCGGCTTTAACGGGACCAGCAACGTCCTGGCTGGCGCCAAATTCGGCATGCCCGTCTTAGGGACCATGGCTCACAGCTGGGTCATGAGCTTCTCGTCGGAACTGGAAGCTTTCCGCGCCTATGCCCGCCAGTACCCGAACAACCTCATCCTCCTGGCCGATACATATAATACGCTGAAACAGGGCGTCCCCCGATGCCATTACGATTTTCAAGGAAATGAAGGCTGCCGGCACCCTGCCCAAGGCTTATGGTATCCGCCTGGATAGCGGCGACCTGGCTTATTTATCGAAAGAAGCCCATAAGATGTTTGCCGATGCAGGCTTCCCGGATGCCATCATTGCGGCCTCGAATGACCTCGATGAAAACCTCATTTCCGAATTGAAAGCCCAGGGCTGCGCCATCAACTCCTGGGGCGTCGGCACGAACTTGATTACGGCCAAGGACAGTCCGTCCCTGGGCGGCGTCTTTAAACTCGTCGGCCAGTATGACGATGGCAAATTCGTGCCGAAGATCAAGATGAGCGACAATGCCGAAAAGATTTCCAATCCGGGCCTGAAGAACGTCCTGCGCATTTACGATAAAGATACGGGGAAAAATGAAAGCTGACATCATCATCCTCGAAGGTGAAAGCATCGACGAATCGAAAGACCTGCTCCTTCAGAGCGATAAGGCACCGTGGCGCTCGCGGACGATTCCTGGCGGGACTTACCGTGTCCAGAAGATGCTCGTCCCCATTTTCCAGAAAGGCGAACTGGTCTATCAGAAACCGGACCTCAAAACCATCATGGCCTATGCAGACCAGCAGGTCCAGACTTTGTGGCCCGAATACCTGCGCCTGGTCAACCCGGAAGAAATGTGGGTCCAGCGCAGTAGCAAGCTGTCGGCTTTGCGCGATAAAGTCTTGAAAGAAGAATCGGCTCATTTCTTTTTAGGGAGATGATTCCATGAAGGGAGCTATCATCGGCGATATTGCCGGCTCCATCTATGAATTCGATGAAACAGCGGAATCCTTGGATTTTCCTTTATTCGTTAAAAACAGCCGTTTTACCGATGATACGGTGACGACTGTAGCCGTAGCGGCAGCCCTGATGGATGGGAAGGCATCCTGCTGCGGCTATATCGAACCCTTGCGGCGCCAGCTCCGCTACTGGTGCCGGAAATATCCCGACGCCGGTTTTGGCGGCCTGTTCCGCCGCTGGTTCCTGGCCGACGAGGCACCGGCTTACGGCAGCTATGGCAATGGGGCGGCTATGCGCGTCAGCCCGGCCGGCTGGATTGCCGATACTCTGGAGGAAGCCCAGGCGCTGGCAGAGCTGACAGCCGTCGTCAGCCATGACCATCCCCAAGCCATCAAGGGTGCCATTGCCGTGGCGTGGCTATCTTCCTGGCCCGGCAGGGGAAGGAGAAAGAGGCGATTGCCGCATATCTGCGGTCGCATTTCTATGATTTGTCCCGGACACTGGCCCAGATACGGCCGTCTTATGGCTTTACCTGCACGACGGACGATAGTGTGCCAGAAGCCATCGAATGTTTCCTGGAAGGGACGGACTATGAAGATACGATCCGCAAGGCGATTTGGCTCAACGGCGATACGGATACGCAGGCAGCCATTGCCGGCAGCATTGCCGAAGCCTATTATGGCGTGCCCGATGCCTTGTGGCAGCAGGCCCTGCCATATGTCGGTGACGAAGAAATGAAGGGCGTCATTCGACAGTTCTATGAAAACTATATTGGTTCGAGGGGGAACTCTTTTGATTTCAACAGAGACAAGCAAGAAATATGAAAAACTCCAGCAGATCTTAAAGGACATGGGCAGTGTCGTCGTCGGCTTTTCCGGCGGCGTCGACAGCACCTTCCTGACCTATGCGGCTCACCAGGCTTTGGGGGACCGGGTCCTGGCCGTGACGGCCGTTTCGGCGACCCTGCCGGGCAGTGAAGCGGCTGATGCCAAGGCCATGGCCAAGGTCATCGGCGTCGAACACCGCCTGGTCCATTCGACGGAATTCGAGGACCCGGACTTCGTCCAGAATCCGCCAGATCGCTGCTATATCTGCAAGAAAATACGCTTTACGTCGCTCGTGGCCCTGGCCAAGGCCGAAGGCTATCAGTGGGTCGTCGACGGGGGGAATGTCGATGACCTCGGTGATTACCGGCCGGGTATGAAAGCCCTGCAGGAATTATCCGACGCCGTCCGCAGCCCGATGATCGAAGCAGGCCTGGCCAAGGCGGATATCCGGGCTTTGTCGAAGGAATTCGGCCTCCAGACCTGGAATAAGCAGAGTGCCGCCTGCCTGGCCAGCCGCGTCCCGTATGGCGTGGAACTGACGCCGCACCGCCTGGCTCAGATCGATGCGGCCGAAGCCGCCGTAGCGCCTTACGTCCAGGGCTCCCTGCGCGTCCGCTATCACGGCGATGTAGCCCGCATCGAAGTCGCCGTCGATGAAATCCCGTCGGTCCTGGCCCATCGGGAGGAAATCGTCCGGGCCATCAAGGATACGGGCTTTACGTACGTCACCCTCGATTTGGGCGGCTATGAAATGGGCAGCCTGAACGACGTAATCCATACTGATGAGGAAGTAAAGTGATATGGCTATTTCAAAGAAAATAAAAGATGAAATGCTGCAGCGGTTCCAGGACCAGTACGGCATCATGAAACCGGCTCTGCACTATAATTCTCCTTTTGAATTGATGATTGCCGTCATCTTGTCGGCCCAATGTACGGACGAACGGGTCAATATCGTGACGGCCGGCATGTTCCCGGAATATAACACGCCGGAAAAGATGCTGACCCTGGGGACAGCGGGACTGGAAAAAAAGATACGGACCTGCGGCCTCTATCGCAGCAAGGCCAAGAATATCCTGGCCAACTGTGCCATCCTTTGTGAAAAATATCATGGCCAAGTGCCGCAGACTTTCGATGAGCTGGTGAAACTGCCCGGCGTCGGCCGCAAGACGGCCAATGTCCTGGTCAGTATCTTGTTCAATACGCCGGCCATTGCTGTCGATACCCACGTCTTCCGCGTGTCCAACCGTCTGCAGCTGGTCCAAGGGACGACGCCGCTGGAAGTCGAAAAGGGCCTGCAGAAGGCCATTCCCAAGGAGTGGTGGAGCCGGGCCCATCATTGGCTCATCTGGCATGGCCGCCGGGTCTGCAAAGCCCGCAAGCCTTTATGCGACAACTGCTTTTTGGCTGACCTTTGTCCCAGTTGTCAGAAGTAAAACGTTAAATCAAAATAAATACATTGACAAGTCGTTAAAAATTTTATAAAATAACACCAATACAGACAAATTTAATAAGTTATATCGAGAGCAGCTGAGGGACGGGCCCGATGACGCTGCGGCAACCTGCCTAAGGTAAGGTGCCAATTCCTACAGGCTATTCCTGAAAGATATCATTATGACTGAGGCGCAGCTTGGAGGCAGCGCCTCTTTTCTTTTGGCGTATTATGTACTTATTTTCACATCATTCAATCATTCTTAGGGGGTATTTTCATGAATAACAACTCTTCTGGCGGCAAGGCTATCCGGGGGCTGGATGTGCTCATCCTGGGATTCGCCTTCTTTGCCACCTATTTTGGCGCTGGCAATTTGATTTTCCCGCCCCAGCTCGGTTTGAACAGCGGCAGCGATTTCCTGTCCGGCTTGGCTGGCCTGACCCTTTCGGGTATTTTTCTTCCTATCTTCACGCTCATCGTCATCGGCCTCAACGGCGACGTCCACTCCATTACTGAACGGGTAGGGAAGAATACGTATAACGTCCTCCTGGCAGCCCTCATGCTGGTCTGTACCTCGTTTCCATTCCCCGTACGTGTGCGACGGCCATCCAGCTCGGCATCCAGGGCAACCTGCCGGCAGCACCGTTCATCCCGCTGGTCATCGCCTATTTCGTCATCAGCTTCTTCTTTGTTGCCGACCAGAACAACGTCATGGACCGCATGGGCAAATACCTGACGCCGCTCCTGGCCCTGATCCTGGTCATCGTCGCCTTCGTCGGCATCTTCAATCCCCTGGGGACGCCCGTCGCTCCGGCTGTGGACCATCCCTTCGTCAATGCCTTCCTCGGCGGCTATAACACGGGCGACGTCCTGGTCAGCTTCATCATGGCCGCTGTCTTCATCAGCTCCATTTACGGCAAGGGCTATACGACCGTCGGCCAGCGCAATAAAGTGCTCATCTACTGCGGCATCGTTTCCTTCGTCCTGCTGCTCATCATCTATGGCAGCCTGCTCTACATGGGCGCCTGTGTCAGTGGTGACTATGCGCAGAATATCGGCCGTGCGGAACTCCTAGTCGCCATCATCCAGCGCGTCGGCACGTGGGTCATGGTTCCCATGGGCATCGCCGTCGTCCTGGCCTGCCTGACGACAGCCATCGG
>ENA-OQED01000235-OQED01000235.1-human-gut-metagenome-genome-assembly--contig:-NODE-235-length-22927-cov-1.495132_pt1 | contig 22927 bp, 15 predicted proteins | sample MGYA00242790_ERZ504625 | MGnify/ENA primary metagenome ERZ504625 (study PRJEB26092, sample SAMD00036345) | human gut metagenome | host: Homo sapiens | study: EMG produced TPA metagenomics assembly of...
CATCGAAGGGATGCTCGCAGAGCGGCATGAACTCGATGGCTCGTGGGGCTACCAGATCACGGGTTATTACGCCGTGACGAGTCGCTTCGGCACACCGGACGACTTCCGCTATCTCGTGGACAAGGCGCATGAGAACGGCATCGCCGTCATCATGGACTGGGTCCCGGGCCATTTCTGCAAGGATGAGCAGGGCTTGCGCCACTTCGATGGCCAGACGCTCTACGAGTCCGACAACGAGCAGCTTGCCGAGAACTGGGGAGTGGGGCACGACAAACTTCGACTACGGCCGCACGGAGGTCCAGAGCTTCCTGATCTCGAACGCGATGTTCTGGTTCGAGGAGTTCCACATCGACGGTCTGCGCATTGATGCAGTCGCGAATATGCTCTACCTCAACTATGGCCGCAAGGACGGCGAGTGGACGCCGAACAAGTACGGCGACACGGGCAACCTCGAGGCCATGGACTTCCTCAAGAAACTCAATGAGAGCATCTTCAAGTACCATCCGCAGGCTTTGATGATTGCCGAGGAATCGACGGCCTGGCCGCTGATCTCGAAGCCTGTCTACATGGGTGGCATGGGCTTCAACTACAAGTGGAACATGGGCTGGATGAACGACATGCTCAAGTACATGTCGCTCGACCCGATCTACCGCAAGTGGAACCACGACAAGGTCACGTTCTCCTTCATGTATGCGTTCAGCGAGAACTTCGTGCTGCCGCTCTCGCACGATGAGGTCGTGCACGGCAAGTGTTCGCTGATCAGCAAGATGCCTGGCGATTACTGGCAGAAGTTTGCCGGCCTGCGCACGTTCTTCGCTTACTGGATCGCACATCCAGGCAAGAAGCTGCTGTTCATGGGTGGCGAGTTCGGCCAGTTCATCGAGTGGAATTACGATGACAGCCTCGACTGGCATCTGCCGCAGCAGTATCCGATGCACAAGAAGATGCTCGAGTACAGCCGCGCGCTCAACAAGTTTTACTGCGACCACAAGGCGCTCTGGCAGGTCGACTTCGACTGGAATGGCTTCCAGTGGATTGATTGCAACGACAACGAGAACAGCGTCGTCTCCTTCATCCGCAAGGCGGAGGACCCGTCCGACTACATCGTCGCCGTCTGCAACTTCACGCCGGAGGTCCGCCACGATTACCGCATCGGTGTGCCGGAGAAGGGCAGTTACATCGAGGTGTTCAACTCGGATGATGAGGCCTTCGGCGGCAGCGGTGTCAAGAATGAGGGCGAGATCAAGACGGAGGATGTCAAGTGGCATGACCGCGATCAGTCCATCCTCTTGACCATCCCGCCGATGGCGACCATCTACCTGCGCCACAAGGGACAAGTGGCATCTGGCCGGAATTCTTTTGACGAGGCTCCGGCGGAGCTCGAGGTCAGAGGCCATGAAGAGAAAAGTTCTGCCGACAAGGCAGAAGCCGCCGAAGCAATGCCGAAGAAGACGGTGAAGAGACGTACGGCTGCGAAGAAAGCAGAGCCTTCGGAAGGGGCTCCTGCGGACAAGCCGAAGCGCCGCGGCCGTCCTCGCATGACGGAGGAAGAGAAGGCTGCCGCCAAGGCCAAGAGAGAGGCTGAAAAGGCCGCCAAGGCCGCAGCAGAGGGCGAGGCTGCGCCGAAGAAGGCGCGACGCCGTCGCTCTACGGCCGCCAAGACGACGGCAAAGAAGACGACACGCAAGACAACGGCCAAGAAGACCGCCAGCAAGACGGCAAAAGCCGCAGCCGGTGAATCCTGATCTTGTTCAGTTCCTGTTATCGATATTGCAATGTACACTATGAGGGGGATTCTGGAATGAAAGTTCTATATGTTGCTTCTGAGGCTGTGCCTTTTGCCAAGACGGGCGGCCTTGCCGATGTGGCTGGCTCGCTGCCGAAGGCTCTCAAGGCCGAGGGCGTCGATGTCCGCGTCATCATGCCGAAATTCGGCAAGATCCCGGAGAAGTTCCGCGATGCGATGGAGCATGTCTACGACGGGGAGATCCCTGTCGCCTGGCGTTCCAAGTTTGTTGGCCTCGACAAGCTCGAGCACGACGGCGTTACGTACTACTTTGTCGACAACGAAGAGTACTTCAAGCGCGAGGGCTTCTACGGCTATGACGATGATGCAGAGCGCTTCTCGTTCTTCTGCCGCGCCGTCCTGAACCTGCTGCCCGCCATGGACTTTTGGCCGGATGTCATCCATACGAATGACTGGCACTCTGGCCTCGTCAATGTTCTGCTGAAGATCGAGCACCAGGGCGATGAGCGTTACGAGAACATCCGCACGCTCTACACGATCCACAATCTCAAGTATCAGGGCGTCTTCCCGAAGAACGTCATGAGCGATGTACTCGGCCTCGACTGGAAGTACTTCAACAACGGCGACCTCGAGTTCTACGATGCCGTCAACTTCATGAAGGGTGGCCTGATTTACGCCGACTACATCTCGACGGTCAGCAAGACGTACGCCAAGGAGATCCAGTACGAGTACTTCGGCGAGCATCTCGACGGCCTGCTGCGCAGCCGCCAGGACACGCTCTTCGGCATTGTCAACGGCATTGACTACGATGTCTACAACCCGAGCAAGGACAAGAACCTCTACGAGGGCTACGATGTCACGACGCTCGACCGCAAGGCCGACAACAAGGTCCTCTTGCAGAAGGACCTCGGGCTGCCAATCAGCCGCCGCACGCCGATGGTCGCCATGGTCACGCGTCTCGTCGCTGCGAAGGGCCTCGACCTCGTCGTGCGCATGATGGACGAGATCCTGCAGCATGAGGATATCCAGTTCGTCCTGCTGGGCACGGGCGACAAGGCGTATGAGGATTGGTTCAAGGGCCTGGCTTGGCGCTTCCCGACGAAGGTTTCGGCCAATATCTACTTCTCGAACCAGCTCGCACAGCGCATTTACGCGGCCTCGGATATCTTCCTGATGCCGTCGAATTACGAACCGTGCGGCATCGGCCAGCTCATCGCGCTGCGCTACGGCTCTGTGCCGGTCGTGCGCGAGACGGGCGGTCTCAAGGACACGATCATCCCGTACGACAAGTACACGAAGCAGGGCAATGGCTTCCGCTTCGCCGACTACAATGCGCATGAGATGATGTATGCCCTCAAGCGCGCCCTGAGCGCCTATGAGAACTATGAGGAATGGAAGCAGATCGTGGAGAATGCCATGAATTCGGATTACAGCTGGAAGGAATCGGCTCGCGAATACAAGGCACTCTATGAGAAGCTGACTGGCTCGGAAGCATGAGAGAAAATAGAAAATAGAGCAAGTAAGTGAGAAGGAGGGCGGCAGATGATGCCGCCTTTCTTGTTGGGAAGGAGGAGTTTTCATGCTGACACAGGATCAAGTCTGGCATGATTCTCAGGATATCAACTACCGATCGCCCGTCGGGGCGGCTGAAGCGGGATCAAAGGTCAGGATGGGGCTGCGCCTGCGCACGAAGGAGGGCATCCGGCAGGTCATCCTGCGCTGCTGGCAGGACCAGACAGGGGAGCATCTGATTCCCTTGGAGACGCAGGACGACCCGTTTCAGGAGGAGCATTTCTACAGCGGTTGGCTGCCGCTGCCAGAAAAGGGAGGCCTCGTCTGGTATTACTTCATCATCTCGATGGAGGACGGTACCTGGTACTACGGCAACAATCCAGAACAACTCGGCGGCATGGGCACGCTCTACGACCATGTGCCGCCATCGTTCCAGATCACGGTATTCAACAAGGGGGCCAAGACGCCGGACTGGTTCAAGCACGCTGTCATGTACCAGATCTTCCCAGACCGCTTCTCGCGCGACGGCAATGCCATCATCGAGAAGAGGGGGCGCGGTCTTCCATGCCAGCTGGCAGGATGATCCGTGCTACTACAAGGACCCGGACACGAAGGAGATCGTCGCCTACGACTTCTTCGGCGGCAATCTCAAGGGCATCGAGAAGAAACTCGACTACCTCAAGGGCCTTGGCATCTCGGTCATCTACCTGAACCCGGTATTCGAGTCGGAGAGCAACCATCACTACGACACGGGCGACTACCACAAGATCGACCCAATCCTCGGCTCGAATGAAGACTTCCGCCATCTCGTCGATGTGGCAAAGGCCAAGGGCATCCGCATCATCATCGATGGCGTCTTCAGCCACACGGGCAGTAACAGCCGCTACTTCAACCGCGAGGGCCAGTACGACACGATAGGCGCCTTCCAGTCACCGGATTCCCCTTATTTTGAGTGGTATAACTTCCGCAATTTCCCTTACGAATACGAGAGCTGGTGGAATTTCTCCACGCTGCCTGACGTCAAGGAGACGACGCCTTCCTACATGGACTTCATCATCTACGACAAGGACAGCGTGCTGCACCACTGGATGAAGGAAGGCATTGCTGGGCTGGCGCCTCGATGTCATCGACGAGCTGCCGGCGGCCTTCTCGCAGTCGTTCTTTGCAGAGCTCAAGAAGACAGATCCCGATGCCGTCATGATCGGCGAGGTCTGGGAGGATGCGTCGCATAAAGTCGCCTACGGCGTGCCGCGCGAATACCTCTGCGGGCAGGAGATGGATTCGGCGATGAACTACCCGTTCCGCCAGATCCTCTTTGACTTCCTGCTCGGCCGCACAGACGCGAAGATGAGCCTGCGCCGCTTCGAGAGCCTGCGCGAGAATTACCCGCGCGAGAACTTCTATGCGATGATGAACCTCATCGGCAGCCACGATGTGGAACGCGCCGTCACGGTGCTCGGTGAGGAGCCGTTCTACGACGCATGCCGGCCATCGAGCAGTCGCGCGCGCACCTGTCGGACGACCAGTACAACCTCGGCATGGCGCGCCTCTTCATGGCGGCGCTCTGGCAGATGACATATCCGGGCGTGCCGTGCATCTACTACGGTGATGAGATCGCGATGCAGGGCTTCAAGGACCCGTACAACCGCCGCCCCTACAACTGGGCGAATGGCGACACGTACGTCAGGAGCCGCTATGAGCGCATGATCCGCGTGCGCAACGAGCACACGGCTCTGCAGACGGGCGAGCTGTTGCCGCTCTATGCGGAGGACGATGTCATGGCCTTCGCGCGCCTCGTGCGCGGCGGCCGCGATGTCTTCGGCGAGCCAGCGAAGGACGAGTGTTTCATCTCGCTCTTCAACAGGAGTCTCAAGGAGACGAAGACGGTCACGTTGCAGGTCGGCGACTTTGCGGACGGCGTCTTCGCTGATGCCTTCCACCCGGAGACGCGCTTCACAGTCGAGAACGGCCAGTTGATCGTCGATATCCTGCCGCTCAAGGGTTTCCTGCTGCAGAACATACTGCCAGAGCACCACTACAAGCATGAGGCCGGTGTCCTGCTGCATCCGACGTCGCTGCCGTCAAAGTACGGCGTCGGCGATTTCGGCAAAGAAGCTTATCGCTTCGTCGACTTCCTCGCTAAGGCGGGCCAGCACGTCTGGCAGATCCTTCCGCTCGGCCCGGTCGGTTACAGCTATTCGCCGTACCAGTCGCCTTCGGCGTTTGCGGGCAACCCGCTGCTCATCGACATCGATGCGCTCATCGAGAGGGGCTGGCTCAGCAAGCAGGAGGCCAAGGTCACCTATGCCGACTTCGATTCGTCGGCTGACTTCGAGCAGGCGCGCGTCTTCAAGAACAAGTGCCTGCGCAAGGCACATGCAGCTTTCCAGCGCGATGCAGCAGCACAGCCGGACTACGAAGTCTTCTGCCGCGAGGAGGCAGACTGGCTCGATGATTACGCGCTTTTTGAGGCAGCCAAGAAGGAATACGACAACAAGGGCTGGATGGACTGGCCGGAGAACGTCAAGAAACGGGAGCCGGCGGCAATCGCATCGCTGAAGAGCCGCCTGGAGGAAGACATCGCGCTGCAGAAGTTCATGCAGTACATCTTCCACCGCCAGTGGCAGCACCTGCACGATTACGCAAAGGAGAAGGGCATCCGCATCATGGGCGATATGCCGATCTTCCTCGCGCAGGACAGCGCCGATGTCTGGGCCAACCAGCAGCTCTTCGACCTCAATCCGGACGGCACAGCCCATACGGTCGCCGGTGTACCGCCCGATTACTTCAGCGCGACGGGGCAGCTCTGGGGCAACCCGCAGTATGACTGGCAGGCCATGAAGGCGGAGAATTACACGTGGTGGAAGAAGCGCTTCCACAAGCTCTACTCGATGGTGGACATCGTGCGCATCGATCACTTCCGCGGCTTTGAGTCGTACTGGGAAGTCGACGGCAAGGCGAAGAACGCCATCCAGGGGCGCTGGCTGCCGGGACCTGGCAAGCCGTTCTTTGATGAGGTGCGCCGCGCGCTCGGCAGCCTGCCCATCGTGGCAGAGGACCTCGGCATCATCACGCCGGAGGTCGAGAAGCTCCGCGATGACTGCGGCTTCCCGGGCATGAAGGTGCTCGAGTTCACGCTCTATCTCAACCATCAGCACCGCCTGAGCACCGTTGTGCCGGAGAACAGCATCGTCTATACGGGCACGCACGACAACAACACGATCGTCGGCTGGCTCAAGGACGAGATCTCACCGTCGCTGCGCAAGGCCATTGCCGATCTCGTGCGCGCCGATGTGCGCAAGCCGGAGGAGATTGCACGCCATCTCATCGGCTTTGCCTATGCGTCGAACGCGCGCCTCGCCGTCATCCCGATGCAGGACCTCCTGCAGCTCGACGGCAATGCCCGCATGAACACACCGGGCACTTCGGACGGCAACTGGAAGTGGTGCATGCGCCCGGACGACCTCGAGAAAGTCGATGCGGCGAAGCTCCATGCGCTCGCCGTCCGCACGGGCCGCGCCTGATCGATCGACTGGCCACTTCACTGTGGGAATGAGATGAATGACAGCTCTATCTTGAAAAAGATGGAGCTGTCATTTTTGTTTTTCATGTTTTGTGGTATCCTAGTATCGTATTGTTTTTCAGCAATCTGGATACCTGCAGGAATAGAGGTGTTTTTCATGATCGATATACCAGCGAACTGGATGGAGAAGATCCAGAACGTCGATTGGTCGAAAGTACGGGAATCCGTCAAGGATTATGGCCCGGCCATCAAGGTGCTGCAGCAGACCTGGTCGAAAGAATCCCTGCTCGAGATCAGCCAGGGCAAGCTCTTCGTGCCGGATTCGGTCATCAATGAAGCCATTGCCAAGAAGATTCCGGAGGACGGCTCCGTCACAGGCGTGACAATCAAGTCGCATGCGAACGGACGCCTCGACATCCGGGCGGAGACGAAGAAAGTCGGCCCCGTCGAGCTGTCGGGCGAGATCCAGGAGTTCGTCCACGAGGGCGACAAGTCGTACATGAAGTACCGCGTGCGCAGCCGCAACATCCCGGAGCACGGCTTGATGTCGTGGATTTTCTCACGCGTCTCGCTTGCCATGGCAGAACGCATGGTGGGCCATGTGGAGCTTTCCGATGACCTGCCGATATCCATCCGCCACAATACGGTCACCGTTGACTACAGCAAGGTGCTCGCCGAGTCGGACTTCGGCAAGACAGAGTACCAGGGCCACAAGCTCATGGACATGCTGGAAATCGAGGGCGCCAAGCCGAAAGACGGCGGCATCGAGTTCGACACGAAGCTCAATGTCCCCGACGATGTCAAGACGGCGCTGGTGGCCGTGCTGGCCGACCAGCTGGAATAAAAAAAGATGGAATGAGATAAGAGGGGAGCGATTCTTTGAGAAAGCAGATTGTAGCACTCGCAGCAGTGTTCTGTACACTCGCCGTGACGCTCACTGGCATGCCAGAGCCGCGGCGCACCACAAGAATGAACAGAAAGTAGAGAAGATCCTCTACATCCCGCACGACAACCGCCCAATCTCGGACAAGCAGACGGCGGAAGTCATCAGCAAGCTCGGCTATGAAGTCGTCGTGCCGCCCGACAACATGCTCGGCAGCCGCACGGATCTCGGTCACCCCGATGAGCTCTGGGATTGGCTCAAGCAGAACGCGCAGGATGCCGATGCTGCCGTCATCTCGTCGGACTCGATGCTCTATGGAAGCCTCGTCGGCTCGCGCAAGCACGAGTACAGCAAGAAAGAGGTACTCGTGCGCGCCGACCGCTTCCAGTCGTTCCGCAAGGAGCACCCGAAGATGGAACTTTACGTCTTCGGTTCGATCATGCGCACGCCGCGCTCCGGTGAGGCGTCGGGCCATGAGGAGCCGGGCTATTACCGCAATTACGGCGCCGATATCTTCCGCTACACCGTCCTCAAGGACAAGGAGGAGATGGAGGGCCTGACGCGCCGCGAGAAGAAGGAGTACGACTTCCTGCAGCGCCTGATCCCAAAGGCATCGCTCGCAGACTGGATGGGCCGCCGCGAGAAGAACTTTGCGGCCAACGAGAAGATGATTGACCTGACGCGCAAGAATGCCTTCAACTACTTCGTGCTGGGTCGCGACGACAATGCGCCGTATTCGCAGACGCACCTCGAGAGCCGCCACCTCGCCGCAGCGGGCCAGGACCTCGGCAAGACGCGTTTCCAGGCCATGGCGGGCATCGATGAGATCGGCATGCTGTTGCTCACGCGTGCCGTCAATGACATGCGCCGCGATGTGCCGTTCGTCTACGTCCGCTACAACTGGGGCAAGGGCGAGTTCACGGTCCCGTCGTACTCCGATGAGAAGATCGGCGATTCAATCGCGGCGGCCATCACGGCTGCTGGCGGCATGCAGGTCAAGTCTCCTGAGAAGGCTGATCTCGTGCTGACGGTCAACACGAATCCGAACGGCAAGACGTACGAGGCCAATGACCGCGCCAATGACGGCACGCCGCGCGAGGGCACGAAGTACTTCGCCGACCTTGTCAGCGACTACGTCGGCAAGGGCTACCCTGTTGCTATTGCCGATATCGCCTACGCGAACGGCTCTGACAATGCTCTGATGGACGAGCTGCGCGACCGCGGCCTGCTCTTCAAGCTGCGCGCCTATGCGGGCTGGAACACGCCGACGAACAGCACGGGCTTCGTCATCGGCGAGGGCATGATGGCCGAGCACATGAAGGATGAGGCCGTCGATGACCTGTTGCTCACGCGCTACCTCGACGATTGGGCCTATCAGCCAACGTGCGCAATACGATTGCCCGTCAGCTGACCTGGCTGCGCGGCGACGGCGTCTACGGCAGCCTCGACTCGAAGATGGGGGCCGTGGCGACGCGCTCCGAGCGCATGCTCACGCGCTTCGTCGAGGAAAATCTGCCGCCGATCGACTCGCTCGCCTACATCGAAGTGCGTTTCCCGTGGAACCGCATGTTCGAGTCCGACATCATCCACACGGCGGATGAGCCGGTCGACATCTCCTACTTCCCCAAGAAGTGAGAGATGAGACGCGGAGCTATGAGATAAAAGAAAGACCTGCCGGGAGCTTTGCTTCCAGCAGGTCTTTTTTTGTGCCATTCAAGAGCGGCGCTTTGCGGCCGTGACGATCTCGGGGCCGAGCGCCTGGCAGCGCTCGATGTCGCTGTCCGCGACATCTGCGTCGGTGTAGATGGCGCGGATGTTCTCGTAGGGGAAAATCAGCTCGGACGCATCGCGGTGGAATTTCACAGACTCCGTCAGCACGATGATGCCGCGGGCCTGGGCGGCCATGGCCTGCGCCGCTTCGATGCGCAGGTGGTCGCTGCTCTTGACGCCGCGCTCGTCCATGCCATCGATGCCGAGGAAGAACTTGTCTACCTTGAAGTTGCGGGCGCAGAGGCCGACGAGCGGGCCGACCATGACCTGCGCTTCATTCTGATAGCTGCCGCCGAGCAGGATGATGCGGGCCGAGCGCATCTTGCGCACGAAGCTCGCGATGAAGGCGGAATTCGTGATGATGGTGATGTGGCAGTCGCGCGCACAGAGTTCCTCAGCGAGCAGCGTGCAACAGCTGCCTGACTCGATCATGACCGTCTCGCCGGGCTGGACGCAGCGCGCTGCCCGCTCGGCGATGCGGCGCTTGTTTTCGTAGTGGAAGGAGAGATGATGGCCGATGTCGTCGCTCGCCACCATGCAGGCAAAGCCGTGCTCGCGCTTCAGGAGGCCCTGATGGGCGAGCATGTTGAGATCCTTGCGTATCGTGACCTCGGATACACCGAGCTTTGCGGAGAGTTCCGTAACGGCTAGGCGCCCGTTCTGGCAGATGAGATCGAGGAGTTTCATATGACGGGGGTGCATTAGATTCGTTCCTTTCGTCAATATTTGTCAACAACGCAAAACTCCCCCTGCCGCAGGCAAGGGGAGCTCTTTCAGGCAATGCAATCAGGCGTTCTCTTTGCGGAATTTCTCCATGAAATCCGCAAGGGCGACAGCGCCTTCGTACGGCATCGCGTTGTAGATCGAAGCGCGCATGCCGCCGACGCTGCGGTGACCCTTGACACCGCTGAGCTGATGCGTGAGCGCCTCGGCGATGAACTTCTTCTCGAGTTCCTCACTCGGCAGGCGGAAGGTGACGTTCATGAAGGAACGGCTATCCTTGTCAGCGTGACCGCGGTAGAAGCCGTTGGAGCTATCGATGGCATCGTAGACGACCTTGGCCTTGCGCTCGTTGCGGCGTGCCATTTCCTCGAGGCCGCCCTGCGATTTGATCCAGGCAGCGACCTTGCCGACCATGTAGATGCAGAAGGCTGGGGGCGTGTTGTAGAGCGAATCCTTCTTGTAGAACGTGCTGTAGCGGAACATCGTCGGCAGGGACTCAGGACTGTTTTCGAGCAGGCTCTTCTTGGCGACGACGAGTACGACACCGGCCGGGCCGAGGTTCTTCTGGACACCGGCGTAGATGAAGTCGAACTTGTGGAAGTCAATCGGGCGCGAGAGCATGTCGGAGGACATGTCGGCGAAGAGCGGCACGCCGTTCGTCTCCGGGATGTAGTGGTACTCTGTGCCGTAGATCGTGTTGTTGTAGCAGACATGGACGTAGGCAGCGTTCGGGTCAATCTTGAGCTCAGACTGCTGCGGCACATGGTGGTAGCCCGTCTCCTTGCTCGAGGCGACGATCTCGCCGACTCCGAGATGCTCGGCCTCTTTGTAGGCTTTTTCGGCGAAGCTGCCGGAGAGCACATAGCTGCCCGGATGCTCTTTCGTTGCGAAGTTCAGCGGGATCATCGCGAACTGCTGGCTGGCGCCGCCCTGGCAGAAGAGCACTTCGTAGTCATCGCCGAGCCCCATGAGCTCCTTGATGTCCTGCTTTGCCTTCTCGTGGACAGCGGCGTACTGCGGTGCGCGGTGGCTGATCTCCAGGATGGACATCCCGCTGTTGTTGAAGTTCAGGAACTCTGCCTGTGCTTCCTTGAGTACCTCGAGCGGCAGCGTTGCCGGACCCGGATTGAAATTGTAGACGCGACCTGCTTCCATGAAAAAAACCTCCCAAAACGTATAGATCTTGGTATTCCTTGATATCCCTTGCGGGTGATTCGCTGCTTTCCAGCTTTTGAAGCGCCTGATTCCTCATATTGTCCATTCATTGTGGACAAGCGGCGTTTTTTATATTCTAGCGCGAAAAAAACAGAAAAGCAAGCAGAAAAATAAAAACTGTTTTTTCGGAGCAGACACTTGACGGCTGAAAATGGATGGCCTATAATACACTTATGCACGAAAAATGCACAATACGAAAAGGCGAAGATGGGGAAGCCGAGATGAAGACCCTTATAGAGAGCTGGCGGCAGGTGCGAGCCAGCAGGGAACATCGAGGTTCCGCCCCGGAGCAGCTGATGAAAGTCAGACGGCATGCCCGTTACAGCATCGAGAGAGAGGCTTTGCCTCACTTGGGTGGCACCACGGAATCGAGCGTTTCGTCCCAAATCGGGACGGGCGCTTTTTTTGTTGATGGACAAGGAGAGAAGAATCATGAAGGTATTAGCAGCAGATGGTATTTCGCCGAAAGGCATTGAGCTCTTGCAGAAGGACTTCGAGGTTGTCGTCAAGGATAAGCTTCCGGCAGAGGAACTGCTCGAGATCATCCCGGACTTCGATGCGCTGATCGTGCGCTCGGCCTCGAAGGTCACGGCAGAGGTCATCGCGCGCGCCGAGAAGCTCAAGATCATCGGCCGCGCCGGTGTCGGCGTCGACAACATCGATATCTCGGCTGCGACGGCCAAGGGCATCATCGTCATCAACTCCCCGGGCGGCAACACGATCGCGGCAACGGAGCACACGATGGCCATGATGCTCGCGATGTCGCGCAACATCCCGATCGCGAATGAGACGATGCACAAGGGCGAGTGGAATCGCAAGAAGTACGTCGGCGTCGAGCTGCGCGGCAAGACGCTCGGTGTCATCGGCATGGGCCGCATCGGCTCGGGCGTGGCCAAGCGCGCGATGGCTTTCGACATGAACGTGCTCGCCTACGATCCGTATATTAATGAAGAGCGTGCGAAGGCGCTCGGAGTCAAGATTGCGACGTTCGATGAGGTCATCGAGAACTCCGATTTCATCACGGTCCACATGCCGCTGACGAAGGATACGAAGGGCATGATCGCGATGGAGCAGATGAAGAAGATGAAGCCGGGTGTCCGCCTCGTCAACTGCGCGCGCGGCGGCATCATCGACGAGGCAGACCTCGCCGAGGCGCTCAAGCAGGGCATTGTCGCAGCAGCTGCCATCGATGTCTACACGAGCGAGCCGCCTGCCGAGAAGGGCAATCCTTTGCTCGAGGCACCGAACATCGTGCTGACGCCGCATCTCGGCGCTTCGACGGTCGAGGCGCAGATCGGTGTATCGGTCGATGTCGCCAAGGGCATCATCGCGGCGCTGCACGGTGAACCCGTCGCGACGGCCGTCAACATGGCGCCTGTCTCCCCGCAGGTCATGCGCGTCATCGCGCCGTACCTCACGCTGGCCGAGCGCCTCGGCGGCACGGTCGTCGGCCTCGCCGACGGTCCGATCGAGTCGGTTGAAGTCACCTACAACGGCGAGATCACGGAGGTCAACACGGGTCTCCTAACGACGGCCGTCATCAAGGGCCTTCTCAATCCTGTCATGGAGAACGAGGTCAACTACGTCAATGCACCGGGCCTCGCCAAAGAGCGCGGCATCAAGGTGTCGGAACGCAAGGACCGCGCATCTGAGGACTTCGCCAACCTCATCACGGTCGACGTCGTCGCCGGCGGCCAGAAGCTCTCCGTACAGGGCACGCTGTTCGGCACGCAGGGCCGCATCGTCCGCATCAATGACTTCCGCGTCGATGTCGATCCGCATGCGCGCATCCTGATCTGCCCGCACATCAATCGCCCGGGCGTCATCGGCACGGTTGGCACGCTGCTCGGCGGCAATGGCGTCAACATCTCGGCCATGCAGGTCGGCACGACGGAAGAAGAGGGCAAGAACCTCATGGTCCTGACGGTCGACAATGACATCCCGGCCGCTCTCTTAGAGACGGTCAAGGCGCTCGACGGCATCTTCGATGCCAAGCTCGTCAACTTCTATGAGATCTGAGCCTGCGCCTTATATATAAGAAGACAAGGAAAGCCTGTTGCATCTGCAACAGGCTTTTTTATTTCTTGATGATTCTTGTCTCTACGTTATCTCAGTGGAGTTCCAGCTCTGTCTCGCCGCGGATCTTGCCGGGCAGGAAGAGGGAGAGGATGAGGGCAGCAAGGACGGGCAGGAGCCAGGCGAGGCTGCTCTCGTGGAGCGGAAGGCTCTTTATGACAGCACCGGCCCAGTCAATCCCTGCGAACTGGTGCAGGATGTCAAGGGCTGAGATCAGGGCGGCCACAGCGACCGTCAGGCGCATGCCGAAGCGGGAGAGCGCGGCGAATTTGTTGAGGATCGTCATCAGGACGATCGTGATAGCGATCGGGTATATGAAGAGCAGGATGGGCAGTGAGACTTTGATGATCTGGTTGAGCCCGAGATTGGCGAGCAGCAGGCTGACGAGGCTGACGAGCGTCGCGTATCGCTGGTACGACATGACGGGGAACTCCTCATAGAAGAACGTCGAGACGGCGGCAATGAGGCCGACTGTCGTCGTGAAGCAGGTCAGCGTGACCATGACGGCGAGGAAGTACATGCCAGTCGGTCCGAAGAGCTGGAGCGAGGACTGGGAGAGCACGTAGGCGCCGAGGTTGATGTGCGAGTCGCCGTAGACTTCTGGCGGGATTGGGAAGTGATTGCCGAGCAGCGCCAGCCCGAGGTAGAGCGAACCCATGAGGCCGGCGACGGCAAGGCCGGCCATCCATACACTCGTGTAGTGCTCGCGCTCGGAGCGGAAGTGGATGCGGCGCATCTCGTTGAGCGCGAGAATGCAGAAGGCGAACGAGGCGAGCGTGTCCATCGTGTTGTATCCCTCGATGAAACCTGTGCCGAGGCCGAGGCGCTGTACTGGCCGAGAGGTGCGGGGAGGCTCGTCGAGGTGTAGGCAAAGAGGCCTGTGATCATCAGGACGACGATGAGCACGGCGAACATCGGCGTCAGGACCTTGCCGAGACGTGCGAGCAGCTTCGTCGGCGTGATGGCCAGCCACCAGGCGAAGGCGAAGTAGAGGATGGTGAAGATGGCGAGCGGCAGGGCGCCGCCACCCGTGATCGGCAGGACGCCGATGGAGAACGATGTGGCCGCCGTGCGCGGGATGGCCATGAGAGGGCCAATCGAGAGATAGATGAGGGAGAGCAGCAGCAATGAGAACAGCGGTGAGATCTTGCGGTTCATCTCGGCGCGGAAGCCGCCGGGGTTGAACGTGCCGATGATCAGCGCGATGACCGGCATGCCGATGCCAGAGAGCAGGAAGCCGAGGATTGCAGGTGTGAACATGCCGCCTGACATGAAGCCGAGCGATGGCGGGAAAATCAGATTGCCAGCGCCGAAGAACATGCCGAAGAGCAAGAGCCCAATCTGCAGGCCGTGCTTGAACATAGGAAAGACTCCTTTCGTATTGATGGGATGCGTATATGTGTTTGCCATGGGCATGACTCATCCATTCTAAGTGCTTTTCTCAGAAATGTCAATTCTGCATGGACAAATTTGTTTTTTCCTGCTTCTATCCACTCTGATTTCCCCAAAAATGTACACAGCAATATCCTGTATCATGTATACAGATATAAAATAATCATACTATTGAAGAAATACATCTAAAGTATACATGCATACAATTTGCAATACATGTAAACCTACGCTATAATAAATCCACGGATGGAGGAATGACGTATGTATATGAAAGATATGCTTGTAATGAGAATAAAGTTGATTGCACTGAGCCAGATTCGCAATATTGAAGATTCTGTAAAACGGAATCCGATGGCGTATCGAAAAGACACAATGGAATACTGTGAGGCGATGTACGATATCATTGCGAGCATGTCGAAAGAGCGCCTGACGCGCATCGTCGTTCCGATTTACGAGAACTACGAGGAGATGGGCATGGCCGATGACTGCTATGTGGCCGATTCACTCATGATGATCGTCCTCGCGCTCTACCAGAACGAGATTGGGGAAGAGACAATCTACGATATCGGTTGGACGAGCTACCTTGAAGATTATTTCCGCGTGCGCGCTGCCATTGCCTGAGTCATGGCGCGGCTGCTATCATCTGTCATCATTTTGATTCCAAAAACTCCTGCTGAGGCAGGAGTTTTTTTCGTTGAGGGCGAATGTTTTTAACAGGGATACACTCGTCTGCAATCCAATTGCCAGAGTCAAAGGAGGCGATTATCTTGCCGATGTACCGGAAATCGATACTGATCCTGCTGCTGATCGTCCTGGCAGTGGCCGGGGGCACCTACTATGGCTGCTACATGCAGGAGAAGGAGAGCATCCAGCTCGATGCAGCCTCGCAGACCGTCACGCAGGGCGGCAGCCAGGAGGACCGCGCGGAAATCACGGTGTATGTGACGGGGGCCATCAACAAGCCCGGCGTCGTGACTGTCAGGGAGGGCGCGCGCACGGCGGATGCGGTCAAGGCCTGCGGCGGACTGCTGCCGACGGCTGACGGCGAGAAGGTCAACATGGCGCAGGTGCTCAAGGACGGACAGCAGGTCCGCGTGCCGGAGAAGCAGGCGGGGAGCTCTGCTTTGCCGGCAAATACCGGCAAGGCATCATCTGCAGTCAAGACAAAGGCGGACGGCCCCATCAATATCAACACGGCCAGCGCGGAGGAGCTCGATGCGCTGCCTGGCATCGGTCCCGCCATGGCCAAGCGCATCATCGAGTACCGCGAGACAGAAGGTGCCTTCACTGCCATCGAGGACATCAAGAAAGTCAAGGGCATCGGTGAGGCGAAGTTCGAGAAGATGAAGGATAAGATCTGCCTTTAATATCGGGAGGGTATCATGAAGACAGGACAGTATCCCGTACTCTTCCTCGCCGCTGTGCTGCTCGTGCTGGCACTTGGCATTGAGCTGTCGCTTGCACAGTCGTTCTCCATCCGCTGGGGAGGGACTGCTCTGGCCGCCTTGCTGCTTGCATCCTTGCTCCTGCTATGGCGCGGGAACCGTCTCTGCGCCATCACGGTGCTGCTGCTCTTCTTCGCACTCGGCATCGTCCGGCTGCAGGCGGCGCTCTTTCTGCCGCCTGCGGACATCTCGCATTTCGCGGGGGCGGGCACAGAGGTCAGGGTCAGCGGCACGATCGACGATGAGCCGCGCTGGACGCCTGCTGTGCTGCCGGATGGCAGCCGCATCTACAAGGTCCGCTACCTCGTGGCGGTGGAGCAGGTCAGGCGCCCGGGCGGCGACTGGCAGAAGGCCGCAGGGAAGTGCTATCTCTACGCGAGGGCGCCCGTCATGCCGGATAAGGTCGCTCGCATCGGCGATGCTGTGACGGCCTCGGGCAGGGTGCGCCTGCCGCGCGGTTACCAGAATCCCGGCCAGCTTGACACAGCTCTCCTGCTGCGCTCCGACGGTATCACGGCGAGCGTCGTGGCGGGCAAGGGCGGCGCGAAGACCGAGGCACGCGAAGGCCATGCATTCCAGCGCTTCATTGCCGGGATCCGCGAACATTACAGGACGGGCATGGAGCGCGCCATGCCGAAGGAAGATGCCGCGGCCGTCTTTGCCATGCTGTTCGGCGGCTATCAAGGGCTCTCTGAGGACCTCGTCGCGGACTTCCAGGCGACGGGCATCGTGCACATCCTCTCGGTGTCGGGCTCGCACATCAGCCTCATTGCGGCTGTCATGGCCTGGCTGGCCGCGGCGCTGCGCCTGCCGCGCGCCGTCTCTGTTGCGCTAGTGCTCTCCTGCATCGCCCTCTACAGCATCCTGGCGGGCTGCGTGCCGCCTGTCATCCGCTCGGCCATCATGGGCGGACTGGCCTTCCTGGCCCTGGCGCTCGGGCGCGAGCGCGAGTCGCGTTGCATCTTGCTGCTGACGGGCATCTTCATGTTGCTCTGGAACCCGCTGCTGCTCTTCCACATCAGTTTCGAGCTCTCGTATCTGGCGACGGCCGGGCTCTTGTTCCTCGCGCCTGTTTTCCGGGCATGGCTGCGCGCGAGGGGCATGCCAGATGTCCTAGCGATGGGCCTCGCCATCACCCTTTCAGCGCAGCTCGCGACGCTTCCTGTGCTCGCCTGGTACTTCGGGCAGGTGTCACTCTCGGCGCTGCTCGCCAACCTGCTCGTCGTGCCCATCCTGGAGCTCATCATCATCCTCGGGCTCTTTGCGGGGCTCGTGGCCTTTCTGCTGCCGCTTCTCGGCCATGTCGTCTTCGCTTCGACGAGTTTGCTGCTGGGATTGGCGGCAGAGCTCACACATGTGCTCGCGAGGCTCTCGGGCGGCATCCTCTACATTTCCGCGATGCGCTGGCCTGTTGTCGTGCTCTACTACTTCGCGCTGGGCACGCTGTTGCTCACAGAAGCGCAGCGGGAATGGCTGCGGACCCGCCTGGCGTCCTGGCGACGGCCGGCGTTCGCGCTGTTCCTCGCGTTGGCGGTTGCTGTCGCAGTCTACCGTGCAGTCACGCCGGAGCGCCTTGCAGTCCACTTCATCGATGTGGGGCAGGGCGATGCGGCGCTCGTCGTGACGCCGAGGGGGCGGGCTCTGCTCATTGATACGGGCGGCACGCGCGATGGCAGCTTCGATATCGGCGCGCGCGTCGATGTGCCGTATCTCCTGCATCACGGCATCCGGGAGGTCGAGGCTGTCTTCCTGACGCACGCGCACGAGGACCACGCACAAGGCTGCGGTGCTATCCTGAAAAAGATGCCGGTTGGCCATGTCTACACGGCGGGCGAGGGCACGGCCGCCTATGCGCGCAGCATGGGGATAGGCGATGCGGACCCTTTGCTGCAGAAGTTCAGCCGGGCGCAAGAGGGCGATGCTTTGACCATAGACGGCGTCAAGGTGGAGGTGCTGTTTGCCCCGCCTGCACCGGAGGGCGGCGGCACGGGCAATGAAGTCTCGAACGTCTACCGCGTTTCCTACGGCAGGGCGCAGTTTCTCTTCACGGGCGACCTCGTCAAGGAACAGGAGGCAAAGCTATTGGAGACGGGCAAAGACGTGCGGGCAGCGGTCCTCAAGCCGGCCACCCACGGCTCCGCGACATCGAGCTCGCTGGCATTCCTTCAGGCTGTCAAGCCGAGCTACGGTGTCTTCTGTGTGGGATTCGAGAATTCCTTTGGCCATCCGAAGGAAGAGGTCCTGCGCCGCTATGAGCAGCAGGGCATCGAGATCCTGCGCACGGACCAGGCAGGGGCCATCGTCTTTGAGACGGACGGAGAGAAGATGTGGGTGAGGACGCATGTCGAGCAGTCGTGACGTATTGGCAGATCTTGAGGTGATCGTATGGAATTTGCAGAACTGAATCCGGCGCAGCGTGAGGCGGTGGAGAACCTGTCGGACAACATCCTCTTGCTCGCGCCCGCTGGTACGGGCAAGACGAATACGCTGGCCTGCCGCATCGCCAACATCCTGGCGGCAGAGCGGGCCGAGCCGGAGGAGATTCTCTGCCTGACTTTCACGAACAAGGCGTGTCGTGAGATGAAGGAGCGCATCGTTCTGCGCGCCGGCGAGGCCGGGCGGCGCGTGCTCGTCCGGACGTTCCATGGCTTCTGCTACGACGTCATCAAGACGGAAGCCAAGCGTCACTCCGATCTTTTCGCGGACTTCACGATCTTCGATGAGGCGGACTGCCTCGCCATCATCCGAGATCTCCTGTCCGAGGATTGGCCCGTGCGCTCCGTCCAATCTCTGATTGCTCTCTTGAAGGAAGCGCGGACGGCGTACGGCCTCCAGACGGATGATGCTGAGGCCGACTACAAGGCTGCCCTGCAGAGATTATTGGCAGAAGACCCCGCTGCTGTCCGGAAGTTTGCCGTCACAGAGCACTACCAGTTCTACCGCCAGCTCTTCGAAGCGTGGCAGGCCTGGGGCCCGACAATCGCGGCGCGTTACGATGCGCGCCTCCACGATGTGCATGGCCTCGACTTCACGGATCTCATTGTGCAGGCCGAAGCGCTCTTTGCGCAGGCGGATATCGCCATCAAGTGGGCGCGCCGCTTCCTCTACATCAACATCGACGAGGTGCAGGACACGAGCGAGCTCGAGTACCGCATCCTCTCGCGCATCTTCGGCAGCAGCCGCCTGCTGCTCTGCGGCGATTACTTCCAGACCATCTACGAGTGGCGCGGCTCGCACCCCGAGGCCGTCCTGCGCGCCTACCAGCGCGACTGGCATCCGCGCCGCGTCGTGCTGACGGAGAACTACCGTTCGACGCAGGTTCTTTTGAGCGCGTCCTTCGCATGGCTGAAGAACCGCTTCCCCGAGCGCGTCTCGGCGCTCTACCCCGAGGGCATCCATGCGGTCAGCGCTGAGCACGGCCTGCCCATCGTGCTGAAGGGCGTGATGAGCTTCGCGGAGGAAGCGCAGTGGATCTACTACAAGATCCAACAGCTGCCGGTCGAGGATTACGGGCGCGTCTGCATCCTGACGCGCAGCAACCGCTACAATAAAGACCTGTCGCTCTACTTCCGCAATCTCGGCTGTCACCTCCCGGAGAATGAGCGGCTGCCCTTCATGCTGCTCGACGAGCTCAAGTTCTTCCGGCGGCAGGAGGTCAAGGACGCGCTGGCCTTCCTGCGGCTCGTCGTCAACCCGCATGATGCGGCGAGCTTCGTGCGCATACTCAACCGCTTCGGCAGGGGCATCGGCCCGGGCACAATACGCAAGATCTCGCAGGAAGCCTACCGCCGGGCGGGCATCCGCATCACGGATTACCTCGATGAGGATGCGCGGCGCACGGGCGACCCGTTCGCAGTGCTTGTAGAGGCGTTCGAGGCAGAGGATATCGTCGTCTTTGACGTCGAGGCGACGGGCGTTGACCCGACGCGCGATGAGATCATCCAGATCGCCGGCCTGCGCCTCGGCCGGGACGGGAAGGCAAAGGCTGAGTTCAAGCGCCTCTTGAAGGCCTGCCGCTCCGTCGGAGACAGCTACAAGGTGCACAAGATCAGCGACGCATTACTGCAGCGGGAAGGCCAGGAGCCGGAGGAAGTCCTGCGCGAGTTCTGCGCCTTTGCCGCGGGCAGCGTCATCGTCGGCCACAATGTCACGTATGACCTCAGCATCCTCGGCAGCGAGCTCGCGCGGCTCGGCCTGCCGCCACTCGCGTACCGGCGTTACTACGACACGCTCGACATCTTCCGCCGCTTCTACCCGAACCTGCCGAACCACAAGCTCGAGTACCTCGGCGAATTCTGTCATGTCTCGCACCGCTCTACACACGATGCAATGGACGATGTCTGCGCGACGGCCGAGATCCTCGTCTACGCCATCGAGAAGGATATACGCCCGCATGCCGGAGAGCGCAAGGAATTCATGGAGAAGTGGCAGGATGTCTTCAAAGAACTCGCGGAACACATCTGCTCCATCCGGCGTGAGGCCGTGAGGATGCGCCCGTGGCAGCTGCTCGCCAAGATTGTCGTGGATATCGGCATCGATGCTTACTACCGTAGGCGCGGGGGAGGCGCAGCGCATCGAGAACCTTCGCGACCTCTTCCGGCAGGCGCGCGCGATGGACGACATCGAGGCGCGCCCGCTCGATGCCCTGATGCGCTTCCTCAACTACGTGACGCTCTCCAACACGAACCTCGACGCCATGACGAAGCGGCAGCAGATCCCCATCGTCACCGTGCATCAGGCAAAGGGCGCGGAGTTCGACTACGTCTTCGTCGCGGGCCTGCAGGAGGGGACGTTCCCGGGACTCCAGGCAGAGAAGAACGACAGCTCGATGAGGAAGCGCGCCTTTTCTACGTCGCCATCACGCGTCCGAAGCGCCAGCTCTTCCTGTCCTGGTGCCAGACGCAGTACGGCCACTATACGCACATGAGCCGCTTCCTGCTCGACCTGCCGCGCGAGTTCGTGCAGAATGAGTGAGATGTTGGAATTATACTTCTTTTTGAAATACTATATACATTACCGCGCCTGTATAGTATAATTTTCCTAGATGGCTATGACTGTAACGTTGTAAGCCTGAATGGGGATTTTCGATTTGGAAAGGAAGGGTTAGTTTTGGCTGATATGAAACAGTATGTTGAGGATGTGCTCGCGAGTATCGAGCAGAAGGACCCAGAGCAGAAGATGTTCCACGACACGGTATCTGAGGTATTCTCGAGCATCGTCCCAGTCCTGGAAATGCATCCGGAGTACAGGGAGAACAAGATCCTGGAGCGCATGGTCGAGCCAGAGCGCACCGTCTCCTTCCGCGTGGTCTGGCAGGACGACAAGGGTGAGGTCCAGGTCAACCGCGGCTACCGCGTCCAGATGTCGAGCGCGATGGGCCCCTACAAGGGCGGCCTGCGCTTCCATCCGAGCGTCACGCTCGATGTCCTGAAGTTCCTGGCCTTCGAGCAGGTCTACAAGAATGCCCTGACGGGACTGCCAATCGGCGGCGCTAAGGGTGGCTCGGACTTTGACCCGCACGGGCGCAGCGACAATGAGGTCATGCACTTCTGCCAGAGTTTCATGACGGAGCTCTGCCGCCACATTGGTCCGAATGTCGACGTGCCGGCCGGGGACATCGGCGTCGGCGGCCGCGAGATTGGCTATCTCTTCGGCCAGTACAAGCGCATCCGCGACAGCTACGACGCCGGCGTACTGACGGGAAAGCGCGTCGATTACTGGGGTTCTCTTGCGCGCACGGAAGCGACGGGCTACGGCCTGCTGTACTTCGTCAAGAATATGCTCGACGCCAAGGGCATTGACCTTGCGGGCAAGACGATTGTCGTCTCGGGCTCGGGCAATGTCGCGACGTATGCCATCGAGAAGGCGCAGGAGTACGGCGCGAAGGTCGTCACTTGCTCCGACTCGAACGGCTACATCTACGACCCGGAAGGCATCGACCTCGCCGCTGTCAAGGAGATCAAGCAGGTGCGCCGCGGCCGCATCAAGGAGTACGTCGAGACGCATCCGCAGGCTGAGTACCATGAGGGCTGCCGCGGTGTCTGGACGGTCAAGTGCGACATCGCGCTGCCGTGCGCGACGCAGGGCGAGATCGACCTCGCAAGCGCCAAGGCGCTCGTCGCCAACGGTGTTACAGCTGTCGGCGAGGGCGCGAACATGCCGTCCTCGCTCGACGCCATCGCCTACTTCCAGCAGCAAAAGGTCCTCTTCGCGCCAGCCAAGGCTGCAAATGCCGGCGGTGTCGCTGTCTCAGCCCTCGAGATGGCGCAGAACTCGGAGCGCCTGCAGTGGACGTTCGAGGAAGTCGACGGCCGCCTCAAGGCCATCATGAAGAACATCTACGAGAGCGCCCGCAAGAACGCAGAGAAGTACGCAGACCCCGACGACCTCGTCGCCGGCGCGAACATCACGGCCTTCGTGCGCGTCGCCGATGTCATGCTGGCTCAGGGGCTTGTCTGACCGAGAGCCTTCCCGATACGGACGGACACAAAAGCGCCGCTTCATCTTTTGGTGGAGCGGCGTTCTTTTATGCTATAGTAAAGATATAAAATTAACCACACCAAATCTATAGATGATTATATTAAAATATGTTATAATTATCTGTAGAAAGGGGGAGCCCACATGTTTGCAAAAGATGTTCT
>ENA-OQED01000237-OQED01000237.1-human-gut-metagenome-genome-assembly--contig:-NODE-237-length-22843-cov-1.707167_pt1 | contig 22843 bp, 21 predicted proteins | sample MGYA00242790_ERZ504625 | MGnify/ENA primary metagenome ERZ504625 (study PRJEB26092, sample SAMD00036345) | human gut metagenome | host: Homo sapiens | study: EMG produced TPA metagenomics assembly of...
CAGCAAGAAAATGGCACAAAAAAGACTCCGTGCGCCAAAAACCCCAGTTTCGGCTACACGGAGTCTTTTTGTGCCATTTTCTTGCTGCCTGCGGCCCGAACCGGTACAATAGAAAGAACGGAAGAAAATCGCGAGGGGGGATGAGTATGCGGCAGCGTTTGATCATGCATGTGGATATGGACGCTTTCTTTGCTTCAATCGAGCAGCGCGATCACGAGGAGTATCGCGGGAAGCCTCTGATCGTCGGCGGGCTCTCGGGGCGCGGTGTTGTCTCAACCTGCTCCTACGAGGCGCGGCGCTTTGGCGTGCACTCGGCGATGCCGATCGTGCGGGCGAAGCGACTCTGCCCGCAGGGCATCTTCGTCGAGGGAGACTATGCGCACTACCGCGCGGTGTCGGATGAGATTTTCGCCATCTTCTCGCGCTATGCGCCCGTTGTCGAGCCGCTGTCCATCGACGAGGCGTTTCTCGATATCACGGGCATGGAGCTCCTGATGGAGTCGCCGCGCGCTTATGCCGAGAAGCTCAAGGCGGAGATCCGCGAAAAGACGGGCCTCGTCGCCTCTGTCGGCATCGCGCCGAATAAATTCCTCGCGAAATTGGCCTCGGATCTCGAGAAGCCGGACGGCCTCGTCATCATCACGGAGGAGGGGAAGCAGGCCGTCCTCGACCCGCTGCCAGTCGGCCGCATCTGGGGTGTCGGCGAGAAGACGGCAGCCAGGCTCGAAGCGCTGCGCATCCGCACGATCGGCCAGCTGCGCCGGACGCTGCGCGAGAAGCTCGTCCGCAGCCTCGGCGCGCACATGGCGGACCACCTGCTCGCGCTGGCCTCGGGCATCGACGCGCGGCCTGTGGCGCCGCGCGAAGCGGCGAAGTCCATCGGCAAGGAAGTCACATTCCCCGCGGATATCGAGTCCGTCGAGGAAGTGGAGCGGGTACTTCTCGACCTTTCTGAGAAAGTCGGCTACCGCCTGCGCCGCAAGGGCTGCAAGGGGCGGACCATCCAGCTCAAACTGCGTCTCGGCGACTTCCGCACCTACACGAGGAGCCGCACCTTGGCGGAGGCGACGTGCTACGACCGCGACATCTACGAGACGGCGCTCGCGCTCTGCCGGGCGCTCGGCGTGCATCAGGCATCCGCCTGCTCGGCATCTCTGTTTCCGGCTTTGACACTTCAGGCGCCATCTCACTCTTTCACGAGGAGGTGCGCAAGGAGAATCTCTACGCCGCCATCGATTCCATCAAGAAGCGCTTCGGAGAGCAGGGCATCACTAAGGCGCATCTGCTCAAGAGAGAACGTGCGGATGATGGCGATAAAGAGGATGAGGTGTGAAAAATATTATAGGAAAAGGGCAGCAAGTCTGCTAAAATAAGAAAAGATACGATACGACTCCGAGCGAAATCCGCTAAGGCCGGGCATCATGGGCTGGCTATGTGGACGAGCCAGGGTCCCGGGGGAAACGCCGGGGCCTTCCGTGATTGAAAAGGGGCGAAATCCAAGGGGCGAAGACCATCCTTTTGCAATTGCGGGAGGATGGTCTTTTTGATTGATTTTTGATGATTCGCACAATATGAGCGTGTGCAGCAGATAGGAGAGATGAGCGCGATGAAGGAAATCAGGACAGTCGATGCAGTCGGGCAGGTGCTCTGCCACGATATCACGCAGATCGTTCGCGGCGTGACGAAGAATGCGCGGTTCCGCAAGGGCCATGTGATCCAGGAAGAGGACGTCCCGGTACTGCTCTCGCTCGGCAAGGACCACATCTACGTCTGGGACGAGGATGCGACGGAGATGCACGAGAATGAGGCGGCTGATGTCCTGCGCGAGCTCTGTCAGAACGAGCACATGACGGCGACGGCGCCGAAGGAGGGCAAGATCGAGCTCATCGCGGACTGCGACGGTGTATTCCAGGTCGATGAAGACCGCTTTGATGCGGTCAATGAGCTCGAGGATGTCACGATCGCGACGCTCGCGCAGAACATGCCGGTCAAGAAGGGCATGAAGCTTGCGGGCATGCGCGTGACGCCGCTCTTCATCGCGCGCGAGAAGATGGAGGAGGTGCGCCGCACGGCAGGTACGGAGCCGCTCCTTCGCCTGCTGCCGTACCGCAAGGATCTCAAGGTCGGCGTCGTGACGACGGGCACGGAGGTCTTCCTCGGCCGCATCGAGGACACGTTCACTCCGGTCATCGCGGCAAAGCTCAAGAAATTCGGCCTGACGATCGCGGAGCACCGTCTGTCGGATGACGTGACGGAGCACACGAAGGCGGCTATCGAGGAGCTCCTGGACCTCGGCATGGACATCATCCTCTGCACGGGCGGCATGAGTGTCGACCCCGACGACCGCACGCCGGCGGCTATCCGCGATGCCGGCGTCGACATCGTGACGTACGGAGCACCTGTGCTGCCGGGCGCGATGTTCCTGCTCGGCTACTCTGCGCGCGAGGGACGCGAGGTCACGGTCATGGGGCTGCCTGGCTGTGTCATGTTCGACAAGGCGACGGTCTTCGACATGATCCTGCCGCGCGCGATTGCCGGTGACCGCGTGACGCGCAAGGAGATCCGCCACTTCGGCATCGGCGGCCTCTGCATGCGCTGCGAGGTCTGCCGCTATCCCATCTGCCCCTTCCAGAAGTAAAGCGAGGTTGCTCATGCAGGATATTTCTCTGGAGCAGGCCATCTCGGTCCTGCTCGAACACACGAAGAAAATCGAAGCCGTCGAGGAGGTGCCTCTCTTGGAGGCGCTCGGGCGCGTCCTCGCTGAGGATGCTGTCGCGACATTTGACAATCCGCCGTTCGACCGCTCGCCGCTCGACGGCTACACCTTTGCGGCCGCCGGCACGAAGGGGGCGACGAAGGAGGCACCGGCTGCCTTCACGGTCATCGGCGAGGAGTGCGCCGGGGATTTCTTCGCGGCAGAAGTGCCAGCGGGCTCGGCTGTGCGCCTGATGACGGGCGCGGCCATCCCAAAGGGCTGTGACTGTGTCGTGCGCCAGGAAGATGTCACGGTGGAGGGTGACCGGATACTCGTACCGTACGAGCTCCACCATCACGAGAACTACTGCTTTGCGGGCGAGGATGTCCGCAAGGGGACACGGGCTGTCGAGCGTGGCACGGAGCTCACGGCGGCACATCTCGGCGTGCTCGCGAGCCTGGGATTCGGCACGGTCAAGGTCCTCCGCCGTCCGCGCGTCGCGATTGCGAGCACGGGCGATGAGCTCGTGCTGCCGGGTGAGCCGCTGCGTCCCGGCAAGATCTACAACAGCAACCTCTACGCTCTTGCGGGCAGACTGCGGGAGATGGGCTTCTGCCCCGAGGTGATCGGCATCCTGCCGGACGATGCGCAGCAGGCGGCTTCTGTTATCGCGGGCTGCAGGGGGAAAGTCGACCTCTTCCTGACGACGGGTGGCGTCTCGGTCGGCAAGAAGGACATCATGCACGAGGTCGTCCGCCTCATCGGCACGCGCCTCTTCTGGCGCGTCTGCATCAAGCCGGGCGCTCCTGTCATCGCCTACACGGTCGGCGATATGCTCGGCATCGCGCTCTCGGGCAATCCGTTCGCGTCCTACGCGACGTTCGAGCTCCTGACGCGCCCCGTGCTCGAAGCGTTCTCGGGCCGCAGCTCTGTCGCAGGCCGTGCGGTCGAGGGCTTCCTCGCCGATGCGTTCCCGAAGCCGAGCTACGGGCGGCGCTTCATCCGCGCGCATTACGAGGCGGGCATCTTCGAGATCCCGGCGCAGCACGACTCGGGCTCGCTCTTCTCGGCGGCTGGCTGCAATGCGCTGATTGACATCCCGGCCAGCACGGGGCCTCTCATGGCCGGCACGCGGGTCAAGGGCGTTCTTCTTTGAGGTGATAGTATGTACGACCGCTACCAACGAAAAATCGAATACGTGCGCATCTCGCTGACGGACCGCTGCAACCTGCGCTGCCGCTACTGCATGCCAGAAGATGGCGTCGAGAAACTCCGGCACGAGGACATCCTGCGCTTTGACGAGATCGTCCGCATCGTGCGGGCGCTGGCCTCGCTCGGTGTGCGCAAGGTCCGGCTGACGGGCGGCGAGCCGCTGGTCCGGCGCAACGTCGTCGAGCTCGTGCGCGAGATCCGCTCGGTGCCGGGTATCGAGTCCGTCGCGCTGACGACGAACGGGGTCCTGCTTGCGGACATGGCCGCGGAACTCGTGCGCGCCGGGCTCACGGGCGTCAACATCAGCCTCGACACGCTCAAGGCGGCTTCCTTTACGGAGCTCACGCGGCGCCCGTTCTTCGCGCGCGTCGAAGATGGCATCGAGGCCATCGCGGCGACGGGGCTTCGCGATGTCAAGTTCAACTGCGTGCCGATTGCCGGCGTCAACGAAGAGGAATTGCCGAAGCTCGTCGCGCGCTTCACGCGTGAGCGACCCTGGAAGTTCCGCTTCATCGAGCTCATGCCGATCGGCTGCGCTTATGAGGCGGGGCTCAGGGGACTGCCGATGGCGGAGGTCAGGAGCATCCTCGAGGCGGCGTTTGGCCCGCTGCGGCTCGTCCTGCCGGAGCGCGGCGTGCACGGCCCTGCCGTCTACTACCAGGCCGCGGGCTTTGCGGGGCAGGTCGGCTTCATTGATGCGATGGAACATCAATTCTGTTCCTCGTGCAACCGCGTGCGGCTGACGGCGGAGGGCTTCCTGAAGCTCTGCCTCAATGCGAGGACGGGCACGGACCTCCGGGGAATGCTGCGCAGCGGCATGAGCGACGACGGGCTCAGGCATGCCCTGCAGCAGGCAATCTACCACAAGCCGCAGGAACATTATTTCAAGGCGGCATCGTATGACGAGAAGGACAGCCGGGCCATGTATCAGGTCGGCGGCTGATGGCAAGCGGATAGAGATAGAAGCATATCCGGATAGAATGGAGGATACTCATGGGAACGATCAAGGCACTCTGCATCAGTGAGAAGAAGGGCACGCTCAAGACGCCGGTACACAAAGCGCTCTTCCAGACGGAATGGGGCATGGTCGGCGATGCGCATGCGGGCAGGTGGCACCGCCAGGTCAGCTTCCTCGGGCTCGCGGAGATCGAGGCGTTCCGCAAGCGCGGCATCGATGTCAAGCTCGGCGCCTTCGGCGAGAACATCGTCGCGGAGGGCTTCCGCTTCAAGGATCTGCCGGTCGGCACGCGCCTGCGCGCCGGCGAAGTCTGGTTCGAGATCACGCAGATCGGCAAGGAATGCCACAAGAGCTGCGCGATAAGGAGCCAGGTCGGCGACTGCATCATGCCGCGCGAGGGCGTCTTCGCGCGCGTGCTGCACGGCGGCTGGATCGAAGAGGGCGACTCGCTCGAGATCGTCGAGGAGAAGATGCCGCTCGATGCGGCCATTATCACGGCGAGCGACAAGGGCAGCAAGGGGCTGCGCGAGGACGAGAGCGGCGCGAAGGTGCAGGAGATGCTCGAGGCAGCTGGCTACACGGTGGCCGAGAAGGTCATCCTGCCCGACGAGCAGCACGTCATCGAGCACAAGATGCGCTCCTTCGGCGACCGCGGCATCGCGCTCGTCGTCACGACGGGCGGCACGGGCTTCTCGGTCCGCGACGTCACGCCCGAGGCGACGCTTGCCGTCTGCGAGCGCCTGGCGCCGGGCATCCCCGAGGCAATGCGCGCCCTCTCGATGCAGGTGACGCACCGCGCGATGCTGAGCCGCGCACAGGCCGGCATCTACAAGCGCACGCTCATCGTCAATCTGCCAGGCAGCCGCAAGGCCGTCGAGGAATGCCTCGGCTTCGTGCTGCCGGAGCTCTTGCACGGCATCGAGATCCTGCGCGGCGACGCTGGTGAGTGCGCGCGCAAGTGACGCGACAGAGGAGAGACGATCGTGGAATTTTCGGATGCTTCACTGCTGATCATCGCGGGCGGCAAGAGCTCGCGCATGGGGCGCGATAAGCGCTTCCTGTCATATGATGGCGAGGGGCTGCTCGAGCGGCTCGCGCGCAGGGCGGCAGCCCTGCCCTTTGCGGAGCGCTGCCTCTGCGTGGAGGAAAGGACGCCTGCCCTGCAGGATATCGCTGAGCGCTATGGCCTGACGCTCGTCGAAGACGGTGTGCAGGGCCGGGGTCCGATGGAAGGCCTGATGCGCGGCCTGTCTAAGATAGAGGCAGGCTATGCACTGGCCGTCTCGTGCGATATGCCGTTCCTCGAGCTCGCGGAGCTCCGGCCTCTCTTGAAGGCAGCGGAGGAGGGAAGCTGTCAGGCCGTCCTGCCTCGCGCAGGGCGCCGTCAGCCTCTGGCAGCCCTCTATCGCCGGGACCTCTCAGCGCGCTTTGCCGAGGCCCTCGCGAGGGGGGAGCGCAAGCTCGGCATCGTCATCGACTCTGTCCCGCACGCTTATGTGGATTTCCCGGACGCGGCGTTGTTCTTCAATGTCAACACCGTTGCCGACTGGCATCTGGCCTGCGGGCGCATGGCCAACGAACGGCGCAGCCGCCCGCTCGTGACGATCTCGGCGCCCGTCTCGAACACGGGCAAGACGACGTTCATCGAGCGCGTGCTGCCGGAGCTTCGCGCGCGGGGCATCCGCGTCGGCGTTGTCAAGGGCGACTGCCACGGCTACGATGTCGACGAGCGGGGCAAGGACAGCTGGCGCTTCAAGGAGGCGGGCGCTGCAGGTGTTGCGGTCGTCTCGCCGAACGGCTACTTTATCGAGCAGCGGACTGAAACGAGGGCTGACCTCGCCGCAATAGCCGCAAGGCTCACAGATGTTGACCTCGTGCTCATCGAGAGCCGCCGCCATGGCACGGCCCCGCGCATCGAGCTCTTCCGCGAGCGCGGCGAGCTCACGCTGCCTTGTGATGCAGCAGCCTGCTTCACCAAGCCGCAACAGGGATTGACGGAGGTCAGGGAATACGCCCTCGACGATGCGGCGAAGGCGGCAGAGGTCATCGCCTTCCTCATGGGGAATAAGCGAATAGGTGTTTGAAATCAGGTGACAGCCTGCTCATTCGAGCAGGCTGTTTTTTGTGTCAGGATGGATTTCCATCGCATCTGTGAAAAAAGTTGTTTACAAGCGGATTAAGAAGTGCAATAATAATAAAGAATGATACGAAAACATATTAATAAATTTTAATAATGCAAAATAGGAGGAAGCTATGGTGCAGGCAAGAGAGGAAGAACTCATCGATTACCCCGTCATCCGCTATGTGAGCGAGAAGGATTCCTTTGTGGACGATCACAAGTACACCTCTATGGAGTGCTATCTTGACATCTACCTCAATGGAAAGCGCTTTACGACATCGTTCTGTTCACCGGGTGACCACACGGACCTCGTCATCGGCATCCTGGCGCAGATGGGCCAGATCCGCACGTACGACGACATCGTCCGCATGGATATCGACGAGGAGACGCTGCAGGCCACGGTCGTGACGACGGCGGAGGCACAGGCATGGGCCGCCGGCAATGCGACAGACCCGCGCTATTTCCGCGCCCGTGAGATCCTGGACTGCGAGCCGGAGAAGATTTTCGAACGTCCGCGCGATGTGCGCTTCAAGGCCGGCGATATCCTCGCCTGTGCCGACAAGCTGCTCGCAGAACTCGCGGCGACACATGAGAAGACGAACGGCGTGCACAGCGGCATCATCTGGGACCAGCAGGCCGAGAAGATCCTCGTCTTCCGCGAGGACATCGGCCGCCACAACGTATTCGACAAGCTCTACGGCTGGACGCTGCGCCATCACATCGACATCACGGACAAGATCATCATCTTCAGCGGGCGCTGCTCGTCGGAGATGATGATGAAGCTCGGCCGCATGGGCATCTCGACGGTTGCGGCAAAGTCCGTGCCGACGACGCTCTCGCTGGCGCTCGCCAAGAAGCTCGGCATCACGCTCGTCGCGCGCATGGCCCCGGGCAGCTTCTGCGTCTACACGAATCCGGAGCGCATCATCTGCTGACCGGTTGCTTACATCGATGTAAATACCATTTACATAAATACACGTATCAAAGGAGAGAGATAAAATGGATTTGAGCAGACGCGATTTTCTCAAGGCCACCGGCATCGGCGGCATCAGTCTGGCACTTTCCAGCCTCGGCTTCGACCTCAAGGAAGCCAGGGCAGCAGCTCATGCGTTCAAGCTCAAGGGAGCACGTGAGTTCACGTCAATCTGCCACTTCTGCGCCTGCGGATGCGGCGTCATCGGCTATGTGAAGGACGGCAAGCTCATCAACCTCGAGGGTGCGACGGACAGCCCCATAAACCGTGGCGCACTCTGCAGCAAGGGACTCGGCTACGCGACGATCCCAAACTCGAAGGAGCGCGCGACGAAGCCATTGTACCGCGCGCCGGGCAGTGACCACTGGGAGGAGATCAGCTGGGACGAGGCCATCGACCGGGCGGCAAAGGCCATGAAGAATGCCCGCGAGAAGGGCTGGAAGCAGACCGAAGAGATTGACGGTGAGACGTATGAGGTCCGCCGCACGGACGGGCTCGCCTTTATCGGCGGCTCTCAGATCAACAACGAGGAATGCTACCAGAACATCAAGATGGCCCGCGCACTCGGCGTCGTCTACATCGATAACCAGACGCGCGTCTGCCATGCCAATACGCCGCCGGCCATGAGCGCTGCCTTCGGCCGCGGTGCCATGACGAACCCGTGGGGCGACCTCAAGAATACGAAGCTCGTCTGGATCGAGGGCTCGAACCTCGCGGAATGCCATCCGATGGGCCTCAAGAATGTCATGAAGGCGCGTGAGCAGAACGGCACGAAGATCGTCCATGTCGACGTCCGCTACACGCGCACGTCGAAGATCGCGGACGAGTTCTTCCAGCTGCGCCCGGGCACGGACATCGCCTTCATGGGCTACATCATCTCGCAGATGCTCGAGCGTGAGAAGTTCGACAAGGATTACGTGCTGCGCAATACGAACGCTGCCTGCCTGCTGCGCGACGACTTCTCGTTCCACGACGGCCTGTTCTCCGGCTTCGATGAGGCCAAGAAGTCGTACACGGACAAGAAGAGCTGGGGCTATGCGCTCGGCGCGGACGGCAAGCCCCAGAAGGCCGATGACCTCTTTGCGCCGAACACAGTCCTCTCGCGTCTCAAGGAGTTCTACAGCCGCTACACGGTCGAGATGGTCTCGAATGTCACGGGCATGCCGGCCGATGACATCCAGCGTGCTGCCGACATCTGGGTCAACCACGAGGGCCCGGCCATCATCATGTACGCGCTCGGCATGACGCAGCACACGATCGGCGTCCAGAACATCCGCTGCTTCACGATCATGCAGCTGCTCAAGGGCAACATCGGCATCCCGGGCGGCGGTATCATCGCCATGCGCGGGCAGCCAAACGTTCAGGCCTCGACGGATTTTGGCATCGAGTTCAACATGCAGCCGGGTTACCTCGTCGCGCCGACGCACAAGACGAATACGCTCGCGAAGTGGACGGATGCCTTCGGCACGTTCCGCCGCAAGTGGTACGTCAACATGACGAAGGCATGGTTCGGCGAGCACGCGACGGCCGAGAACGACTACGGCTTCAATTACGGCGCCATCCGCAACGGCAATCATCCAGATTCCATCTACGCGATCTTCGAGGATGCATGGCGCGGCACGATGCACGCGCTCTACCTCTGCGGCCAGAACCCGCACGTGACGAATGCCAATGCCGGCCTCGTCCACGACGGCCTCTGCAAGATGGACTCCCTCATCGTGCAGGATATCTTCATCAATGAGACGGCGGAGTTCTGGAACCGTCCGGGCGACAATCCGGCCGACATCCAGACGGAGGTCATCTTCCTGCCGGCCTGCTCCTACCTCGAGCGCGAGGGCTCCATCACGAACTCGATGCGCCTGATCCAGTGGCGCATGAAGGGCCCGGATACACTCGGCGATTCGAAGCCGGACTACGAGATCAACGACATGCTCTGGAAGCGCATCCGCGAGCTCTACGCGGACTCGGCGGAGACGAAAGACGATCCGATCAAGTTCATGACCTGGGACTACCGTGAGGACCACTACCTCGAGGACATCATGAAGGAGATCAGCGGCTACGATGTCGCGACGGGAACGGTCGTCAACGGCATCGGCGAGCTCAAGGACAACGGTGAGACGGCCTCTGGCATGTGGATCTACGCAGGCTACTACGGCCGCGAGGGCAATATGACGGCGCGCCGCGGTCAGGAAGACCCGGGCAATGTCGGCATCTTCCCGAAGTTCGGCTGGGCATGGCCGGACAACATCCACATCCTCTACAACCGCGCTTCGTGCCTCGCAGACGGCAGCCCCGCAGACAAAGAGCATCCGCTTGTCTGGTGGGATGCGGCAGCGGGCAAGTGGACGGGCTACGATGTGCCGGATGTCGGCAATCGCACGGCCGGTCCCTCGACGCCGGCAGGCCAGAAGCCGTTCCGCATGAACGGCGAGGGCATCGCGCGCATCTACGCTGCACCGTATCAGGATAAGAATCCGGACGGTACGACGCGCGACGCATCCTCGACGCCGGTCGACGGTCCAATCCCCGAGCACTACGAGCCGTTCGAGAGCCCGACGCACAATGCGATGCACGAGAATGAGAACGCACAGCACAATCCGTGCATCAAGTACCCGCGCCTGCCGGAGAAGCAGCCAATCGGCACGAAGGACAAGTTCCCGTACGTGCTCTGCAGCTCGGGCATCGCGGAGCACTGGTGCTCCGGCACGGTCACGCGCAACATCCCGTGGCTCAATGAGCTCGTCAAGGAGAACTTCATCGAGATCAGCGAACAGCTCGCCAAGAAGATCGGCGTCAAGGCCGGCGACAAGGTCAAGGTCAGCTCGGCCCGCAGCTCTGTCGTCGTCAAGGCGATGGTCACGAAGCGCGCGCAGCCGCTGACGGTCAACGGCGAGGAGACGCACATGGTCTGGATGCCGTACTCCTTCGGATTCAAGGGCCTCTCGACGGGCCCGAGCACGAATTACCTGACGAATGACGCGCTCGACCCGAACTCCGAGGAACAGGAGTTCAAGGCTTGCCTCGTCAACGTAGAGAAGGCATGAGGTATTGATGATGGAAAAGAATCGAAAGGATTGCCAGGCGATGTGGCAGGACTATTTCGCGCAGCATGGCTATCTCGAGCAGACGGCCGGCTGGCAGCTCGCACTCGAGGGCCTGCTTGGCGAAGCGCTGACGCCTGTCGCGTTCCCCGAGAAAGCATCCTGGAAGGCGATGACGAAGGACGGCCTGCCGCTCTTGCAGCACAGCGAGCTGCAAGAGCATATGGCCGAAGCAGCGGCAGCCTCATTCGGCCGCGCCATCTCCGAGCTGCTCGCGAGCGAGCAGCTGACGATGCCGGATGGATTGCGCCAGTCGCTCGCCTCGATGCGCACATTTAAAGATACGCCGGAGGAGGCAGCTGCTTTCTTTGCGTCGCTTCTCCAGCAGGCGGATGCGCGCATCCATGCTTTCGCAGAAGCGCGCGGACTCCATGAGACGGGCCTGCGCCTCCTGGGCTGGGCTGTCGTCGATGCGCTCGTGCCGGCGGAGGCCAAGGATGCAGCCGTCTGGGAAGAGCTCGAGTGGAAGCGCAATTACTGCCCGGTCTGCGGCAGGCCACCTGTCTTGGCTGTCCTGCGCAAGGAGCAGCAGGGCCGCGCGCGCTTCCTCGTCTGTGACGGCTGCCACACGGTCTGGCCGTACGCGCGCGTCGCTGCGCCTACTGCGGCAACCAGGACCTCGAGAAGATGAAGGTGCTGGAGCCGGAGGGGGAAGAAGAGATGCGCCTCGATGTCTGCGAGGAATGCCACACATACCTCAAGACGTATCAGGGCGGCAAGCAGAGGGACCCGAAAGCGCCGGACGGTCCGGATGCATCTGAGATCATCTACCGGCATGACTGGGCGACGCTCCACCTCGACCTCCTGGCTCAGGAGCAGGGGCTCGTGAAGCGGGGCAGTGTACTGCTGGCCGCTGCGCCGGTTTTCGATGAAGGGGAGGAAAAGTAAATGGCACAAGAAATGGCAATGCTGCACGACATCGCGCGCTGCAGCGCCTGCAGGGCCTGCATGGTCGCCTGCAAGCAGTGGCATGACCTGCCGGCTGACATGTCGACCCCGTTCGAGGGTCAGTACCAGTCGCATGCCACACTGACACCGACGACGTGGAACCTCATCCGCATGACGGAGCGCACGGACGCGAAAGGCAAATTCCACTGGGATTTCGTCAAAGTCCAGTGCATGCACTGCGGCGATCCCGCCTGTGCGAAGGGCTGCCCGGAAGAAGCCATCGACAAGCTCGACTCGGGTGCTGTCGTCATCAACGCCGACAAGTGCGTTGGCTGCGGTTACTGCGTGGCCAACTGCCCGTTCGACGTCCCGAAGATCAACAAGGAGACGCACAAGTCGACGAAATGCGACCTCTGCTTCGACCGTATCGAAGAGGGCATGACGCCGTCGTGCGCCAAGACCTGCACGGCCGATGCCCTGCAGTTCGCACCGTACGAGGAGATCGCGCGTCAGCGCGTCAAGGAGCTCCAGGAAGACGGCTATCCGGATGCCAACGTGTTCAACCCACAGGCGTCGGCGGCGTCCACATGATCTACGTGCTGCCGGAGAAGCCGGAAGTCTACGGCTTCAAGCCGCAGGCCAAGACGCCTGTCTCCATCGACATCTGGAAGGACGTCGTGCGCCCGCTCGGCAAGGTCGCCGGTGTCGGTGCGCTCGTTGGCCTGCTCGGCCTCGCTGCCGTCAAGGGCATGAGGGGCAAGAAAGACGATGACGAGAACGGGAAGGGGGAGAAGTGATGTCCAAGAACGTAACCTACATCAAGCGCCATAAGAAGGGGTTCATCTACTTCCACTGGATCAACGCCGTGACGTTTTTCCTGCTATTCCTGACGGCGATGCCGCTCTACACCAATAAGTTCCTGTTCCTCTACGAGGCTTTCGGTGCAGAGACGCTGCAGACCATGCACCACATGCTCGGCGTCATCTTCATCCTGAACCCGATCGTCGCCCTGCTCATCACGGCGCGTTCCGGCATCCTGACGCTGATCCGCGAGGTCCTGCACTTCGACAAGGACGATGTGAAGTTCCTCGTGAAGTTCCCGGCAGAGCTCATTGGCAAGGAGCCGGAGGCATGCCGAAACAGGGCTTCTACAACGGCGGTGAGCGCATGAACATCCTGCTGCAGGCGCTGCTGTGGCTCGGCTTCGTCGTCTCGGGCCTCACGCTCTGGCTCGGTGCCGGTCACATCTCGCCGGCCATCCGCACCTGGATGATCCCGCTGCACAGCATTTGCGCCGGCCTCGGCTTTGCCGCAGCAATCGGCCACATCTACCTGGCCATCGGCGTCAACCCGGATTCGTTCCAGGGCATGCGCGACGGCACGGTCAAGGAGAGCTATGCCAAGCACCACCATGCAAAATGGGTCGAGGGCCTCGAGAAAGAGGGCAAGCTCGAGACAGTGGAGCGCACGGTCAAATGAGCGAGGCAATCCATCTGCCCATCTTTCCATAAAAAAATCCTGCTGCATCGCTTTGCAGCAGGATTTTTTCGTGGGCTGGCGAATATCAATAATGTATTCGATTCAGTGAGTTAAGTGAGAAAGAAGGGATCAATCATGATCTGCAGGAAATGTGGCTGTATGCTGGAATCGGGGACGCGGATCTGCCCCTTCTGCGGCGAGCCCGCGACGCTGGCGGCCAGCCCCGTCTCGGAGGGCATGCCGGAGCTCGTGCTGCTCAAGGATTTGGCGCCGGTGCCGGCGACGCGCAAGGAGACGCTCGTGGAGCTGCGGCGCCTTGCGCCGTATTTTGAGGAGCTTGACGACAAGTACGCGACGCTCGCCGACCTCTGGCTCAAGTCGGCCTACTGGCAGCAGCCGTCCAAGGTGCGCTGGATTATCGGCGGCTTCCTGCTGACGCTCTTGCTCTATCTGATCGTCGGCATCCACCTGCCGGCGATGGTCGCCTGGATCTTCGTCGCGCTCTGGGGCGGTGATCTCCTACTTCGGCTACAGCCGTTCCGCCTCGCATTACGCATCGTGTCTCCGGCAGAATGAGCGCGCCATCCGCGATATCGAGAACACGATACGCCGCCACTACAATGAGGCGAAGGACTGCTTCCTGCCGCTCGACTACACGGCCCCCTCTGTGCTGCGCGAGCTCATCGCGGGCCTCGACTCCGGCATGATCGCCTCGTTCGAGGATTACCGCATCAATAATTGAGGCAAAAAAATGCTGCATCATATCCATGATGCAGCATTTCTTATTGCAATTTTGGCCGGTCAGCCGATGATCCAGGAGACGAAGTAGATGCAGAGCGGGATCGTCACGCAGGCGATGCCGATGACATCGATGTAGACGCCCGTGTGGATCATCTTCGTGATGGGGATGTAGCCCGAGGCGTAGACGATGGCGTTCGGCGGCGTCGAGACCGGCAGCATGAAGCCGAGCGATGCCGAGAGCGCGATGGCGACCGAGACGGGGACGGGGTTCATGCCGGCCGAGATGGCGGCCGTGATGGCCAGCGGGCCAATCATGTTCGTCGCGGCCGTATGGCTCGTGAGCTCCGAGAGCAGCAGGGCCATGATGGAGAAGATGGCGACCATGGCGATGGCAGACGGCTCGCCGCCCATCATCGCGATGATGCCGTCGCGACCCACTTCGAGAGGCCTGTCTTGTACATCATGCCGCCCATCGCGAGGCCGCCGCCGAAGAGGATCAGCGTGCCCCACTCGATGCCGTCACGCGCATCCTTCCACGTCAGTGTGAACTCGCGCTTCCTTGAAGTTGACGGGCAGCAGGAAGAGCAGCAGGGCGCCGAGCATGGCGGCGACAGCCTCAGGGAAGAGGCGGTTGTACATCTTGAGCACCGGCGAAGTGCTGCCGAGTGCGATCGAGAGAAAGCCCGGCAGGATCCAGAGTACGACGGAGACGCCAAAGCAGATGACCGTGTTCTTCTGGGCGCGCGTCCAGTGGCCGAGCTCGCGGAGCTTGTCCTGGATGAACTGCTCGGCGCCCTCGATCTTTGTGACATCAGCCGGGAACATGCGCGCGAGCATGACGTAGGCGATGATGAAGTAGAGGACCATCGCGATGACGCCCCAGGTCATCCACTCGAAGAAGGAGACGTGGATGTCGCACATCTGGTCGAGGAAGCCGAGCATGATGAGGTTCGGTGGCGTGCCGATCGGCGTCAGGACGCCGCCAATCGAGCAGGCATAGGCCGTCATGAGCATGAGTCCAGTCGCGTACTTGTAGTCGTAGAGGTCGATGTTGCGGCCGCTTGCCGCAAACATCTCCTTGATGGAGGCGAGCAGGCCGAGGCAGATCGGGAACATCATGGCCGCCGTGGCCGTGTTGCTGATCCAGCCGGAGCAGAGCGCCGCGGCGAGACCGATGGCCAGGAAGATGCGGCGCGGATTGGAGCCAACCCAGGACCGCGATAGCAGCCAGTAGGCGAAGCGCTTGTCGATGCCGTGTATCATCATGGCCTTCGCGAGGATGAAGCCGCCCATGAACAGGAAGATCATGGGATTGGCAAAGGCGGCGAATGCCATGCTGACGGGGACGACGCCCGTCATGACGGCGAGCGTCGGGCCGATGAGGGAGGTGACAGGGATGGAGACGGGCTCCGTGATCCACCAGATGGCGACGAGGACCATGATGGAGAGGAGTTTATGCGCTTCGAGCGTCAGCCCGTCGATCGGCGTGAAGAATACGAGCAGGGCCAGCAGCGGGCCGCCGAACAGGCCGACCGTGCGGCGGCAGTCAAAGAGCTGCTCCGCTCGCTTGACGGACAGGGTTTCCTGGTTGATCTTGTTCATGGATGATGCCTCTTGTTCTGTATGTCGTGTTTCATGTTGAGTGGATATCCTGTTGACTGCGCATGTCTTTGTGTTACATATCTTATGATATAGAAATATCTGAACTTTTTCGATAGCATCGTGCGGGAATGGCTTCAGAGCTCCTCAATCTTCTTGGATGTAGCGCTTGTCGAGCAGATCCTTGACCGTGCGCTGCTTGTTGTTCTCGATGTAGCGGTGGATGAAGATGTTCGGGATGGCGACGCCGATGGCGATGCCGATGATGATCGTGACGGCCTCGATACCATTGCGCATCATGGTGAGCAGGGCAGATGCGGTGATGTCCTGGATGTTGAGCAGGGCGAAGAGCACGCGGTAGAGCAGCACGCCAGGAATCATCGGGATGGCGGACGGGATGGTCAGGATGATGTTCGGTGCGTGGAACCAGTGGATGGCCTTGAGCGCGAGGACGCCGACGACGGCCGCGCCGAGGAAGGAACCGGCTGTCTGCGAGAAGCCGAGCTGCAGGACCATGATGTTGCGCAGCAGGACGGTGATGATGCCGCCGACGGCGACGACGGGCAGCAGCCGTCGCGGGATGTTGAAGATGATGGAGAAGCCCATCGCGGAGATTGCGGCGGCAATGGCCTGCGAGAAGTAGATGTTATCGGGCAGCAGGCTGACCGCCGTGAAGTCGGCGATATTGCCGAGGCGGATGGCAATGACGATGCCGAACGTCATCGCGCCGACAATCAGCAGGGTGTGGATGGCCCGCGTCATGCCCGAGACGATGAAGTTGTTGAGAAAGTCGTCGACGGCGTTGATGAGCGGGATGCCCGGGACGAGGAAGAGCGTGCAGGATATCAGCGGATACCAGTTCATGGATCCCGTCAGGAATTGCGTGGCCTGGGCAAACATCGTCGTCGCGAATGAGGTGATGGCGATGACGGCGTACGTGTTGAACGCATAGCTGGCACAGAGCCTCCTGACGTAGAAGCCGAGGAAGGCGCAGACGGCCGTGAGCACGAAGTCGAGCCAGCTGCCGCCGAAGAGTTTGCAGAAGCCGCCGCAGGCCGCGCCGGCGCCGAAGGCCGTGAGCCAGACCGGATAGTTGCGCGGCTTGTTCTTGATGTGCAAGAGATGGCGCTCGAATTCATGCAGCGAGTAATTCTTCTCGAGTGCGCGCCAGGTCAGCTTGCTGATGGCCGTCAACGTCGTCATGTTGATGCCGTGCGTCGTGCACTTGCGGAACTCCGTGTAAGAGTGCTGCTCGTCGTTGACGTTGAGCATCAGCGTCGTATACATGACATGCTGGTGGATGCGGTCTTTCGGGATGCCCATGTAGGCCGCGGTGCGCATCATGTCGCGCACCGTGCGGTCGCTGTCCGCGCCGTTCTCCATCAACATCTGGCCCGTGTGCAGCAAGAGATGCATCTTCGTGCCGATTTCGGCGAAGGGCTCCTTGAGCACCTTTTCGTCTTTCGTCTCCATGATCCTGCCTCCTTTTTCTGCTGTTCTTCATGAAGCGAGACTATACTAGATAAAATTCCATTAAAATTATACAATGCAGGGCAGGGACTTTCAAGAAGGCAATAATAATTGACTAAACAAAGTATTCCCATCCGGGCCGCTGTCTGCTATAATCGGGACAGTAGAATAAAGGAGGTGTTTCTCGTTGTATCCTTGGAAGAAGAAATTGCTGGCCGTGCTCGTCTGCGGCGCGCTGAGCTTTTCGGCAGTCGCCCTGCCGGCGGGGCGGGCGGAGGCCGTTGATGCCTGGGCCGTTGCCGCGCAGTCGCTCGGCATCTTTGCGGCCTACAAGTCTAGCCTTGCGAGTATCCTCGCGCTCGGCAATGATGTCAGCGCGCAGGTGCAGAGTGCGCGTCAGGACCTGCGTGAGAACGGGGAGGACGACAACCATCACGATGTCGAGGTTGTCAACCGGGTCATGAAGCAGCTCATCGACAAGGGCGACTACGTGCTCAAGGTCAACTCGCTGCCGTTCGTCTGGGGCGTCAACAACAGCAACGATTTCAATGCAGCCTGCTTCCCGACAGACTACATCAGCATCAACAGGGCGCTCGTGCGCGGCCTCGAGTGCGATGAAGATGAGCTCGCCGCCGTCTTCGCCCACGAGATGACGCATGGCATCGAGCAGCACAGCGCCAAGAATTACGCCAAGGCTGTCGCGCAGTACTACGGCATGAGCTTCCTCAACATGGACGCCGGACTCATGGACTGGAACAAGCTCAATGCGCTGGCCAATTACTCCATCGCCAAGAACGTCACGCTGCCGACGGAGTACGAGGCTGATGCAGGCGGCTTCTACATCATGACGAGCGCTGGCTTCAACCCGGGCGGCCCTGCGGCGGCCATGTACCGCATGGCCTATTATCTGACGTATGAGACGCGCAATGTGCTCGAATACCAGGACCTCGACGAAAAGGCGAAGGGGCAGGAGACGTTCTCCGATCACCCGGAGACGGAGCTGCGCGAGAAGCGCCTGGCGCAGATGATGACGGATTACGGCTGCGGTCATGTGACGGTCAAGGATCGCAAGACTGTCTATATTGACGGGCAGGAACTCCTGACGGCGGACTGGACGCGCGATGACTACGACAATACAGTCGAGAATGCCTACTATGTTGCGGGCGGCCTCTCTAAGGCCTTCCATGACTATGACTCGCTTGCAGGCTGGGACTTCCGCCCGGACGGCGAGGGCGGTGTCACCTTCCTGACGGATGACCGCGTCTACGGGCCGCTGCGCCATTTCGTGGCCGCGGGCAATCTCGGCGGCCGCTTGCAGCAGCTTGTAGCAGAGGCGTATGCGAACGAGGCCGTCTCCGGCGCGCGGGCAAAGATGAAAGCAGCAGAAGCGGCGCGCCGTAAGGAACATTCTGAGGCGCTTCAGAGTGTCTATGAGGCCGATGCAAAGGCGGTCAAGAAGATGCGTGAGAACGGCGATGCCTACAGCGATTACGCCATGGGCAAGCAGGCGCTCTGGGAATTTTCGCGCGTGCTTTCGGCCAAGAACCTGGATGATGAGGCGGCGAGCCTCGTCATGTGTGGCCGCGCCAAGGCCGTCGAAGGCGACTATGCAGGCGCTCTCGACTACGCCAACCGCGGCGTCGCGCAGGACAGCAAGAACGTCTACAACTTCCTCAATCGCGCCGACATCTACCGCATGGTCGGCAATCGAGAGGCGGCGCTCGCTGACTGCGCCGCGGCCAAGGAGGTCGATGCAGAGAATCCCTACAGCTATCTCATGAGCGCGCAGATCGAGGATGAGATGGAGAGAAAAGAGGCAGCGCTGGCCGACTACAAGGAGTTCCATCGCCTGCGCCCTGCTGCCTTCCGCCACATCCCGCCGGAATATCTCGAGAAGATCTCGGCGAAGGATTACAGGACCTACCAGAAGGAGAAGGCCGCAAAGGACAAGGCGCGCGAGGAGGCTTGGAAGAAGAAGCAGAAAGAGAAGCAGGCTGCCAGAGTGGATGCGAAAGACAGCACCGGCAAGGCGGTGAAAGCGGAGCAGCCAGCAAGAAATCCGCGCAATAAAAAAGAGATGCCATGAGGCATCTCTTTTTATTGCCACTCAGCGGCAGTAGGCATAGCGCGCGCCGCCGCAGCCGCGAGCCGGTGCGCAGCCGTACGAGTCATCCTGGCAATAGGACCGGCCGTTCCGGCAATACGCTCCGTTGTTGCAGGAGGTATTGTTCTGCCAGCAGCTCTCGACCGGGCAGGTGTTGTCCTCGGACGAAGCTGCTAAGACTGGCACAGCGACGGCCACGAGCAGAGCTGTGATGACGGCCATGATGATTTTCTTCATGATGGTTCCTCCTCTCTTCACCTGTCTTTATGATAACAAAGCGTTGTGAGGTTTGGCTCAGTGTCCGATTATTTTATCATTAGAAGAACATGTGGACAATGCTGATGGCGAGCCCCATGATGACGAAGGAGCAGAGGATGGCACCGAGCATCGGGCGGACGCCCTTCTCGAGGATGACGCCGAAGTTGACGTTGAGGCCGAGCGCGGCCATGGCCATGCCGAGCAGCAAGTAGGCGAGCTGGACGAGGCTCGGGACGAAATCGTTGACAAAAGGCAGGTAAGAACCGACGGCGCTGGCCAGGATGAAGCCGCCCATGAACCACGGGATCGGCACCGTCATCTTGCCCTCGCTCGCGCCGTCCTGCTTGCGGAAGCGGCGCGCCTCGAGGATGCCGATGATGATGGCGACAGGCGCGAGCAACAGGACGCGGGAGAGCTTGGCGATGATGGCGCTGTCCGTGCCGACGGCACCGGCCGCACCGCCGGCGGCGACGGCATGCGCGATCTCGTGCAGGCTCAGGCCGGCCATGACGCCGAACTGCGCGTCCGTGAAGCCGAGGAATGGCTGCAGGCCGACCTCAATGAGCGTGAAGAGCGTGCCGAGAATGGCGACGATGGCGACGGCGAGGACCGACTGGTCAGTCTTGGCCTTGACGGCGCTCGAGACGCCCATGACGGCCGCTGCGCCGCAAATGCTGCAGCCGCAGGCCGTCAAGATGGCGAGCGTGTGCTCGACTTTGAAGAAGCGGGCGACGAAATAGTTGAGCGGGATCATGACGGCGACGATGACGATGGCAGCCTCGAGGCTCTTGAGGCCGGCGCTCATGAGGATGACGAGGTTGAGCTTGAAGCCCAGGAGGATGATGCCCGCGCGTAGGAATTTATTGGCGATGAACGGTGTGCTCTGCTGAGCGGCGGCCGTCAGAGAGCGCGCGAACTGCAGACACATGCCGAGCACGAGGGCGAGCACGAGGTGGCCAATTAGCGAGAAGCCTGGCAGTTTGGCGAGAGCCTGGCCGGCAATCGAGCAGACGAGCGTCACGATGAGCCCGATGCTCGCGCGGCGCCAGTAGAGATGAATGGATTGCATAGTATAACTCCTTATCTTCGTGGTGGTTGCAGATTTCCGTGCAATGTGATTGCGACAATCTGAATTATAGGAGAAGGGATTGAATATGTAAAATGATGTATTATAATATATCGATAAGATAATCTTATCGATAAGGGGAATACAATGCTGGACTTTCGCGTTGGCACCTTTCTCTGCGTCTGCCAGACGATGAATTTCACGCGGGCGGCCCGCATCCTGAACATTACGCAGCCGGCTGTCTCGCAGCACATCCACTTCTTGGAGGAGACCTACGGCATGGCGCTCTTCCGCTACGAGAACAAGAAGCTCTCACTGACAGCGGCCGGCAAGATCCTGCGTAAGCGCTTCGTCGCGATGAAGAACGACGAGGAGGAACTGCTCGCAGAACTCCGGAACCAGGTGTCTGGCATCGAGGAGATCTCGCTCGGCGTGACCATGACAGTCGGTGAATACGCGATCATGGAGCCGCTTGCGCGGATGCTGCGCGCTCATCCGCAGCGCAATGTCCGTCTCGTCTTCGGCAATACGAAACAGCTGCTGCAGATGCTTGCAGACGGCAGCATCCAGCTCGCGCTCGTCGAGGGCTACTATCCGCAGGATGAGTACGAGCACGTCCGTTACAGTACGGAAACATACATCGGCGTCTGCGCCGCGCATCACGCGTTCGCCATGCCGGAGCCCAGGCACTTCCACGACCTGCTGGCAGAGCGCCTGCTCATACGCGAGCCGGGCTCTGGCACGCGCAACATCCTCGAGCGCAACCTCGCGCTCTGCGGCATGAAGGCCAGCGACTTCGTGCATTATACGGAGGTCGGCAACATGCACACGATCATCGGCCTGCTGCTGCGCGATGCCGGCATCTCCTTTCTCTACAGGATCGCCGTCGAGCAAGAGCTGCAGGCAGGCCTCTTGCGCGAGATCCCGCTCGCGGGATTCTCCATGCAGCACGATTTCGATTGCATCTGGGAGAAGGGCAGCATCTACACAGATGTATACGCCGCTTTCTGCTGCGAGCTGCGAGAATTTGCCGGGGTGGCAGAGTTTTTTTCAGACAAGCAGGGAAGAGCGGGGGCTGGGTCGAATACTCCTATAGAGTAAAGTGATTCAGGGGTGATGTGGCATGATGAGTTTGTCAGACAAGAAAGAGATATGGCGCGGCATGCCTCAGGAAACGCCGGAACAGCAGCTTTGGGCGGACAACTACTACGATGCGGAGCTCATGCCCATGGCACAGGAGCGCTTCCGTGGCCATTACGCAGCGGAGAAGCGCGATTACTACGGCCTCTTCCTGCTCATGGGGCCGCTCTGGGAGCTCTCGACCTTCACGGTCGCGCTGTTCGAGCCGCAGAACGTGCATATTTTCTGCCGGAAGGAGCAGGCACTGCAGGTCAAGCTCCTGCAGCAGAACCTCGGCCTCGATGACGGCAGCCTATGCTGCACCTACATCCAGGGCGAGGACATCCCGTCGCTCTACCGTGTCATGAAGAAGCAGCACGATATTTGGGATTCGGTCGGGCGCACGGCCATCGATATCACGGGCGGCTCGTCGTTCGCCGCGCCGGCCGCGGCTATGGCAGCAGCCTGCCTCGACATCGATGTCTACCGCATCGAGAGCCAGTACTTGAAGGAATTCCACCATCACGATCCGGGTACGGAGCGTCTCTGCCGCATCCCGGCCGTCAGCGATGTCATCAGCCTTGACTGAGTATCAAGAAAATCTCAAAATGGCTGGATTTATCAAATCGATTATGCTATAATGAATTAAAATAACAAATAACAATTATTGATTAGGAGAAAACGAAATGGCAGAGAAGAAAAATCCGTATGCAGGTACGCAGACTGAGAAAAACCTTTTAGCAGCACTGGCAGGTGAGAGTAAAGCGACGAATAAATACACGTACTTCGCTTCTCGCGCCAAGAAAGACGGCTATGAGCAGATTGCCGCTCTGTTCCTCAAGACGGCGAGCAACGAGCGCGAGCACGCAAAGCTCTGGTTCAAGGAGCTCTTCGGCATCGGCACGACGGCAGAGAACCTGCTGAGCGCTGCTGAAGGCGAGAACTACGAGTGGACGGATATGTACAAGGGCTTTGCTGAGACGGCTGAGAAAGAGGGCTTCAAGGCACTGGCAGCGAAATTCCGCTCGTCGCAGAGATCGAGAAACATCACGAGGAGCGCT